>Ga0164315_10000047_pt1 | contig 61701 bp, 55 predicted proteins | sample GuaBasSedimGuay6_FD_113737 | JGI IMG/M metagenome (GOLD analysis project Ga0164315, IMG submission 113737) | Subseafloor sediment microbial communities from Guaymas Basin, Gulf of California, Mexico - Guay6, Core 4569-2, 0-3 cm | ecosystem: Environmental > Aquatic > Marine > Hydrothermal vents... | reverse complement strand
TTGTGTCCTATTATAATGCCGAACTTTTATATAGTATGTTCCTGGTTCTACAACTCTTGTTATTCTAAAGTTATAGCCAGAGCCTGCATCGTCATTGAGTGTTATTTCATCGCCATTGCTATCTAATAAGTATCCATACATATCGCTTGAGCCAGTTGATTGCACAGTCATAGTGCCACTTCTTATATAATTGACTCTAAAATAATCATACTCGCCTGCTGTATCTATACTACCTGCTGTGGTGCTTCTTCTTCCTACGAGTATCGCATCGTCTATTGGGTGATTATCTGGTGTTGCAGATACTCTGTCGCCTGCTCTTGTGTTGTCTAAGTTGATTTCGACAAATCTGACGTTTAAAACATAATCTCCAGTACCATTTGGCTCAATATGTCTAACTTTTATATAGTATGTGCCACTAGTTAGTGGTCCCAAAGTTCTCATATTGTGCCCATCGCCTTGTATGTCTGCATTAGCTAAAACACGATTATTAGAAGTGCTGCTAAGTAGATACTCAAACACATCTTCGCCAGTTGAGTTTATAGTCAGCATGCCAGTGCTTGGCAAAATAATTTTAAATAAATCTTCATCTCCAATTGTCCCAATACGCCCTGCTACGCTACTATTTAGTGCTATTGTTGCGATACCAACTACATGATCATCGTCTTGATATCCTTGTTGTATCTGTGGTGCTGGTTGTTGATTATTTCCAGCTTGTGGTATAGAATGTGTTGGTGAAGCGTTATTAGAAACAAAACGAACATTTATCGCATAATCACCGGTTCCATTTGGTTCCATGTGCCTCACTTTTATATAGTATTGTCCGGCAGAAAGTCTTAAGATTGTTGTAATATCGTTCCCGTTGCCATGAACACCTGCGTTTGCTATAGTGCGGCGATTGCTGTCAAGTAGATACTCAAATGTATCCTCACCAGTTGAGCTTATAGTCAGCATGCCAGTGCTTGGCAAAATAATTTTAAAATAATCTTCATCTCCAACTGCATCAATACGCCCTGCTGCGCTACTATTTAGTGCTATTGTTGTGATACCGCTGACATGGTCATCATCTTGATATTCTGGTGTTTGATTATCTTCAGTTGGTGCTGGCGTTGGCGGAACATTATTTGAAACAAAACGAACATCTAATGTATAGTCGTTTGTAATGTGACCATAATAGTTTTTCACTTTTATGTAATATGTCCCAGCCTCTACATCTCTTGATATCCTAAAGTTGCGATTATTGGCACCGCCGTCTGTATCATCGTTGTTGTCTATTACTGTATCATCTGTATTCAAAAGAAAACCAACCATATCATATGAGCCGATTGAATTTATCATCAAAGTGCCAGCAGTTGGTAGAATAACTTCAAAATAATCCTCTTCATTTGGTATATCAATACGCGATGGTGTGGAGCTATTTGGTGTTATATGTATTCTATTATTTGTATTGTCGGCAAAGGCACTAACTGTCTGTTGTGCAGGTGGTGTAACACTTGTACTAGTTGTATTGTCTGGCGTGAAATCAAAACTCACAGTGTAGCTGCCATTGTTTGTTCCAGCAGTTTTTCTGATATTTATATAATACACTCCGTTATCTAATTGCCGTTCAATTTTAAAGTTATATCCATCTCCAGAACGCTCATCCCATGTTATGTGATTTCCAGCATGGTCGTATAGTATTCCAGTCATATTATTTGTTCTCATAGTATTTTGACCGATTGATTCTATTTTTAATGTCCCAGCTTGTGCCAGTTCAATTTTGAAATAATCATTATCATCGTCAATTTCTATTGCGCCAGTTTTCATAGCTTGATTTGTGGATGGAACTAACACTACAGAAGTTGCACTGGCCATGTCATCGCCATGGTCATCAATCGGTGTGGTTGGTGTTGGTGTTGGTGTCGTGATTGGTTGGACTTGAGCGTCTGGTGTGAAACTCGTCACGATATTATAATCGTGTGCACTTCTGAAATCTATATTTTGTACTTGAATATAGTACCTCTCATTTGCTTCGAGGTGAATAGCAATATTAAAATCCAAGCCTTCACCATCGTTGTCATTGCCAGCTACTTGTGTTCCACTGCTATCAAAAATATGCCCTACCATATTTGAGCTACTTTGAGAATAAACTTCAAGGGTGCCGGCTCTATTAGTATTTATCTTGAAAAAGTCAACATCTCCAGCTACTTCTATACGTCCTGCTTGCCTGCTGTTTCGCTGAACCAATGTTGCAAGTTCGCCATCTACAAAAGCACCATTTACTATGCCTCCTAAGTAGCTGACATGGTCATCTTGAACTTGTGGTGCTGGTGCTGGTTGTGTTGATACATTGGCACTTGCAGAGAAATTAACTCTGATGTAGTAATTATTTACCGCATATTGATTGTAGTTCCTGACTTTTATATAATACATACCGGCTTGCACTTCACTATAAATTCTAAAGTTGCTACCAACACCGTCGTCGTCATTGGCTGTTATTCGCTCGCCTATTCTATTTAGAAGGTAGCCTACCATATCTGCTGTTCCGGTTGATGAGACTATCAACACTCCTCTATTTGGCACTATTATTTGGAAATAATCGTTATCAGATGATACTCCTATTGAGCCAGATGTTGTGCTATTGATACCTACTGGTGTAGCTGTTTGTATGTTATGACCATGGTCATAACCAAAAGCCAATGACAAAAACATTGTGAATATTGCTAAATTTTTCATAATCTTCCCTTTTATTACTTTTTAAAAGTATTTTAGATATTTTATCGCTATAAACTTAAATCAAACTTAAACAAAACAGGGAAAATATGTATATTTTTTAATCAATTCAACCCAACAGCCTGACGAATAGTCTCTAACTTTTTAGTTGCTTTTGCTTTTGCTTTTGCAGCTCCACTTTGTAGCATATGCTCAACTTCATCTGGGTTTTTTAAGTAGTGTTCTCTTTTGTTTTTATATGCTGCAAAATATTTTTGAACTATTTCATACAAAGTTTGTTTGAAGTGTCCGTATCCCTCTGTTTTGTTTATATATCTTTGTTGGAGTTGTATCAGTTCATTTTTGCTCATAAAAAGCTCACAAAGTTTGTATATGCTACAAGTTTTATAATCTTTTGGCTCGTGTATGCCCTTGCTGTCGGTTTTTATATTCATGATTTGTTTTTTTAGTTTTTTTTCAGTGTCAAACATATTTATGGTATTGTTATAACTTTTTGACATTTTTGCTCCATCGGTTCCTATGACTGTCTGTGTGTTTTGTTCTATCTTTATTTTTGGTATCGTCAAAATATCTCCAAACCTGTCATTAAATGTAGTTGCTATATCTCTACACATCTCTATATGTTGAGTTTGATCTTTGCCTACTGGCACTATGTTTGCGTCAAATAGTAGTATATCTGCTGCCATGAGCACAGGATACGAAAACAGTCCGTGTGATGATTTGATACCTTTGGCTACTTTATCTTTGTAACTATGACCTCGTTCAAGCATAGCCATAGGCGTGAGTATGGATAGTATCCAATACAACTCAAGCACTTGTGGCACATCGTGCTGGCGATAAAATATAGCTTTGTCTGGATTTAAACCAAGGCTCAAGAAGTTAACCGCCGTGTCAAATATATTTTGTCTCAAAATATCTTTGTCTTTGACCGAAGTCATAGCATGATATGAAGCGATAAAAGCAAAAAGCTCTCCGCTATCTTGCGATGATATTATAGGCTTTACTGCCCCAAAATAGTTGCCTATATGCATAGCTCCAGATGGCTGTATGCCGCTTAAAATTCTCATATCACACCTTTTATAAACTCTATTTCAAGCTTTATCATATCATCAAAAGTTTCTGCCCTGCTTATACATCTGTCCGCTCCACCTTGCACTGCTACTTGCACTGCTTTGCCTCTTGTGTTGTAGTTGCTTGACATCGTATAGCCATATGCTCCTGTGTCATTGATTATCACCAAATCTCCACTTTTTGTCGCTGGAAACTTGATATTTTTTGCAAAAAAATCCCCACTTTCACATACTGGCCCCACTATACTACATAAACTACCTTGAGTTGTTTTACCATATAAATTAATTTTATGTGCTTCTTGATACAATGCCGGGCGAATAAAATCATTCATAGCAGCATCTACTATGACAAATCTTTTGCTTTCGTTTGTTTTTTCATACAAAACTTTTGTGAGCAGATAGCCACTTTGTCCTACTATATATCGCCCTGGCTCTGCGACAATAGTCACATCAAGTCCGTGAAGCTCATCTAATATCATTTGTGAATAGTCCGTCATGTTTATAAGTTTTTCATCTGTGTATTTGATAGCTAGTCCACCACCTACATCAAAAAACTTTATATCTATATCAAGTGCTTTTAGATTTCTAGCAAGATTGGCAACTATGGCAACTGCATCGCGGATAGGTTGTAGCTGGGTTAGTTGGCTTCCTATATGCATATGCACCCCTATAGGTTCTAAGTATTTGCTGCTTTTGACATATATATATAACCGTTTAGCCTCGTCTATGTCTACTCCAAACTTGTTTTCGTGAAGTCCTGTTGATATATAGCTGTGAGTTTTTGGGTCTATGTTTGGGTTTATTCGCACAGATATTCTAGCTTTTTTACCTAGTTTTTTAGCTACTTGTTCTACGCAGATTAACTCTTGAGAGCTTTCTATGTTGACCAAAAGTATATCTTGTAGCAGAGCAAACTCTATCTCGCTGTCCTTTTTGCCGACACCTGAAAATATAATTTTATATGGTTTGATGCCAGCACATATTGCTCGTCTTATCTCGCCTACACTTACACAGTCCGCTCCAGCTCCTGTATTGCCTAGATGCTGTAGTAAACTTAAGTTTGAGTTTGCTTTGACTGCATAACATACGAGTGATTTTCGTGCTTTAAATGCCATCTTTAGTTCGTCGTATTTTTTTGAGATATTGTCAAAATCATACACAAAACATGGAGTGCCATATGTTGAGGCAATTTTCTCAAAGTCCATATTCACTGAGTGTCGCCTTTGTTTTCAAACTCTTTGTCTATCTCATCTTGGTATTTTTCTTGGTATGTCATCATGGCTACTCTTAATTCATGAATAAACTCTTCTGGCACATCGTCATCGCAACCCCACTGAACTTCAATATCGTTACCATACTCTGCACCCATTTGTTCTATATTTTGTGAAAATAATTCTAAGTCATCGCACTTTTTTATTTTGTTTTGCATAGTATCAGCTAACTCTATATACCAATTTTTTTCATCTTCCAATTTTTGAATCGCTGTAAATTTTGCACTCATAACCTATCGCCTTATTTATTGTTTATGTGGCATTATAGCTAACTTTTATAAAATTATAGTATAATGTCATTTTTAAGGAGAATTTTTGGTAGATAAATGGTTGGAAAATATAAAAAAATGCAAGTCATCAACTAACCTTGACGATATTCGCATAAAGATATTAGGCAAAAATGGGGAACTTACAAATATGTTTGCCGATATGAAAAATATACCAAATGAAAACAAAAAAGAGTTCGCAAAAAATCTCAATGAACAAAAAATAAACATAACCAAAGCTATTGAAGGCAGAAAAATATCACTTATCAAACAAGAAACAAAAAGAAAACTCAAATCATCGGCTATAGATGTCTCAAAATACAATATGCCGCCTGATATAGGTGCGTTGCATCCTATAACTTCAACTATGAATCAAATCATAAACTATTTTACATCCTTAAACTACGAGGTTATAGATGGGCCACTTATTGAAGATGACTTTCACAACTTTGAGGCTTTGAACTTACCTACATATCACCCTGCGCGTGATATGCAAGACACTTTTTATTTTAATGACAACAAACTTCTTCGAACACATACATCGCCAGTGCAAATACGCACCATGCTAACACAAAAACCGCCTATTCGTATGATAGCTCCGGGCAAAGTATTTAGACGAGATTTTGATATCACTCACACTCCTATGTTCAATCAAGTTGAAGGTTTGGTAGTTCAAGATGAAGGGCATATATCTTTTGCAAATCTAAAACACACTATGCAAGAATTTCTTATAAATATGTTTGGAGATGTAGATATACGCTTTAGGCCATCATTTTTTCCCTTTACTGAACCGTCTGCTGAAGTTGATATATCTTGTCCATTTTGCCAGCAAAAAGGTTGCCAAATATGCTCTAAAACTGGTTGGCTTGAGGTGTTGGGTTGTGGAGTTGTTGATCAAAATGTATTTGAAAAAGTTGCTTTAAAAAATTGTAGTGGTTTTGCTTTTGGATTAGGAGTAGAGAGATTTGCTATGCTTTTGCATAAAATACCCGATTTGAGAACTCTTTTTCAAAGTGATGTCCGATTGTTGAGGCAGTTTAGATGATAGTTACAAGATATTGGCTACAAGAGTTTATAGATATAAACGATATAAACGATAAAAAATTGTGTGAAGGTCTCAATACAATTGGGCTCGAAGTAGATAAAATAGATAAAATTACTATACCAAAAGGTGTCGTAGTAGGATATGTCAAAGATTGCAAAAAACATAAATCTGCTGATAAACTTTGGGTATGTCAAGTAGATATAGGAGATGAAAACCTACAAATAGTTTGCGGTGCTAAAAATATAGCAAAAGATATTTATGTGGCAGTCGCTACCATAGGCACAAAACTTAGCGAAAATTTTATCATAAAAAATACTACCTTAAGAGGCGAAAACTCATCTGGTATGATATGTAGCGCAAATGAGATAAACCTACCAAAAACAAACGATGGTATCATGATTTTAGACAACTCAATAGGCAAACTTGATATAGGTGCCGAACTTCAAAATTATAAGTTGTTAAATGATACAATCATAGATATAGAGCTTACTGCAAATAGAGGCGATTGTATGAGCATATATGGTGTTGCGAGAGATTTGAGTGTCTATCTTGACATCAAGCATCCTTGTTTTGATACAACTATAAAGTATACAAACAAAGCTGTAGGTCAAGTTCTCTCAATACAAGATGAAAAAGATATTGATGCAAATATAGTGTTAAGTTCAGTAGATGTTAAATCATTTAAATCAAAACTGCTATACGACATAAGAACATCTGTCGCAAATTGTTACGATAAAAATATATATAAAAACATCGCTTCTTATGCTACACATAGTGTTGGTGTGTTGTATGATATGATATCAGAAAAACTCAAACAAAACAAACTTGGATTGTCAGCAATAGATATCAAAAAAGACAAAGATGGTTTTGATAGTATATACAGCAAGGAAAAAATCACAACTATTGGCATAAACACAAACACACCAGATATCTCACAAATACAAAAAGATGAGATAAACATAGCTGTGGTCTCTTTTTATATAAATCCTGACACAATAAACAAATTGGTATTTGAGAAAAAAATAAAAACAGACGATATATACTACAAAAGTTCTCGCGGAAGCGAACCAAATCTAAATTTTGGCACCAAATACTTACACAAAATTTTGCACACTTGTGGTGCCGATATACATAGTGGTCTAAAAAAATCAAATAAAAATAAGCCGATAACTATTCTAAAAATTGACATAAATAGCATTAACAAAATTATAGGTCAAGACATATCAAAGCAAACAATTATACAATTGTTGGAAAATTTACAATTTATTATAAAACCACTATCTGAAACTCTTTTTGAAATGACTGTGCCATACTGCAGAACCGACATAAAAAACATCGCCGATATAACAGAAGAGATTGTGCGTATGGTTGGCATAGACAACATAAAATCAATACCTTTGAAGTTGAGCGAACAAAACAGACAAAACAAAACGATAAGCAAGTTGGATTTTTTCAATACTATTCGTCAAAAAGCAATATCGGCTGGATTTTACGAACAAATAAGTTTTCTTTTTGTGCAAAAATCAAAAGCTCTTAAATACGGTTTTGATACTATAGACAATAAAAAGGAGCTATCAAATCCTATCAGCCAAGAGTTAGATACCACAAGAACCACTCTTTTGCTCAATTTACTTGATGGAGTTAAACTAAACTACAATCAGGGTTTAAATAGTGTTGCATTGTTTGAGATAGGCGAAGTATATGACAAAAATCGCGTCCAAACGAATGAGTTGTCTTTTGTTTTTAGTGGCTACAAAGATATGCCAAATATTCAAAACAAAAGCAAACCATCGAAAATAAATATTAGTGCTTTTGTGCAAAAAATTTCAAATATCATAGGTCAATTTGAGTTAATTGCTACATCAAGCATACCAAATAATCTATGTCACCCATACAATTGTGCTGATATCATCGTAAAAAATCAAAAGATAGGTTTTTTAAGTGAGCTTGATTTAGATGTGAAAAATGAGTTTGGTATCGACGATACATATATAGCATGCATAAAATTAGACAAATTAGCTAAACAAAAAATAGTAGTCAAGCCGTATTCAAAATTTCAGAGTGTTTATAGAGATTTGAGTATCGTAACACCAAAAAGTATGCCATATATTGATATATCAAATACAATAAAAAATTTAAACATAAAAGAGATAATTAAATTTAATATCATAGACTTATACACAGATAAAAAACTCAAAACAAACGAAAGCTTGACTATAAGATTTTTGCTCCAAAACCAATACAAAACTATGAGTGAAAATGATATCTTGGCAATTATGCAAAAAATTTTACAACAATTGGAACAAAAATTGGAACTTCGTATTAGATGACAAACCTAAAAATAAGGAAATTAAAAAAACCTTTTGGTATAACCATACAAGATATAGCAAGTGACAAATCAATATCGCATAGGTGTGTGATATTTAGTTTGTTTAGTGATAAACCATCAACTATATTTAACTTTCTTTTAGCTCAAGATACACAAGATAGTTTAAACATAGCAAAAAAACTTGGTGCTGTAGTGGAAATAGATGAAAATAAAACAACCATAACTCCACCTACAAATATATTGCAACCAGATGAACCATTGTATTGTGGCAATGCTGGCACAGCTATACGATTGTGGGCTGGATTTTTGAGTGGTTGTGAAGGCAAATTTATACTTACAGGAGATGAATACTTATTGAAACGCCCTATGAGTAGAGTTGTCAAGCCACTTTGCAATATAGGAGCAAACATAAAAGACCTTGCTGGTTTTGCTCCGCTTACTATCCTGGGAAATACACACTTAAAAAATTTTAGTTTCCATAGCGATATTGATTCGGCACAAATTAAATCTGCTATGATTTTAGCATGTATAAAAGGTGGTCAAAACTCAACATACAAAGAAAATAATCTCACAAGAGATCACACTGAAAGGATGCTTGATTGTATGGGTGCGAATATCAAAACTGAAAATGGAAAAATAATTATAAGTCCCACAAAAAAGCCGTTGCGGCCACTAAATATCACTATACCTGCTGATCCTTCATCTGCTTTTTTCTTTGCTGTAGCGGCGACTATCGTTCCAAATAGTCAGATTGTTTTGAAAAACATATCTTTAAATCCTACGAGAATTGAAGCATATAAGCAGCTTGAAAATATGGGAGCAGATATAACATATATAAATAAAGAGAACACATATGAACCAATAGGAGATATAATAGTCAAGCATAGCTCTCTTGTGGGTATAACTATAAGCGACAACATAGCTTGGCTTATCGATGAATTGCCTGCTCTCGCCATAGCTATGAGTATAGCAAAAGGTAAAAGTGTAGTCAAAAATGCAAAAGAGTTACGAGTAAAAGAGAGTGATAGAATTAGCAGTATCATAAACAATTTAAAGCTTTGTGATATTTGCTGTGAAGAGTTTGACGATGGCTATGAGATACAAGGTAGCGGGAAGTTTCAAAAAGCTACTATAAACTCACACGGAGACCACAGGGTTGCTATGAGTTTCGCTATAGCTGGATTATTAAGCGGTATGGATATAGAAGATACTGACTGTATATTGACATCATTTCCAAACTTTAGGTCTATCTTGAGGAGTTTGTATCAAGATTAAATTAGCTTCTCATTATGGTTTTTGTTTTGGTGTCAAAAGAGCTATAAATATAGCACAAAAACACAAAAGTAGTAAAACATTGGGGCCGCTTATTCACAATCAAAAAGAGATAGATAGACTAAAAAATAATTATGACATAAGCTTACATCAAAATATAAACGAAGTTAAACAAAACGATACCATAATCATAAGAACTCACGGTATAACAAAAGATAACATACAGCAACTCAAAACAAAAGATGCCGATATCATTAATGCTACTTGCCCATATGTAACAACTCTACAAAATATAGTCAAGAATATAGATCAAAACATATATTCTGTAGTAATATTTGGCGACAAAAATCACCCTGAAGTCCAGGGTGCCAAAAGCTGGGCTTCAAATCTCGATGATATATATGTAGTTTTATCAGCCGATGAATTTGAAAATATAACCTTCAAAAAAGACAAAATAGCAATAGTAGCACAAACAACGAGAAACAAACAAAACTACCTCAAAATAGTAAATAAGCTCATACTAAAATATAAAGAAGTGCTTGTATTTAATACTATTTGTGATGCAACTTTACAAAATCAGGATGCCACATACGAGCTATCTAAACAAACAGATATTATGCTCATAATCGGGGGAAAAAACTCATCAAATACTAAACAACTTTTTGATATAGCTTTAAGCAACTGTGCAAATAGTTATCTTATTGAAGATGAGAAAGAGCTACAAGATGTTTGGTTTGAAAACAAAAAAATATGTGGCATAACTGCTGGGGCATCTACACCAAATTGGATTATAAACAACATAATAGAAAAACTAAAGGACAAATGTGAATAATATAACACAAATACTTGAACAATTGGCAAGCGAAAAAGGTTTGCAAACATCGCAAGTCGAATTAGCTTTGATAGAATCTATGATAAAAGTAGCAAAAAAACTGGGCGACCATACTCTTGAATACGGATCAGATATAGACAAAGAAAATGACAAGCTAAATCTATATCAAAAGATAGAAGTAGTAGCAAGCGATGATATCAGGATTAGTGGCGAAGTATTAGACGAGTATGAAAACCTTATCAATGCTGAGAATTTTATTGTTCTTGATGACGCTTACAAATTAGACAAAAATTTAGAAATAGGTGATTTTCTCCAATACGATATGGAGTTTGAACATATGGGTCGCAATGCTTCAAGTTATCTATATAGCGAACTAGAATATAGACTTCAAAAACACATAAGCGACAATATATTTGATAAATATAGATCAAAAGTTGGAACACTTGTCAATGCAGTTGTGACAAATATTGACAAAGAAGAAAATACATTTGTAAATATTGCCGAAGTTCGCGGTGTTTTAAATAGGAAAAATAGAATAAAAGGTGAAAAATTTAAAGTAGGCGATACTGTTCAAGCTGTTGTAAAGTCTGTGCGTATAGACAAAATTTTTGGGCTTATTATTGATCTGTCAAGAACCAGTCCAAAATACCTTGAAGCCTTGTTGGTGCTTGAAGTGCCAGAACTTAAAGACAATAAACTCAACATAGAAGCCATAGCAAGAATACCGGGTATTAGAGCTAAAATAGCAGTGTCATCTCTTGACCCAAATACAGACCCAATTGGTTCTATTGTTGGAGTAAAAGGTGTGAGAATAAATGCGGTAAGTGCCGAACTAAATGGCGAAGGAATTGACTGTATCGAGTATAGCCCTATTTTAGAAAAATTTATAAGCCGAGCCATGTCTCCGGCTAAAATTGAAAATGTCGTTGTGTCAGAGGAGCAGATCATAAAAGAAGATGGATACAAAAAAACCATCAACAAAGCAACTTTGACGATATCTCAAGACGAAAAAAGCAAAGCTATCGGCAAAGCAGGTGTCAATATAAGATTGGCAGGTATGCTTACAAAATGTGACATAGATATACATACCATAGAATCTACCACTAAAAGTAGTGGTGAAAATACAAGTACCAAAGACGAAGCACCATCAAAAGATACTTCAGAACTTGAAGCTATATTTAAAAGCTAAATAAAACTTAAAACCCATAAATAGCTGGAAATATCACAAGTGTACATAACACTATCATTTGCAATATTATAAATGGCATGACACCTTTGTATATATCTGTTGTTTTGATATTTTGTGCTACACCTTTGAGATAAAACAGCGAAAATCCAAACGGCGGAGTGAGAAACGAGCTTTGTAAGTTCATAGCTATAAGTATAGCAAACCATATAGGGTCTATACCTATAGTCTCACTTATAGGCAAAAGTATTGGCACTACTATATATGATATCTCTATAAAATCTATAAAAAACCCAAGCACAAAGATGATAAGCATACTAAGGATTATAAACCCCCACTTTTCGCCAGGCAACCCAGTCATCAGCTCTTCTACTATAGTGTCAGCACCTGTATATACAAATACAAGTGAAAAAGCAGTCGCTCCTATAAGTATAGCAAACACCATGGAGGTTATCTTGACTGTCTCTTTTGAGCTCGATTGAAGCAAATCATAGTTTAGCTCTTTGTAGATATAAGCCAAAATAAGTGAGCCTACAGCTCCTACAGAGGCGGATTCTGTAGGGGTGGCAATGCCTGCAAATATAGAACCTAACACTAAAAATATCAAAAAAAATGGTGGTATTATAGCTTTAAGTGCGACTATTATTTGTTCTTTTTTATTTAGGCTGTTGTCTTGTGGCAAAGCTGGTGCCACATCTTTGTCCATGTGGGATATTACCAGTATATACAAAATATATATTCCCACCAACACCACAGATGGTATCACAGCAGCTTTAAATAGATCACCCACTGCTACACCAAACACATCGGCTAGGATGATAAGTATGATAGATGGTGGTATTATCTGTCCCAAAGTTCCACTAGCACATATAGTGCCACATGCAAACGGTTTGTCGTAGTGGTATTTGAGCATGACAGGTAGCGATATCACACCCATAGCCACGACAGATGCCCCAACTACTCCAGTGCTAGATGCTAGCATGGCTCCTACTATGACTGTAGACACAGCGACACCGCCACGAATCTCGCCAAATATCGTTCCCATGGCTTCAAGCAATCTTTGGGCTAAGTTTGACTTTTGTAGCACGATACCCATAAAGATAAACAGAGGAACTGCCATCAGTATTTTGTTTGTCATGATGCTGTATATACGAAATGGCATCTGTGAAAAAAGCAAGTTAAACTCTTCTAAAAACAGCACTATATCAAAACCACCATTAGCAGTTATCTCTACAAAAGCCGATATACCACCAAACAGCAGTGCCACAGCCCCAAAAGTCCAAGCTACAGGATAGCCCAAACTCAATGCAAACAAAGCAAAGCCAAACATATATATACCTATCATTTTTGCTCTTTAAGTTTCGTTATATTTGTTTTTATATACAGCAATGACATTGCAAATATAAAAGCAAACGATAACGGTATCATAAATTTGATAATCCACCTATGAGTTAGACCACCCGGGTCTTCGCTGATCTCGCTATAATCGTATGCATCATACACAAAATCATAAGAATCAAACACTATAAACAGAGCAAATGGTATGAGAAAAGATATCGTGCAAAATATATTGATATATGCTTTTGTCTTTGGGGTATGGTTGTCGTATAAAAAATCAACCCTCACATGAGACTCTTCGTTGATAGCATATGATATACCAAACAAAAACATAATAGCAAACAAATGCCACTCCATCTCTTGGAGCCATATAAAAGTGGTGCTAAAAAAATATCTCAGCACCACATCAAAAAATACATTGACAATCATAAGCAACAGCACAATAGTTGTGAAGTCACCTATGAATTTATGAAACTTTTTCAAGATTTCTTATTTTAAGCTATCTGTAGTCTGGATATAACCATATTCACCCATCTTTGACCATGCTCTGGCTTTTTTGATATAGGCTTGTTGGTTGATGTAAATCTCTTTAAATAGTTTATTTTCACTAGCATATTTGTTGAACACTTCTGTTGTAGCATCTTTCATCTTTTGCATCACTGGCTGTGGAAACGACTTGACCTTGATATCTGGAAACTCTGTTTTCATCTTTGCCCATGCTTCGCTTGATGCATGGAAGTTTTCATAATACATATCACTAGCACTGGCTTTCATAGCAGTTATAAGTATATTTTGATAAGCTTTTGGCAACTTTTCAAATGCCTTTTTGTTTACCATAAACTGCATCTCACTAGCTGGCTCATGCCAACCAGTGTAATAATAAGGTGCTACTTTGTGGAAGCCCATCTTTATATCCATACCTGGTCCTACCCACTCTAAAGCATCAATTGTGCCTCTATCAAGCGATGTATATAGCTCACCTGCTGGTATATTGGTCACACTTACTCCTAGTTTCGCCATAACTTCACCTGCAAGACCTGGAATCCTCATCTTGATACCTTTTAGGTCATCTGCAGTTTTTATCTCTTTTTTGAACCAACCGCCCATCTGGACTCCTGTGTTGCCTCCTGGAAAGTTTAGGATACCAAATCTGTCATAAACTTTGTTCATGTATTTCATACCATCGCCATAATAAAACCAACTGTATTGTTCTTTCATAGTCATACCAAATGGAACAGTAGTAAACCATATCGTGTTGATATCTTTGCCTTTCCAATAATACGAACCACTATGTCCTATCTCGTATTGTTTGTTTTTGACAAAATCCAATATACCCAAAGCCGCCTTGTGCTTCTCTTTGCCATGCAGCTCTATCTTAAAGTTACCATCGGTCATATCGCTTACCATCTTTGCTAGATTGTGTGTAGGCGATGCTAGAGGTGTCAAAGTAGAAGGCCATGTCATAGCTAGTTTCCATACTACCTTTTTGGTCTCTTTTTTTGCCACTTGTTTAGCTTCCTGTTTCACAGGAGCCGCACTTTGTTTGGTCTCGTTAGTTGGCTTGTCGCCACAACCTGTAAATACCAATCCTACTAATAGAAATGATATCACCATCAAATAAATCTTTTTCATATTTTTCCTTTTGTATATTTTGTATATTTTTTATCTTTTTTTGATATTGTTATCTTTTAACAACAAATTATAACAAATAAAAATAAATTTTAGCCGTATTTTATTGTTCTGGAGAAAAATAATCAGTTTTTTGTCGTGATAGTTGATTTTTAATATTTTTAATATTTTGATGGTCACCAGAAATATAGCCATATATGACACTTTGTCCCTTGTATTTTAGTGGCTTGGCAAATGCTGGAGCTTCTAGCATATTGTCTGTGTTGTAGCTCTCTTCTTTGAGCGACAAATCGTTACCTAGCACACCATTTATATTTCTAGCTATACTATCTGCTAACACAAGCGACGGTAGCTCTCCACCAGTTAAGACATACGAGCCTATACTAAACACTTCAGCTGCATATCTCTCCAATACTCGCTCGTCCACTCCTTCATATCTGCTTGATACGAAAACTATCGTCTCTTTTGTCGCCAATCTTTTAGCATCGTTTTGTACATATTTTTTACCACATGCTGACAAAAATAGGATATGACAACTATCGTAAGTTGCTATGATATCGTCAAGACAATCAAAAAGTGGCTGGACTGTCATAAGCTGACCTGCTCCACCTCCACATAGTTTGTCATCAACCTTTTTGTGCTTGTTAGTAGCATAATCTCTTGGATTATAAAATTTTACATCTATAAGCCCATCTTTGATAGCACGACTCAATATGCTATCTTTAAAATACGGCTCTATGAGATTTGGAAATATTGTTACAAATATATATATCAACTATCTAAACTTTTGATAAACTCTAAACACATATTCACCCCAACTCCGCTGGCTCCGTGCGGATTGACTCCCCAAATCTCTTGGACAAATGATGGTCCGGCTATATCGCAGTGTAGCCATTTTCGTTTATATTTTTCTTCTATAAACTCACTCAAAAACAACCCAGCAGTCAAGGCACCACCATATCTTGATGAAGCTGTATTTGATATGTCGGCTATCTCACTTTTTAGTTGTTTTTTTAAATATCTGTTAAAAGGCAAAGAGGTTGCATATTCACCACAAATTAAAGCGCTTTTGACCATGCGGTGCATAAGTTTATCGTTGTGTCCCATTATGCCAGTAGTGTAGCTACCAACTCCCACTACACATGCCCCTGTCAAAGTAGCAAAATCTACCATATAGTCAATATCGTTTATACTATCTTGAGCATAACACAAACAATCGGCCAAAACTAATCTGCCTTCAGCATCTGTATTTTTCACTTCTATAGTTTTACCATTTTTTGCTTTTAGCACATCGTCTGGCTTGTAGGCATCGCCACCTATCATATTTTCTACTGCACCTATTATACCGTGTATCTCATATGGCAACTTCAATTTTGCACACACATTCATAAGTCCCATGACAACGCCTCCACCACTTTTGTCGCTTTTCATATTGACCATATAGTCAGATGGCTTCAAACTTAAGCCTCCGCTGTCGTATGTAAGACCTTTGCCTACGAGGACTATTTTCTTTTTTGCATTTTGAGGTTTGTATGTCAGATGTATCAGCTTTGATTCGTGTCTGCTAGCTCGTCCAACTGCGCCTATAGCTCCCATACCGTGTGAAATGAAAAAATCTTCGCCCTTCACATCGCACAATATATTGTTTTCTTTTGCTATTTGCTGTGCTTTTGTCGCCATAATTTTTGGATAAAAGTCTTCTGGAGTTGTATTTACAATATCGCGAACCATATTTATACTTTTTGCTATGTTTTGATTATCTATTATCTCTTGCTCCTTTATTGTATTTGATATTATATTCAATGTTAGACTTTTTTGAGTTTTTTTGCTTTTATATCTATCAAACTTATAAAATCCCAACATAGCACCCAGCACTACTTCACTATGATTACTATCTATACTTATGTGTGCTTTTGTATAGTTTGTAGCCAAAATCTTTCTCGTAGATATTGCTAACCCTACTTTGATATTTTGCTGTGTTATCTGCTCAAACGCAACAAAAATTTTATTCTGTTCTGGCAAAAACAGTATATTCTCATCTTCAATTTTAAACTCCAATAAACTTGCCATATCTTTAATATCGTCTGGTATATTATTTATCAAGCATATTTTTATGCTATCTTTTTCAATACTTTTATTTATCTCTACTCTCATTTTTGATCCTTTTTTATCTATTTTTTATTCTAATCCACCATCATTTATATTCCAGCCAAATTATTGACAATATCATCTCTTGCTATTTGTCCGTTTGTGTTGTATTTGCTATTGCCTCCATGAAAACTCTCGCCTATTTGTGGCGATAAACTACTCCAACCTACCAAAGTATTACTATAGTTTTGTGTGCTCATGGTAGCACCTCTTAGAAAATTGTTTATATTTGTTACACTTGATATATTCCAACTTGCTAAATTTTGGTCAAAACTTGTGGCACCTCTAAACATATTTGCCATATTTGTAACTTGACTTACATTCCAGCTACTTATATCTTGGTTGAAACTCGTAGCACCATTAAACATTCTATCCATAGTTGTTATATTTGCGGTGTTCCATTTGTCTATTTTACCATTGAATGATGTAGCACCATAAAACATACTTGATGTATTTAAAACATTTGACATATTCCAATTGTTTAAATCGCTATTGAAGTTCGTAGCACCATAAAATGCCTCTTTCATATTAGTTATTCTTGAAGTGTCCCAATGGTTTATATCGGCGCTTATATTTGTAGCATTTTTAAAAGCACGCTCCATAGAAGTTGTTGATTGTAAATTGGGGCTATCTGTGGCATTTATTTGTAGATTTGAGCACCCATAAAAAACTGTGTTCATACTTTTCAAAGCTATATCGCCCCACTGTTCTATGAATATAATTTTGTCTTTTTGGCTGCTATTATTAAATTTAAAACCAGGGAATTTTCTATTTATAGTTACAATATATATGCCGGTATTTGCATAAGTATGTGAATAATTTCTTGTGGCTACACCCATATCACTACTACCATCACCCCATAGTATATCATAATCAATACCCCAGTTAACAGATGCAGATATAGTTATAGTATCGCCAGTTAATACACTCCACTTTGATATGAGAGGCTCTGCTATATTAGCTATGAATACTCTTAAGGTTGTATTTGTTTCGTTGCCTGCTTTATCTGTGGTTTTGAAAAATATTTCATAAATATTGTCTTTATTGTCATCTTTTGGTGCTTCATAATTTGGCTTTATCTTAAAGCTTAACTCACTATTTGTCTGGTTTATAATGATAAACTGATTGTCATAATTTGCACCGTCAAGGCTATATGGGCTACTTGGTAGTGCTATATTGTCGTGGGCTACTATTGTTGTGATTAATTTGATATTTTCATCTATAGTTATGTTATTGGTAGTTGTTATCACTGGGGCTGTTTTGTCATAAACTATACTGCTACTATCGGTTGTAGATGAAACTGTATTGCCTATATTTCCTTGAATATCTTCAAATCCTGTTATATTAAATGTTATATTACCCTCGATATCGCTTTCTATCATAGTAATAGTAGCATCAAATGTTGTTTCATCGCTATCGCCTCTATCACCTATACTCGTTACTCGCCCTGATATTGTAGCATTTATTGTAGATACATTAAGAGGTTCTGTGCTATTAAACTTCACCTTTATTGCATCACTCTCTTTGGCAAAACTATTTGCATTTAAAATATTGTTGGAACTTATGCTCACCATACTCAAAGTTGGTTTTTCATCATCAAATATAGTCAACATATAACTATCAGTTGTCTCAAGATAATTACTATCTGATGCTTTAGTAGCTGTGATTGTTACTACTCCTGCTTTGATAAATGCGACAAGTGAAGTAGAAGGGTTGATCGTAGCTATGGTATCATCGCTTATTTTATACGATATAGCACCACTTCCTGCTCCGTTTGTTAGTATATCTTGTGTAAATGTAGCATTGCTAATACCTACTGTTCTATCTATGTCGGCATCTATGGTTTGGGTGGCTTTATTTATACGGACTACAACAGTTTTAGTAGATATTCCTCCTGTATTAATTGCCCAAATCTCAAAAAACATCTCATCTGCACAGTTGGGAGTTCCGCTAATTTTTCCTGTAGTTGTATCAAAATTCAACCCACATGATATAGCTGGAGATATGCTCCAACTATCTACTGCATTTGGCGAACTATTTATAGGTGTCCATATAGATATTGGGGTATCAAAATTGCCATTTATAATATTTATAGAGCCTGATATATTTGGTGCTTGAACAGTGGTGGGTTGTGTATCGTTTGTATCGTTTGATGTTTTTGCGTTGTTGTATTGAGAATCTTTACTGCAAGAGTTTAGAATCAAGCTTGTTAGTATCAAAAATACAAAGCTATATCTAAAAATCATATCTTACTCCTAAAATTAAGCTATTGATAAGCTTGTGATATATTGTATCGCCTTCAACTATAGTCTTAAAATCAACTTTTAACAATCTATATGATACAAAAACCTCTGTATCTTTATAAATTATTTTGCTTAAACCAAGCTTGGCACCATACAAGGATTGCAATGAACTATCAATTTTATTTCCGTGATAATTTTTCATAGGACTACTTTGCCACTTTAGCTGACTGACTCCCAGCATTATACCCAAATATGACTTAAAGTTAGTTTCAAAAAACCTGTAGTTCAAAGAGGCATAAATGCTATCTATATCACTATTGTCAATATCTATTTTATCAAGCTCCAACTGACTATATAGCTCTTGTGTCCATCTATAACCGATACCTATTTTAAAATTTATACCATTTTCATCTAATGTATCATTTGTAAGCTTACTCTCATCTACAGTGTTTTGTATCTCAATTTTTCCCAAACCAAATGCCATATCTACAAATATATTTTGTTTGTTTGATATTTTTTGCTCTTTATGATTATTTGTATATTTTTTTGTGCTATTTATTATCTGTTGTATTTCATATTGTTGTTTTGAGATATTTTCATTTTGTTTTATTTTATTTGAACATCTTTTTATCAATTGGATTTTGATATATCCTACTTTTATGTTTCTTTTTTCGTTGTCTGTTGCGTATTTGTGTATGCATTGTTTTAATTTATCTTTATTGTCAATATAAGAGCTTTTTACATATGTCCAAGTTTTTATGTTTTGTCCAGTTTTTAATGAAACAAAACCATTTTTATCTATATTATAATATTGTTTCTTTATATATTGTTTTTTATTTTTTATTTTACACAACTAAATTTATCGCAACTTTGCACTTCAATTGTTTGCAAAAAATAAACTTGTTTGTCGTCAAAGCTATCATCTGCTACAACAACACAAATAAAATAAAAAATACAAATACATATTTCATAATCTATTTTATCTTATATTGTTAAAATTAAGTCATTTTTGGATAAAATAGCAAAAAATATGGGTGGAATATGGTGGATATAAAAAAATTTGTCAAAAATGCGATAATAGAAGATAATGGTCGAGGCGATCTCTTTTTCGACATAGCCCCAAAAGGGCGCTTTAAAGCTAGAGTTGTAGCCAAAAATGGTGGAATATTAGCTGGAGTTAAATATGCTAAAGTTTTATCAAAATCAGAAAAATTTGATTGTAAGTTTTGTCTTCTTGATGGCGATATAGTCAAAAAAGGCGACACTATAGCTATTCTTGAAGGTAAAGCTTCTATACTATTAAGCAGTGAACGAACATTTCTAAATATGCTTCAACATGCTTCTGGTATAGCTACACAAGCTTCAAAATATGCCAAACTACTTCAAAACTCAAATGTCGTTCTTTTAGATACAAGAAAAACAAGGCCACTTTTACGAAACTTTGAAAAATATGCCTCAAGAGTAGGTGGCGCTATAAATCATAGGTTGGGACTTGATGATTGTTTGATGCTTAAAGATACACATCTTAAAACAATACCAAACTTAAAAGAGTTCATGAAAAAAGCACGAAAAAGAATATCTTGGGTAACTAAGATAGAAGTGGAGTGTGAAACCTATGAACAAAGTGTTTTGTCTATGGAAGCAGGAGCTGATATAATTATGTGCGACAATATGACATACGAGCTTATAACCAAAGTATCAAAATACAGAGATAAAAATTATCCTCACATATTGTTAGAAGCAAGCGGCAACATAACATTAGATACTATAGCCAACTATCTTGATACCGGTGTAGATGCTATAAGCAGTGGCGCTATTATACACCAAGCAGTTTGGCTTGATTTTTCTATGAGATTTGATTAGCTTCATCTCTTAGAGCTATCTATATATATATTTTACATAGATTCTAATTTTTGTTTTTTCTTTAGGTGTTGGATAATCCTTGTATGCCAATTTTATAGTTTCGTAGCTACTTTTATCAAGCGCACCAAAATGACTTTTCTTTGTGATTTTTAAGTTTGATATATCACCATTGGGGTGAATATAAAACTCCACAATATTTTGCCCACTTTGTTTTGTTTTTAGCGAGATGGCAGGATATCGTAGATATCTTTGTGTTATTCGCCCTATTGTGGACAAATTGTTTTTGAGATATTTTTTTGTTTCATCATTGTAGCTAAAATACTCCGCTCCATATAGAAGTAAATATTCTCTTGTTTTGCTGTCTATATTCTTAAAATTTTTTTCGAAACTATCACTTGAAAGTTTTAATACAAGTTTATTGTCTGCTTTTGTATTGTTTTCTTCTGCTTTTATTTTTTGTTTTATATTCTCTGTTTTGTCTATGTTTTTTGTTTTTGTTTTTGTTTTTTGTTTTTTTATTATGATATCCTCTTTTTTGAGTATTACATATCCTATATTTTGTGTTTTCTTATCGTTTGGTTCATCTGTTTGTGTTGGTTTGTTTTCATTTTCAAAAGAGATTATCAGCACTATATGTAGCAGTATTGAAAAAGTTAAAAATACCCAAAACAAACGATGTTTTTTTAGTTTAGACCCCAAGAGCCACCATAGCATCGGCTACTTTTTTAAACCCAGTTATATTTGCAGCTTTGACATAATTTTTTCCAAGTTGGTGCAGTTTGGCAGTTTGGTGAATATCTTGGGATATGTTACACATGATATTTTGAAGTTTTTTATCTACTTTATTTATGCTCCATGATTGCATTGCGGCATTTTGCGACATCTCAAGTGCACTTACTGCTACTCCACCAGCATTTGCCGCTTTTGCTGGACCGAAAAGTATGTCGTTGTTCAAAAACACATCTACGGCCTGCGGAGTGCATGGCATATTTGCACCCTCTATGACTACTTTGCATCCATTTGAAAATAAATTTTTAGCATCTTTTTCATTTAGTTCGTTTTGTGTTGCGCATGGAAATGCAGCAAAACAAGCTATGTCCCATAAATTGTTTTGATTTTCTTCAAAATCCTTTATATCAATATATGTTGCTGCTTTTTTTGTTTTTGTGTATAATTTTAGACTATTTTTTCTATCTTGCTTTATACTCTTTAATAACTTTAAATCAATACCATCTTTATCATAAAGAACACCACGACTATCACTACAGCTTACTGGAATTGCCTTGAGATGATATAACTTTTGTATCGTATATGTCGCCACATTTCCACTGCCGCTTACTAAACAAATTTTGTTTTTTAGTTGTGGCATTTTGTTTAACTCTAATAATTTTTCAGCAAAATAAACAGCCCCATATCCGGTAGCTTCAGGGCGAATGTGCGAACCACCAAACAATATTTGTTTTCCAGTTAGCACCCCTTCATACAACGAAGTCATATTTTTATATGCGCCATACAAATACCCTATCTCTTTGCTTCCTACTCCAATGTCGCCAGCTGGCACATCAACTCTGGCACCTATATATCTATGAAGTTCGACCATAAAACTTTTGCAAAACCTCATAATCTCCATATCGCTTTTGTCTTTGGGGTCAAAATCACTTCCGCCTTTTGCTCCACCGAGTGGCAAGCCTGTTAGGGCATTTTTAAATATCTGCTCAAATGCTAAAAAACTCAAAATATCTTCGTTTACTGTTGGATGAAATCTAAGTCCGCCCTTATATGGTCCTAAAGTATTGTCAAACTGAACTCTATAGCCTCTATTTATTTGAACTTTGTTGTTGTCATCAACCCAAGCTACTTTAAACTTGATCACCCTATCTGGGGTTACTATTCTTTTGACTATATTGTGAGCTTCATATATTTTGTTGTTGTCAATTATAGGTTTGATTGATTCTAACACTTCTGTGACTGCTTGGAAAAAATTTGTATCTGTAGAACAGTTACTTTTTTTCAATTCTTGAATTGTTTGTTTGATATTTAAGCTCATATTAAATCCTCATATTTATTTTGTTTTTTTGCAGATAGTTTTTCAATTCTATTATGTCTATATGTTTATAATGAAACACTGACGCAGCAAGCGCAGCATCAGCTCCACACTCAAACACATCTTTAAAATGCTCCATAACCCCTGCTCCACCAGAAGCTATAACTGGTATACCTACAAGTTGCGATATTGTTTTGGTTATATTGCGTTCAAATCCACTTTTGGTGCCATCTTTATCCATAGATGTCAAAAGTATCTCACCTGCTCCTCTGTTGTATATCTCTTTTGACCATTGTATAGCATCTAAACCGGTATCTTTCCTGCCACCTTGCACAAAAACATTGTATTTGTTGTTTGGCATTTTTTTTGCATCTATTGCTATGGTGATACATTGTGAACCAAATCGTTTAGTTGCTTCATCTATAAACGATGGATTTGATACAGCACTGCTATTTAAAGATATTTTATCACACCCTACATCCAACAAACTATATATATCGTCTAATTGCCTTATACCGCCGCCTACAGTAAGCGGTATAAACACCTCTTTGGCTACTTTTTGCACTACATCTACGATAGTTTGTCTGTTTTCGTGTGATGCCCCTATATCCAAAAAAGTAATCTCATCTGCTCCTTCATCGTTGTATCGTCTGGCTATCTCTACAGGGTCGCCGGCATCTTTAAGCTCCACAAAATTTGTGCCTTTGACAACCCTGCCATTGTCTACATCTAAGCAAGGGATAATTCTTTTGCAAAAACTACTCAAAATATATCAGTCCTAAGCATAGCACCAGTGCTTGCATTTGTAACTAATGCACGGTATTGTTTGAGCCAACTTGATTTTATATCTTTTTTGATAGGTTTGAATACTGATTTTCTTTTTTCTATTGTTTTATCGCTTAAATCAACACTTAAGATATACCTATCTACATCTATATGAATTTTGTCGCCATCTTCAAGTAATCCTATCATGCCACCTTCAGCTGCTTCTGGGCTGATATGTCCTATACTAGCTCCTCTTGTAGCCCCACTAAATCGCCCATCTGTTATAAGTGCTACTTTATCGCCCAGACCTAATCCCATGATAAGCGATGTAGGTGCTAACATCTCTTGCATACCAGGACCTCCTTTTGGTCCTTCATATCGTATGACTACTACATCTCCAGCTTTGACTTTGCTATCAAGTATGCCTTTTATCGCTTCATCTTGACTATCAAAGCATACTGCCGTGCCTGTAAATACTCGCTCACCTATTATGCCAGCGGTTTTGATGACAGCACCTTGTGGGGCTAAGTTGCCATACAATATCGCCAAGCCACCAACTTGACTATAAGGGTTATTTATAGGTCGTATTATATTTGTATCTTTTATGGTTGCATTTTGTATTCTTTGTTTCAAAGTTTGCCCTGTAATTGTGAGATTGTCTATAAGCACACCATTTCTTTCATCTCTTTTATCCATCTCGCTCATCACTGCATCTACACCACCAGCTTTGTCAATATCTTGCATATGAATAGTTGTAAGAGATGGTGATATTTTAGCAATATGTGATACTTTTTTTGATATTTTGTTTATATCTTCAAGACAAAAGTTTGTTTTTGCTTCTTGGGCTATAGCCAACATATGAAGCACGGTGTTGCTACTTCCACCCATAGCCACATCTACGGCAAAAGCATTTCTTATGGCATTTTCGTTCAAAATATTTGTAATATTGTATTTTTCTTTTTGCTCTTTTTTCATTTTGGCTATTTCACAAATTCTTTTTGCAGTTTGTCTATAAAGCTCTTCTCTTTTTTTGGTCAAAGCCAATATCGTGCCATTGCCACTAAGGGCTATACCCATAGCTTCCATAAGTGTATTCATACTATTTGCTGTAAACATACCACTACACGAGCCACCACTAGGACAAGCATTGCACTCTATATCTGTAAGCTCCTCTTCACTTATCTCTCCTGCTTCAAATTTCCCAACAGCTTCAAAGGCAGTAGATAAATCAATAGGCTCACCATCTTTTGTATAGCCTTTTGCCATAGGACCACCACTTACAAAAGCAGTAGGCACATCAACCCTCAAAGCACCCATGATCATACCAGGGACTATTTTATCGCAATTTGGCACAGCTATCATGGCATCTAATTTATGAGCGTTCATCACGGTTTCTATACTTGAAGCTATAAGCTCACGGCTAGGAAGCGAGAAAAGCATACCATCATGACCCATGGCTATGCCATCATCTACCCCTATAGTATTAAACTCAAATGGCACACAACCATTTGCTCTTATCTCGTCTTTGATAATATCACTTACTTTATCTAAGAAAAAATGCCCTGGAATTATCTCTATAAAAGAGTTAGCTACCCCTATAAATGGCTTATCAAAATCATCATCTTTCAAGCCAGTAGCCCTAAATAAACTCCTATGTGGAGTGCGATTGTGCCCTTTTTTTACTTCATCGCTTCGCATATATTTACCTTTTTTATTATTGTATCATAATAATATGAAACTTTTAAGTTTTTATGATAAAATAGAAAAAATAGATTGTTTTTAAATCTATTTGAAAGCCAAAAGGTGTGATATGACATTTTTTTATGACAAAAATAGCCATTTTAACTTAGCAAATATTATAACATTTTTTAATATATCTTCAGGTGTGATGGCTATATATTTCATAACACACTGTGAGTTTCTCGGTGCTACCTTGTTTGCTTGGGCTAGTGGTGCATTTGATATACTTGATGGCAAGGTAGCACGAAAATATAACCTATCGACCGCTTTTGGTATCCAGCTTGATAGTTATGCTGATTTTTTATCTTTTGTCATAGTGCCCGTGATGTTTATCTATTTTGCAATCATTGATGGTAGTGAGCTTATCATAAATGGTTTTTTAGTTTTTTTTGTATTTACATATTATATCATCAGCGGACTTAGACGACTAATATCATTTAATATAAACTCAACACAAGGAGAAGTTGAAAAGTATTTTATAGGTGTGCCGACACCTTTGGGTGCTATATTGTTGTGGATTGTATATCTTTTGTGGCATTTTGGTTTTGTTCCTGTTTTATTTGGTATGCCAACATTGTATCTTGTATTGGGTTTTGTCACGATTATCGGTTGGTCGCTTAACTCAAAAATGAAAATCCCACACCTATAAGATAGATTATGGAGTATTATAACTATATCTTGGTTTTTCATATCATATCGTTTGTTTCGTGGATGGCGGTGCTCTTTTATCTACCACGGCTTTATGTCTATCATCAAGAACACAAAAACAAAAAGCAGTTTGTCGAAGTAGTCAAGATACAAGAGTATAAATTATACAAATATATAGGACTTCCCGCCTTGTGGGCTACAGTCATAAGTGGCGGGGCTATGATAGCACTAAATCCTGCTTTGCTAGATAGCGGGTTGTGGTTTTGGCTTAAACTCACTTTGGCTTTGGCTTTGGTGGTTTATTCATTTAGTTTGGAGTATTATCGTGTCAAACTATCAAACGATGCTTGCCACAAAAAGGGTAGCTTTTTTCGAGCGTATAACGAAGTGCCGACTATATTATCTATACTTATCATCACATATGCTGTGTTAAAATTTATGCCTGTGTATTTTAGTATTGGTATTACACTTTTTTTTGCTGTCATCATATATATCATAGCAAGCAAAAAATAGCTTGAAAAACCTAAAAGGATACAAAAAAAGATATTTTAACCTTGCTACTATCGCTATGTATTCAACGATAAACAAACTAATTTCAGCACAAACTTCATACCACCATAACCCAAAACCATACGAACTAATACCAATTAGCACAGCTCCGCCACTTTAAACTTTTTATAAACCAACAACAAATAAAAAGGATTAAAATGAAAAAAATATATCTATATATATTCGTTTTGTATATAAGTTTATATGCAAATGAAGCAGTGGTATATAGTGCTGCAAAATCAAAACAAAATATAAAAGATACGACAACTAATATGTATATCATCACGAGTGTAGAGATAAAAGAGAAAAATATCAACACACTATTAGAGGCTATAAACTTAGCTATTGGTATAAGTTTCACACAAGATGGTGGTATAGGGCAAACCGCCTCTATCAAAATCCGAGGGAGCCATCAAAAGCACACTTTGGTGCTAATAGATGGCATAAGATACAACGACATAACCACACTAACCGCCACAGCTTTTATACAAAATCTGATAGTAGATGATATAGAGCAAATAGAAATCATAAAAGGAGCTCAAAGCGGTATATGGGGAGCAGATGCGAGTGGTGGTGTCATAAATATCATCACCAAAAAAACCAAAACAGGATTTAACGGTGCTTCAACTATAGGTTATGGAAGTTTCTCAACAAACAGCTACAAAGGATATCTATCGTATGGAGCAAAAAAGTTTGATATTAAGTTAGGTTTTGTCAGGCTTATTAGCAATGGCTTCACGGCAATATCGCCAAAAAATAAAGATATACAAAACTATGAAGATGATAAATATCAAAACCTATCAACATCACTCAAAGCTACATACAACATAGACGATACAAATAAAATCACCCTACAAGGCAAAACCATAAAGACTAAAAGCGACTACGACAGCTTTGGCAACCCAGACGACGAACTCCAAAACAACAAAAGCCGCACAACTTTACTAAAAGCAAACTACAAGCACAGCAACAACTTGGCAACACATGATATATATACAAAATACTCAAAGTTTGAAAGAGAGGCTACACCATCGTTTGGAGCGACCAATAGAGACACAACAGATAAATTTGATGGCAATATCAAAGAGACTGGGGCGACAAGTCGTATATTGTATCTTGAAAATAGTTTTGTGATATTTGGTATAGAAAACAAAAAATCAACTTATAACAATATGCGACAAATAGACAAAAATCAAACCCAATATGTATTAAATAGTAGCTACTTTTTGACAAATAGTTCTAACTTTGATAACTTTGTGGCGACTGTATCGCTAAGACAAGACAACTACGACAAGTTTGAGGACAAAGCTACAGGAAAAATAGGTATAAAATACAACATAACAAAATATCTGCATATAAATACAAACTATGGAACTGCCTACAAAGTGCCAACATTATCTCAAATGTATGGTCAGTGGGGAGCAAACGACAAACTAAAACCAGAAAATATAGACTCATTTGATACAACTATAGCATACAACAATATAAGCTTAAGCTACTTTGACACCAAGATACAAGACCAGATAAACTGGGTTCAAAAATATGAAAATATAAGCGGACAAAGCCACATAAGCGGATACGAAGTAGATACCAAAAAAGCTTATGGCGATATACTTTTGAGTTTAGGCTACACAAATATAGTAAAAGCCCAAGATACAAATAAGCATACATTAGGTCGTGTGCCAAAAGAGAGTTTAAAATATAGTTTGGATTATTATGGATTTACCGATACTCACATAGGTTTAAATGGGGAGTATGTGGGTAGTAGATATGACCGAAACTATAGCTGGACAAACACACCTACAAAATATGGCAGCCAGACAGGCAAATATGCTATACACAATATAAATATCAACCACAAGATAGATGACGATATAAAGATATTTGCCAAAATATCAAATCTATTTGACAAAAAATATCAAACAGTAGATGGTTATGCCACAACTCCTATTGCTTATTATGGTGGATTGAAGTTTAAGTTTTAGGTTGTTTGGATAAAATGATAATATTTTAAACTAATATACAAAAGGAACACATAATGAACGCAACAAAAAGCCCTTACGGTGATTTTATAAAACGATTTTCCCTGTTGATAAAAAAACATCCCAAACTAATAACTACTACACTTAGTAATATTTTCACTATGAGACTTATAGGCAACAAAACACATGGAGATTTAGCAGAGATAGCTATCGCTGAGTTTATCAATCAATACATGTATGATTTTAATTCTATACATGTAGGTAAAGATTTATTTAGAGCAAAGTCAAAAGAAGAAGATATTACTATAAACAATGAAATAACTGGAGAAGAATTCCCAGTTAGTCTCAAAGCATATGGTGATGGACCACTTCAGCTTTCTACCGACAAGAGCTTTAGTATGTTTCCATATTTGGAAAAAATAGGGAAAGAGATAAAAAAAAGAGACATTATTGAAAAAATCTTTTCATCTAAAGAGTTTTTAAATTTTGGTGATATCAATGTTTTACCATTGATATACGACGAAAAAGAAAAGAAGTGTAATATTTTAGTATTTAATGTTATTTTGGCTAAAAAAAATACATCTATAATAAAAAAAATCTCATTAGGAAACGGCAGAAAACATCCTGCATATAGGTTTTATGACAAAAATGATGGTTATATTTGTGAGGTTAGATATGGTGGTGCTTCTGCTAATGCTTTACAAAGAGGGCTGTGGACAAATACGAAGAATGCATTAGATTATTTCACAAGTGTGACAAATGGGTGGATAGATTACTCACACAATACGGTTCTTGTTAAGCTATTTTCTCATTCACTTGTTTCAAGCCAAAGTGGTCACGAAAAAGCTCTAAAAGAGATCAAAAAAAATATTACTATTTTGAAAAAAGAAAATAAACTTTGAAGTCCAACAATACAAAAACTTTGTTTCCAGAGTTATTGACAACCATCCCCAAAACACAAGCGATAAAATATACAGGTTCAAAACTAAAGTTATTACCACAAATAATCTCGCTAGTAGAAGGATTGGATATAAAAACAGTGCTTGATGGTTTTGCTGGTACTACTAGAGTATCACAGGCATTTTCACAACTTGGTTTTCAAGTAACTTCAAATGATATTTCGGATTGGTCCTATATTTTGGGCACATGTTATCTTAAAAACAATAAAGATAAATCTTATTATAAAGAACTTATAAATCATCTAAACTCAACAAAACCTGTAAGCGGGTGGTTCACAGAATATTATGGAGGTATTGTTGATAAAAATGGTTATGCTACAGGAAAAGACGGAGGCAAAAAACCTTGGCAAGCACACAATACAAAAAAGTTAGATGCAATAAGAAATGAGATAGACAATCTATGTCTTGATGAAATTGATAAATCAGTTGCTCTAACATCTCTAATTTTAGCAATGGATAAGGTAGATAGCACATTAGGACATTATACTTCCTATTTAAAAAGCTGGTCTGCTCGTTCATTTAACAATATGGAACTTGAAGTACCAAATTTATTTATGAATAAAAAAGAAAATATTATTATACAAGATGATATTTTTAATACAATCAAAGAAAGTAAACCAGATTTTGCATATTTTGATCCTCCATACGGTTCAAGCAATGATAAGATGCCAGCCTCTAGAGTAAGATATGCATCATATTATCATATCTGGACTACAATAATAAAAAATGATAAACCAGAAGTTTTTGGCAAAGCTATGAGAAGAAAAGATAGTTCCGACACACAATCTATATCAAAATTTGAAGAGTTCAGAAAAGATACAAATGGTAAATTTGCTGTCATTAATACGATAGACAAACTAATAGAAAAAACAAATGCAAAATATATTGCATTTTCTTATAGTTCTGGTGGCAGAGCAAATATGGAAGAGCTCAAAAATATACTATCCAAGCATGGTAAACTATTAAAGATGATTGCAATTGATTACAAAAAAAATGTTATGGCAAATATGAGCTGGACGAATCAATGGGTAAATGACAATCAAAAACAAAATCAAGAGTTCATTTTTCTTTTAAAAAAATAATTCAATAGTTTAAGTTTTAGATTTTTTAGATAATATACTCAAAAGGACAAGATATTACTATAGATATAAACTTAAATCATACCAAATACAAAGTTTTGATAGACAAGCTAATCAAAATAAAGTTTAAGACTAAAATAGTCATAGTGACAAACACAACTATAGAAAAACTACATCTAAACTATTTGTTAGAAAACATAAAAGCAAAACATATATCGGTTATAGCTATAAAAGATGGCGAGAGATACAAAAATATGGATACGGTCTTGACTATATTAGACCACTGTTTTACACAAAAACTCAACAGACAATCCACTCTCATAGCATTTGGTGGTGGTGTAGTAGGCGATATGGTAGGATTTGCTGCGTCTATATATCAGCGAGGTATCAAGTTTATACAGATACCCACCACACTGCTATCTCAAGTAGATGCTAGTGTCGGAGGCAAAACAGGTATCAATAATAAGTTTGGCAAAAATCTTATAGGTTCATTTCATCAGCCAAGTGCCGTCTATATAGACAAATACTTTTTAAACACGCTTCCACCACGAGAGTTTAGTGCAGGAGTAGCAGAGATAGTCAAGATGGCAGTGTGTTTTGACAAGAAGTTTTTTATATGGCTTCAAAACAACAGGCTAAATGACAAAAATATACAAAAAGCTATAGAGCTGTCTGTCAAAACCAAAGCTTATGTTGTAGCAAAAGACGAAAAAGAGCGCGGAGTTAGAGCAGCATTGAACTATGGACACACATTTGCACATGTGATAGAAAATGAGACCAATTACAAACTTTATTTACACGGTGAAGCCGTGAGTATTGGTATAGTTATGGCAAACAACCTATGCGTATCGCTTGGATTTATGACACAAAATGAAGCCAAACAAATAAAACAGCTACTCCAAAGTTATAATCTGCCGATATATTACAATATAAAGAATGTTGAAAAATTTTATGATAAATTCTTTTTGGACAAAAAATCAACCGATGATAAAATTAAGTTTATTTTACCAAAAAACATAGGACAATATATTATAACTTTAGATTTAGAAAAATATGATATAATCAAAACATTGGAGTGTTTTACTTGAAAAAGATATTGTCTATTTTTGTTTTTGTTTTTGTAAGTTTGTTTGCTATGGCAGACGAACAAAACACCAGTATAGAAAATTTGTCGCTTCTTGCGCTCAAAGATATATCATCGCTCGAACAAGAAGTAGAAGATATAAACAAAAAATTAAACGACAACATATGGATAAAACGCTACAAAAATTATCTTTTGTATAAAACTATGCAACAGCAACTTTATGAGTTAAACAGTAAATACGATAAATATAAAAACCGCAAAGAAAATAAATACCAAGAACTAACCCGCCAATTAAAAAACAAAATCAATATAAAAAAAAGAGAACTCGAACTTGTAGAGCAATACAAAGAATCACCAATAGGCAACAAAATAAAACCAAAAGAGATAAGCAGCTTGCCAAAAGTTACAAATCCTTTTTCTATTGTTGAGGCATTTTCATATAAAAAACAGCTCCAAGCTCAAAAAAATCAATATACACAAAACAAAAACTATATAAAAGATATATACAAACTTATAATTCAAAAAAACGATCTTTTGCAAAAGATGGATAGTATTAGTGATTCTAAATATTATCACGATAGATTACTCGCTTCTAAAGAGTATCAAAAAGATTTTGAGTTGGTGCTGGATATCGTATCTACTACCGATAACCTATACAGCAAAAAAATCAATAGAGTTTCACTGGAAGTAAATGAACTAATAGTCGATGAAACCAGCAGGACACTTAAGATATTGTTTGTGATAATTGTGTTGGTTGGTTTATCGATTGGCTTGAGAAAGCTTTTTAAACGATACATAGATGAAGATGATAGACACTACACTATCAATAAAATTATAAATTTTATTTTAGTAATACTAATAATATTTATTTTACTTTTTTCATATATAGAAAATGCTTCGTATCTTGTCACATTTTTAGGGTTTGCTTCCGCTGGTATCGCTATCGCTTTAAAAGATTGGTTTATGTCCATATTTGGCTGGATGGTTATCATGACTAGCGGCTCTATCAATGTTGGTGATAGAATAAAAGTGACGAGAAGTGGTTTGGAAGTTGTCGGTGATGTGCTTGATATTAGTATGTTTAAGATATCTATAAGAGAAGATATCACACTTACAAGTTATATGAAAAATAGAAGAAGTGGCAGGGTATTTTTCGTGCCAAACAACTATGTATTTACAGACCTTATAGCAAACTATACATACGATAGCATGAGAACAGTATGGGATAGTATTGACCTATATATTACATTTGATTCAAACTACGAAAAAGCAGTAAGTTTAGCTACACAAGTTGCCAAAAAACATTCTATAGGATACACTGAGTTAGCGAAAAAAAGGCTTGACAAACTACGAACAAAATATGTGCTAAGAAGTGCAAATCCAGAGCCTCGTATATTTTCATTTTTAGAGCCATATGGCATAGTGATATCAACATGGTATATGACGAACTCATATGCTACACTTTCACTTCGAAGCAAAGTATCTATGGCTATATTGAGTGAGTTTTTGAAAGCCGACGATATCTCTATAGCATACCCTACTCAAACTTTGCGAGTAAGCGACACTAAGTTTGGCAGTGAAGTTATGCTTCCTGGAGTTCATAGTGGGTTTTTTGATGGTGGTTAGAAATTTAACTAAGGCAATGTTTTGATATATACAAAGCGGCTTTAAAAAATAGTTCTCAACTTTTATGTAGCTGTTTTTTTTTGTTCTCTTTGTTTATAGCATCGTTTAGGTCATCTGCTGTGTCAAACAATAATCCACTATTTTGTTTTTGAGCATCGTCGAACTGTTCTGTCTTTATGCCCCATATCACAAAAGCCAATACTATAATACTTAAACTTAAACCAACAAAAAGTCCTACTATCAATATGCCGTTCATATTTTATCCTTTGTATTTTTTATTCTAAGACTATTTGCTACAACTATAAGTGAGCTCAAACTCATAGACAAAGCCGCAACCAAAGGTATAACATAACCCATAACTGCCACTGGTATTGTCGCCATATTATATATAAGCGACAAACCTAAATTTTGTTTGATTTGTCTGTATGTCAATTTTGAAACTTTAAAGCATTGTATTATTTTATTGATTGAGTTATCGAGTATTATTATGTCGCTTAATTTTACTGATATATCAGAACCGCTTGCCATAGATATAGAGATATCTGCTTTGCTTAATGCCACAGCATCGTTGATACCATCACCTATCATCACTACAATTTCTTGATTTTGTTTGAGTTTTGTTATGAAATTTGCTTTGTCTTTTGGAGACATATTTGCATATCTTTTTTTTATTTTAAGTTTTTTTGCAACTTTGTCTACTACTATTTGTCTATCGCCACTCAACATAACTATGTTTATATTTTGTGTGTTTAAATACTCTATTAACTTTTGGCTATTTTCTTTTAGTTCGTCAGATAGTTCATATACCGCTACAAGTTTTTCGTCCACTGCTACACAAAATATCGTGTGGCTTGAGTTTGTATTGACAAATATGCCAAATGTTTCAAGATAATCAATGCTACCAGCTATCATATTTTGCTCTTTGTATATGGCGCTGAAACCTTGACCTGAATTTTGTTTGATATTGTTTATGTCGGCTGTTGTTTTGTTGTCGTTGTTGATATAATTATATACAGCTTTTGATACTGGGTGAGTTGAAGCAGATACTATAGCTTTGATTGCTTGTGTATATTTATCGTCATATATCGTTTGTTTGACTACAGATAGCTTGCCATTTGTCAAGGTGCCTGTTTTATCCAACACCACTGTCGTAGCTTTTGAAAGAATTTCAAGATATTTTGCTTCTTTGAACAATACCTTAAGCTTTGCTAATTTACTTATACCAACAACCACAGCCATAGGAGTAGACAATGCCAAAGCACAAGGACATGCTATGACTATGACTGATATAGCAGTGATAAGTGCTATCTCAAACCCACCTACAAAAAACCACCAAATAAATGTCAAAAGTGCTACAGACAATATAGAAACAGAAAAATATTTTGATAGTTGGTTTGCTTTTTTTTGTATTGCTGGTTTGCTTGCGAGTGAATTTTCTATAGTTTTGATTATCTCGTTTGTAGTGCTGTGAGCGAAATTTGTTGTTGCTTTATATTTGATAGTGGAGTCTTCAAGTATTGTGCCGCTTATTATTTGATTTGTTTTATTTTTTATTATTGGCATAGATTCACCACTGATAGAGCTTTCATCAAAGCTACCACTTCCTTCTAAAACTATGCCATCTACTGGCGCTTTTTGACCGGGCTTCAACAATACAATATCGCCTACTTGTATCTCATCGATTAGCTTGGAGACTATTTTGTTGTTTTGTATTATTTCACAATCTACAGGTATAGTTGCTCTCATCTTATCTACTATATCAACTGCATTTTTTTTGCCAATTTTTTCAAGATACTTACCTACTAATACAAATGTGATAATCATAACAACACTATCAAAATAGCTATACCCACTACCTCCGAGCATCACATATACACTGAAAATATAAGTCAAAGTAGCCCCCGTTGCTACGAGTGTATCCATACCTATGTTTCTGTTTTTTATGTTAAAATAAGCGCCCTTGAAAAATACACTACCACTAAAAAACAGCACAGGAGTTGCTAATATAAACTCTGCTACATGCACAGCACTTAAAATTTCTTTATCCATGCCAGTGAAAAAGCCGGTGTATTTTGCTATACCTATCATCATGATATTTAAGCTACCAAACACAGCAACTACGAGCTTAAGATAATACTCTTTTTTTTCTTTAACTGCTTTTTTTTCAACTTCATCCAAATCGTAAGCATATGCGTCATAGCCGATTTGTCGGATTTTTTCTATTATGCTTGACAATACTATTTTGTCTTTTTGCCATACTATTTTTGCTTTGTTGTTTGAGAAATTTATATCTGCTTGGACTATGCCATCTGTGTCATACAACACCTTTTCACTTAACCACACACAAGCAGCACAATGAATACCCTCTATCATCAAATCAACTTCAAATAAATCATCGTGCAAAGATTTGACATATCTTTTGTGAAAACTTTGCGTGTCAAATTTTTTTGCATCACTACTTGTGTTGATAGGAGCTTGTATTGTCCTTGAACCTAATTTATCATAAAAACTACCTAATCCACTATCGTGAAGCAAACCATAAACTCCTTGGCATCCTTTACAACAAAAAAACAAATCATCTTGCTCTATGAGAACTGACTTATCAAACTTTATATGACAATGGCTACAAGCTATTTTCATATTGTTTTGCTAAACCTTTGCTTTTCTTTGCTTTTGTGCCAAAAATATTTATCAAAACACATAGCTATATTTCGTATAAGCATAGAACCAGTAGCAGATACATTGATATGGTTATTATCTATCGTCAAAAGTTGAGCTTGCACATACTCTTGTAAGTGATTTAAAGCATCTGCAAAATATATTTCAAACTTTATGTCAAATTTTTTTTGTAGTTTTTTGATATCTAGTGAAAAATTTGACATAAGCTCCATAATGACATATTTTCGTATTTTATCATCTTCGTTTAGCTGATAACCCTTAAATACAGGCAACACTCCTTTGTCTATAGCCTTTTCGTATTCGTCTAATTTTTTGTAATTTTGCACAAAATAGTCACTTCCATCGCCTATAGATGTGACCCCAACTCCGACTAATTGTGCTCCACCTTTGGTCGTGTAGCCTTGAAAGTTTCTGTGTAGTTCTGCTTTTTCTATAGCTTTGAACAGCTCGTCATCTGGCTTTGCAAAATGATCCATACCTACCATACAGTAGTCGTGATTTTCAAAAAATTTTATAGTATCTTGTAGTATCTCTAACTTAGTTGAAGGTGGAGCAAATGTAGTCTCATCAAACTTTCGTTGTGTTCTCATAAGCCAAGGCACATGTGCATAGTTAAATACAGCCAGTCTATCTGGATTTAGTTTGATAATTTGCTCTAAAGTTGTAGCGAAGCTCTCTTTTGTTTGATATGGCAAACCATATATTAAGTCTATGTTTATAGAGTTTATACCAGCATCTCGTGCGATTTTCACTACATTTTGAGTGGTTTCATATGGTTGTATCCTATGTATAGTTTGCTGGACTTTTTCATCTAAATCTTGCACTCCAAAGCTGATACGATTTAGGTTTGCTTTTTTCATCACCTCCATATGCTCTACAGAAAAAAACCTTGGATCTACTTCACAACTTATCTCAGCTGTTTTGTCAAAATTTGAAAACACATCGTATATAGCTGTATAAACCTCGTCTAATTCACTTGGAGAGAAAAATGTAGGAGTGCCACCACCAAAGTGTAGTTGTGTCACTAATCTGCTGGTGTCTATATGCTTTGCCAAAATTTTAAGCTCTTTTTTTAGATATGTGAGGTATCTTGATTTTTTCTCTTGTAGGCTTGTAAATATGACATTGCAGCCGCAAAAATAGCAAGCACTTCTACAAAATGGCAAGTGAATATATAAAGATATAGGAGTTGAATTGTCTGTGTTTTTTAGCTTTTTTGATAGATCATCGCTTGTGAAATTTTCATGAAACTCCAACGCAGTAGGATAGCTCGTATATCGTGGGCCTGGACGGCTGTATTTTTCAAATTTCTTAAAATCTATCATATGCTTCCTGTTTTTATTTATTGTATCTAAAGTAGCTTATATTTTATATTGTTGTGGTATAGTGGGATGAGAAAAGGATATTTTATGCAAAATATAGCTTATAGTGTGAAAGATGTAGCTGGGCATCAATCAATTATGGATATAGAGGATAAAGACAAAAAAACTCTATTTTTAAACAATCTAAAAACAGTAAATGACAAAAATAAATACAGAAGGTTTTTAGGCTCTCCACTACGATATGCTGGTGGGAAAAGTTTAGCAGTAGGCACAATCCTAGAGCAAATACCAAAAGATACAAAAAGGGTAATATCACCATTTATAGGCGGCGGGTCGTTTGAAATTGCATGTTCTACTTATGCAGGTATTGAAGTAATCGGCTTTGATATATTTGACATACTTATAAACTATTGGCAACAACAGATAAAAAACCCAAAAAAGTTAGCAAAAAAACTAAAAAACTTCCAGCCCACACACGCAGGATTTAAAGAGGTAAAAGAAAAACTAAAAAGCCATTGGCAAAATAGTGAGCTTATAGATGATAGCCTAGAGTTAGCATCGTATTATTATTATAACCACAACACATCTTATGGACCAGGATTTTTATCTTGGCCATCATCTGTATATATGCAGGAAAAAAGATACAGCACAATGGTTCAAAAAGTAGCAGACACTAAACTTGAAAACATAAGTGTGTATCAAGGTTCATTTGAGCATGTGATACCAAAATATAAAAATGATATGCTATACTGTGACCCACCTTATTATCTTGAGGGGGACAGCAAAATGTTTAAAGGTATATATCCACAAAGAAATTTTCCTATACATCATAATGGATTTGACCATGAGAAGCTAAGAGATTTATTGCTCGAGCATAAAGGTGGATTTGTTCTGTCTTATAATGACTGCACAACTATAAGAAACTGGTATAAAGATTTTGAGTTTGTAGAAGTATCATGGCAATATACGATGGGGCAAGGAGAGACAAGAATAGGTACAAACAGACAAAAAAATGGCGACAATCATATCAAAAAGTCTCATGAAGTGTTGATAATAAAACGATGAAGAAAAAAGCCATGAGCAGTGAAAAAGCAAGATTTGTTAGAGCACAAGGGCATGCAGATGCTTTAGAGTTTGCAAAACTTATAGGACAAAACAATGATTATCAAAATGATCCAAAAGCAAAAAAAGATGTAATAGACCAAAATGGAGATGCACATAGTGTCAAAAGTGGTGCGAAAAGATGGCAGATATTTTTGTATGGAAAAAATAGATTCAAAAGCGATGATGCCTTTTTGTCTATGAATGGTATAGGACAACTTCTTATTAAATGTTTAGATGTATATCCTGAAACATTTATAGCATACAGAGCAGATAAAAAATATTATAAAGAGCAATTAAAAATCCCCATGATAGAACTTAAAGATAAATTTCAAGAAAAAAGAAGAGTTAGAACATTTTTAAACAAAGCAATATTTAATGGCGGAGAAGTAAATTATTGGACTATCAAATATGAGAACAAATTTCATGTATTTTTCAATAAAGATGTCATAAAATGCTTTGCTGACAATTTTGAGATTGTCAACTCAAAGGCAAGACGAAGCACAGAAACATCAGAACAAAAAGTTTTATTTCGATACAATAACTTAAATGCAGGAGAATTGGAGATTAGAAACAGTGGAGAAAATCACTATAGAGAGGTGTTGTTTGTTATGAACAAGATCAAGGTAGTTGAAATGTTGTTTGACAATATTGAGCGGACAGGCAACTATAATTCAAAAGTTTTATTATACGGACAAGCGATAAAAAAATTCAAAACAATATAATACTGTGAGTAGCACAAATGATAGATAAATTTCTAAACAAAATAACTATAGGCAACAGCTTGGATATCTTGAAAACCATACCAAGCGAGTGTGTAGATATGGGGGTGACTTCGCCACCATACAACAAAAAAGAGTCAAACAAAGGCTGGTTAGTTAACAAAGTAATATACGAAAACTTCGTAGACAAAACCGATGAAATAACTTATCAGCAAAACCAGACAGAAGTATTGGACGAGTTATATAGGGTTATCAAACCAGGAGGGAGCTTTTTTTATAATCATAAGATAAGGTGGGACAAAGGTGTGATGTCGCACCCTATGGATTGGCTACGACAAACCAAATGGCTCACCCGTCAAGAGATAATATGGGATAGAACCATAGCGGCAAACATAAGAGGCTGGAGATTTTGGCAAGTAGAGGAGAGGATATATTGGCTATATAAACCAAAAGATGACAACAATATAGGAAATGAACTAAACTCCAAACATGCACTGCTGACATCTATATGGCGGTTTGCTCCAGAACGAGACAATGCACACCCAGCACCATTTCCTATAGAGTTGCCTACCAGAGCTATATACTCTATATTAGATAAGCAAAAAAATTCTGTCATAATAGATCCGTATATGGGTAGTGGCACTACTGCCATAGCATCAAAGCTATTAGGACATAGCTATATAGGTATAGACATATCTACACACTACAAAGATATGTTTACTAAAAGATTGGCAAACATAACCAAAGATAAACTCAAGTTCAACGAAGAAATAAACAAACACATAGTCAAAAAAACATTTAAACAAAGAAAGGAAAACAGGTTGTTTACTGGCAAATACCAAAACAATAAAGCTGCTGTCATACAAAACAAAACTCAAAAAACCTTTTTTTGAGTAACCAATTTGATAATTTCATCTTATATTCATATTGTTTAGATACAATCACAAAGAAGGAACAACATGAAAAAACACATCACAAACTCTATATCAAATATATTTGACAAGTTTGCAAATAAAAAGTTCAACTCACATATACAAAATTTTATAAATAGTGCTTATGTCAAATTATTGGGACTTGATATGAGCGAGTTTCGCCAACCTCAAACATATGGAACTTTAAACGAACTTTTCACAAGAAAACTTGAAACCAAAAGGAAGTTTGATAACACAAACGAAACTTACATATCGCCTACTGATAGCTTCGTATCGGCTCAAGATGAGATAAAAAATAACACAGTTTATCAAATCAAAGGTATGAGCTATAAGTTAGATGAACTCTTGACCGAACATATAAACGACAACAACCTTGATGGTGGGTATTTTATGAACTTTTATCTTTCGCCAAAAGATTACCACCGATACCATAGTCCGTATAATTTTCGTTTGCTTAAACTTATCCACATAGCAGGCAAACTGTATCCGGTAAACTTCAACTATCTAAACAAAAAACAAAACCTATTTATACAAAATGAAAGAGTAGTAGCAGTATGTGAAACTGCAAACAAACAAAAATTTTATATGGTGTTTGTAGGTGCGCTCAATGTAGGCAAGATGGTATTTGAGGTAGAACCAAAAATCAAAACAAATAGTAAACCAAACAGCACAACTATTTATAATTATGAAGATATATATATCAAAAAAGCAGATTGTATGGGTTATTTTGAGATGGGCTCAACAGTGCTCATATTTTGGCAAAAAGATATGATAAGTTTAGAAAATTTAGAAAATAAAAAAGTTAAATTTACAGATACAATTGGTAGGAGTTCGTATGTATAGATTATTGACCGTATTTTTATTTAGTATTATTTTTTTGTTTGGGGCAAATCAAAAAATACTCAGTGTAGAAGAGGCATTTGATGTCAAATTTGAAAAAAAAGAAAATAGTTTAAATATTGATTTGATATTAGGTGAAAAGATTTATCTGTATCAAAAAAGTATCAAAGTAAAAATATTGAAAAATGGTGAAAAAATTGATATAACAAAAGATATAAAACAACCAAAAACCACAAGCTACCAAGATGAAAATGTATTTTTTGATAAATTAGGTTTAAACATAAACAACAAACTGTTAGACAAAGCTGACAAGATTATATTATCGTATCAAGGGTGTAGCAAAGCTGGGCTTTGTTATCAACCGCTTGAAGCTGACTATATATTAAACCCCGCCCTTACACAAACCTCAAACGATGAAACTGACAACATAACCGATAGCCTAAAAACAGGCAACTTTTGGTTGGTTCTTTTGACATTTTTTGGTTTTGGGTTGCTACTTTCACTGACCCCTTGTATATTTCCTATGATACCAATACTTTCAAGCATAATTGTATCACATAGTGAAAATGAAAAGATGAGCTCAAAACGAGGTTTGTATTTGTCATTTGTGTATGTGTTGTTTATGAGTTTAGCATACACTATAGCTGGAGTGATAGCAGGACTTTTTGGAGCAAATATCCAAACAGCTTTGCAAAACCCATATGTGCTTGTAGGGTTTTCTGCTGTGTTTGTAGCACTTGCTTTTTCTATGTTTGGTTACTACGAACTATCTTTGCCATCATCATGGCAAACCAAAATAGACAAAATCTCACAAAATCAAAGCGATAAAAAAGGTGTAGCAGGTGTCGCAATTATGGGCTTTTTGTCTGCACTGATAGTTGGGCCATGTGTCGCACCACCGCTGGCAGGTGCTTTGGTATATATAGGTCAAACAGGCGATGCACTGCTTGGTGGATTGACTTTGTTTGTTTTGAGTTTTGGCATGGGAGTTCCGCTACTTCTTATCGGTTTTGGAGCAGGCAAATATATGCCAAAACCAGGAGGCTGGATGGATTTGGTATCTAAAATATTTGGTGTGGTTATGCTGCTGCTTGCTGTGTGGATACTTGATAGAATTTTGCCTAGCTTTGTGTCATTTATACTATTTGGTTCTATTGGTTTGTTTGCTGGTATATATTTTATCTCAAGAAAAAATATATTTATACAAGTTGTAGCTGTCGTGTTTTTGCTTTTTAGTCTCATAAGTTTTGTCGGTGTTTACAACAATTCAAACAATATCCTAAACCCATTTAAAAGTGCTGCATCGCACTCCAATCTAAACTTTCAAAGAGTTAAAACTATAGATGAGTTGTTAGGAGTCGTAGCACAAGAAAAAGATAGCATCGTCATGGTTGATTTCACTGCTTCTTGGTGTATTGGGTGTCAGGAGCTTGAAGAGTGGACATTTAGCGACAAAAGTGTGCAAGACAGGCTTCATGAGTTTGTTTTGCTTCAAGTTGATACCACTCATAACACAGACCAAGACAAAGATATACTCAAACATTTTGGACTATTTGGACCACCAGTGATACTATTTTTCAAAGATGGCAAACTACTACCAAACAAAATAGTAGGATACAAAAACCCAAAAGAGTTTATAGGGGTGTTGGATACAAATGGCATATGATAGGATTTAGATGTCTCACTCGTGCATTCGGATAACAGATACCGGATACCTGATAACAGATTGTTCTCCGTTTTTCGCTTTCGGTTTTGAGTTTTCTGCTCTTCATTCTCTGAACAGTGTTTGAAAGTCAATCAAATATTTGATAAGATTCAAAGCCAGCCATTGTTGCTGTATTTAAAACCCTATCGGAACCGCGAACTTGTTCGAGGCTAGTCATTCAAACTACTACAAACAAAAATATATTCTATTTTGTCAATAGTTTCATATTTTGCCCCAGACAAGTCAGGGGTTCCGAGGATAGAACATATATAGTCATTTCTATATTTTGCCCTAAACGAGTTTAGGGTTCCTAACAACTATAGACCCGTAGGAACCGCGAACAAGCTCAAGGTTCCAAGTATATAAAAGATATTTTTTTTATTCTGTCGTTTTAGAGGTTTTGTTTAGTTCTTGATACTCTTGGCAATTTTTTTCAAGATTTTCTATAGTATCGTGACAAATAATTTTGCCTGCTTTTAACAATGCCACTTTTTTAGCATTTTTGATGGTGCTTAATCTGTGAGCTATGATTATGACTATTTTGTCTTTTGATACTTTTTCAAGTAAATTTGTGATAGTTTTTTCTGTTTTGTTGTCAAGTGCGGAAGTAGCTTCATCGAGTATAAGTATTTGTGGGTTTTTGTATATAGCTCTCGCTATGGCTATACGCTGTTTTTGACCGCCACTTAAGTTTGTGCCTGATTCGTTCAAAACTGTATCTATGCCATTTTCCAACTTTGATACGAACTTGTATGCATCTACATTTTTAAGAGTGTTTATGATTTTGTTTTTGTTATATGTTTGACCATAACATATGTTGTTAGCAACTGTGTCGTTAAATATATAAACTCTTTGGGTGATTATAGCTATGTTTTGTCGCAGATTTGATAGTTTTATATTTTTTAGATTCATATCGTCAAATTTTATCTGTCCAGATATAGGCTCATAAAACTTCATAATAAGATTTATAAACGATGTTTTGCCACCACCACTACCTCCAACGAGTGCGAGTTTTTCTCCCTTTTTGATATCCAACGATATATTTTCTAAAGCGATTTTGTCGTCATACTTCAGTGTAACATTTTTGAAGCTTATCTTTTGGATATTGTCGCTCAATATATCGTCTCCTGATTTTATCTTCGCATACTCTTGAAAAAGCTGATTTATCCTTTCATTTGCTGCTATAGCGTCTTGTAAACTATTGTATACTGATGACAATCTTTTAAGAGGTGTATAAAGCATAAAAAGTGCTGTCACAAAAGAGAAAAATGAACCAGCTGTCATCTTGTCATCTATGACATATTGGCCACCAATTATGATAACAGTAGCTATAGCGATAGCTCCCATAATCTCCATGATAGGCGATACAAGCTCGTTTGTTTTGACTGCTTTCATATTAAGTGCGAAAAACTTTTTGTTGTGTTTGTAAAATCTTTCGCTTTCAAGCTCTTGAGTAAAAGATGCCTTGATTATCTCTATATTGTTAAACGATTCACCAAGATGTGCTACTATGTCGCTATTTTTTTCTTGAGATGAAAAAGATATTTTTTTCATCTTTTTGGCGAGTTTACTAAGTGGCCAAAGTGCTAAAGGCATAACAACCAAACCATAAAATGCAAGCTCACTATTTAGATATATCGTCATACCTACAAGTGCAATTATCGTCAAAACTTCTTGAAATATCGTAGCTATTTGTGTAGATACTGCTTGTTGGATCCTATTTATGTCGTTTGTGATTTTGCTTATCAAGTCACCGCTATGGTTTTTGTTGAAAAACACGATATCTAAATACAATAGGTGTTTGTATAGTTTATCGCGAACTTGTCTTATGATATCTTGCCCTATAAAAGATATATAATACACCTGAATAAACCTACCAAATCCTTTTGACATATATAAACCTATGACAAATATAGGTAAAATTGTGAGCATTTGTTGGTTTTTGTTTATAAATATATCGTCAAGTAGTGGTTTCATGATATAAGCCGTGCCACTTGTGCCGCCAGCTACCATCAATATACCTACAAAGGCTAAAAAAAATTTCATTTTATAATTTTTGTAGTATGGTGCATACTGGTATATAAATTTTTTCATCTATCTCCAAACAAATTAAATACCAACTTTGGTTGATTTTGATATTTGTTGACTATTTTATCAAATACCGCTTAAACATAGCTGTATATATTTTGCTTTTCAACCGTTTTTTATAATATAATACGAATATTTAATCTTGTTTAGATACAATACAAAATATAATAATAGTAGGAAAAAATTGCAAAAACATATACGAAACTTCTCAATAATAGCTCATATTGACCACGGCAAATCAACACTCGCAGATAGGATTATCCAAGAGTGCAAAGCAGTAGATGACAGGCTCATCACCGCTCAGATGATGGACACGATGGATATAGAACAAGAGCGAGGCATCACGATAAAGGCACAAAGTGTTAGACTAAACTATACCAAAGATGGTCAAGAGTATGTGCTAAATCTTATAGACACACCAGGACATGTGGATTTTAGCTATGAGGTGAGCCGAAGTCTATCTTCTAGTGAGGGGGCGATACTCATCATAGATAGCACCCAAGGAGTCCAAGCCCAAACTATAGCAAATGTATACATAGCATTTGACAATGACCTAACACTCATGCCAGTAGTCAACAAGATAGACCTACCATCGGCTGATCCTATGCGAGTGCTAGAGGAGACAGAAGAGGCCATAGGTTTGGACTGCACCCACCACAACCTAATATCGGCAAAAACAGGTGTAGGTGTCAAGCAACTCATAGACGATATCATAGATACTATTCCAGCTCCACAAGGCGATATAGATAAGCCTACCAAAGCACTCATATATGACAGCTGGTTTGACAACTATTTAGGGGCTTTAGCTTTGGTGCGAGTATATGATGGCTCTATACAAAAAAACCAATCCATCAAGATGATAAACACTGGTGAAACTCACAAAGTTTTAGATCTGCTGTATCCACATCCGCTTAAAAATATCAACACACAGCAGATAAAAACAGGCGAGATAGGTATAGTGGTGCTGGGTCTCAAAACTACCCAAAGCATAGTAGTAGGCGATACCCTAACCGATGCAAAAAACCCTACAAGTGAAAGTATTAGTGGGTTTGAACCTGCCAAGCCGTTTGTATTTGCTGGTATATATCCGGTGGATACTGACAAGTTTGAGGACTTAAGAGAAGCTCTAAATAAACTTCAGCTAAACGACAGCTCCATATCGTTTGAGCCAGAAAGCTCCACGGCTTTGGGTAGTGGATTTCGCACTGGGTTTTTGGGTATGTTGCATATGGAGGTAGTCAAAGAGCGACTTGAGAGAGAGTTTGACCTAGATCTCATAGCTACTGCTCCTACGGTGGTATACAAAGTGCTACAGACAGACGGTGTGGAACTATATGTAGAGAACCCATCGCAACTACCAGCTCCTTCTAAGATAGACAAGATATACGAACCATATGTCAAGGCAACTATACTCGTGCCAGATGAGTTTTTGGGCAATGTCATCAAACTACTAAACGACAAGCGAGGTATACAGACCAAGATGGACTATATCAACACAAGAGTGCTTTTAGAATACGAGATACCAATGAACGAGATAGTCATGGACTTTTATGACAAACTAAAATCAACCACCAAAGGATATGCCAGTTTTGACTATGATATCATAGACTTTCGACCAGGAAACCTCAAGCGACTTGATGTGCTTGTAGCCCGTGAGAGTGTAGATGCTTTGAGTATCATCGTGCCACAGAGCAAAGCACTAGCAAGGGGTAGGCAGTTTGTCAAAAAACTCAAAGAACTCATACCCAAACAGCTATTTGAAGTAGCCATACAAGCCTCACTAGGAGGCGAGGTGATAGCGCGAGAGACAGTCAAATCCACTGGCAAAAATGTCACTGCCAAATGTTATGGCGGAGATATTTCGAGAAAAAGAAAACTACTAGAAAAACAAAAAGCTGGCAAAAAACGCATGAAAGCAATAGGTCGAGTTAATGTGCCTCAAGAAGCTTTTATGGCTGTTTTGAAACTTGATTAAAGTTAGGTTTAAGTTTCTTTTGATATAAAACAATCAAAAAGGAAAAATATGAAAAATATAGACACAATAAAAGAAAAACTAAAGAAAGTTTACTATCCGGGATTTGCAAAATCAATTGTAGAGTTTGATTTTGTAAAAGATATAAAATTGGACGGAGATATTGCGAATATATCACTGGCTATCACATCATCGGCTACTGAAGTAGAAGATAGTATAAGAGCTGATATCGAAAAAGAGTTATCAACTATTGGTATAAAAGCAAATATAGTTGTGCACAAACCACAAGCACCAAAACAAAACAGCAACACACTAAGTGGAAAAAACATAGCTCCTACAGTTAAAAATTTTGTCATGGTAAGCTCTGGGAAAGGTGGCGTTGGCAAATCAACAACATCTGTTAATTTATCGGTGGCATTAGCTATGCAAGGAAAATCAGTAGGACTTCTCGATGCAGATATATATGGACCAAATATACCAAGAATGATGGGTTTAGAAAATCAGGAACCTAAAATAGAAGGTCAAAAAGTGGTGCCTTTTGAAGCATATGGTGTCAAAGTTATGTCTATGGGAAGTTTGATGGAGCCGGGCAAAGCGCTTATATGGAGAGGGGCTATGGTCATGAAAGCTATAGAACAACTATTGCGCGATATAGTCTGGGGCGATTTAGATGTTCTTGTGATTGATATGCCACCAGGAACTGGAGATGCCCAACTTACTTTAGCCCAAAGTGTGCCTGTATCTGTAGGTGTCAATGTCACAACTCCACAACATGTGGCACTCGATGATAGCAAAAGAAGTTTAGAGATGTTTGAAAAACTACATATACCAATAGCAGGTATCATTGAAAATATGTCTGGGTTTATTTGTCCTAAATGTGACGAAGAGTCTGATATATTTGGCAAAGGAACTTGTGAAAAATTAGCAAAAGATTACAACACAGAAGTTTTGAGTAGCATACCAATTGAGCCTAGTATTCGTATATCTGGCGACGAGGGCGAACCGATTGTGTTTTCACAACCAGAAACTCAAACATCAAAAAGATTTATGACAGCTGCTTCTAAATTATGGGAAAATATAGAAAAAAGCAAACCAGACAATAGTGCCATACAACCCACAATAGGAGGTGTTAGTGCTTGTAGCACACAAACCGCAAAATCACAAGAAACAAAAAAAGAAAAAGAGAGTTGTGGTAGTGGAAGTTGTGGTTGCGAACATTAGATGATAAGCGATAAAAACTTTATCAATATCGCAAAAGAGATAGCAAAAGCATCAAAATGCGTATCAAAAAAAGTTGGCGCCGTCATAGTCAAAGATGGTAGAGTTTTATCAACTGGCTACAACGGCACACCATCGGGTTATACCAATTGTTGTGACCATTGGGACAACAAGCACACACAAGAACACCACGAGTGGTCTAAACAATATGAAATCCACGCAGAGATGAATGCCATAATATGGGCAGCGAAAAATGGCATAGCTATAGATGGAGGCACCATATATGTCACACTTGAACCTTGTATGCAGTGTGTCAAAAATCTTATAGCCAGTGGTATCAAGCAGATTGTTTATGATACATCATACGAACACACAAATAGCAAAATCAGCAAAAAATTTTTAGAAACGAACTGTGTCGGCATCAAAAAATTAGTTTAGTAGTTTTTATTTTATTATAGTCCCAAGCAGGTGATTTCCTGCTATATTAGTAATTTTTGCTTTGTATATCTTACCTATAGATATATCTTCGTCTAAGTGGTTTTCATTTATCAAAATCTCACCATCTATTTGTGGTGCCCAAAGTGTAAGTTTGGCACTCAAAAGGTATTCATGCTCACTGCTCGTAGAATCTACGACTACATCAAAAACTTTTCCTATCATATTTTTCAAATGTTTTTTCGTCTGTTTTGAAACCACCTTGCCTAACACTTTTGCTCTTTTATCAATAGTTTTTTGTTTTATTTTATCACCCGAGTTGTATGCATTTGTGCCCTCTTCATCGCTATAAGAAAATATATTAACTCTGTCAAAATTAAACTCATCTACAAAATTTTTAAGTTGTTTAAACTGCTCTTTTGTTTCACCGGGATATCCTACTATAAATGTGCTTCGTATGAAACTGTCTTTGTATTTTCGCATATGTTTTAGCAACTCTTTGATTTTTGTGCTACCTTTGCCTCTTTTCATTTTCATCAATATCTCTTGAGATATATGCTGAAGTGGCATATCAAAATAACTGAAAAAAGCTTTTGATGAACCTATCTTGTCTATAAGCTTGGTTGTAGTTGTAGATGGATATAAATATAAAATTCTAGCTTGTCTAACTCCTGAAATTTTCTCAACAACATCAATAAGTTTTATCAAGCCATCTTTTAAACCAATATCAAACAGATACGAACTACTATCTTGTGATATGAATGTAAAATCAAAATATCCATCGTTTACCAAGTTTTCAACTTCTGCTTTTATTGTGTTTAAACTTTTGCTTTGTAGTTTGCCTTTGAACGATGGTATAGCACAAAAACTACAAGTTTGATTGCATCCTTCTGCTATTTTTATATATGCATGGTATGTAGAGTTTGATACAACTCTTGGGCTGTTTTCATCGTTCAAGAAAACTTTATTTGTGTAGCTGTTTTGTTTACTTTCTATGAGCTTATTTATTTTGTCAAAATCTCCAACTCCGCTAAATATATCAACTTCTGGAAGCTCGAGCTGCAACTCTTTTTGATATCTTTGTGTCAAGCACCCAGTTACGCATAAAATTGAGCTTTTTTTTCTTTTTTCGTGAACTTCAAGTATAGTTGATAGAGACTCCTCTTTGGCAGAACTTATAAATCCGCAAGTGTTTATGATTATCACATCTGCTTGTGCTGTGTCGTTTGTGATTTGATAATCCTTCAAAACTCCCAACATAATCTCGCTATCTACTAAGTTTTTAGTGCAACCTAAACTTATGAGATGTAGTTTCAAAGCCATATGTTGTCTATCAATCTTGTATTATTTATATTTACAGCTACCAATACAATTGTGTTGTTTATCTCTATTTTATCTATATAGTTAAAATTTTTATCTACAATTTCAACATAATATATATACAAATTTTTCAACTGTTTTGATATTTTAGTTTTGATGGTAGCTGCATCGTATTCTCCTTTTTGAACATATTTTATAGCTATATTGAGTGCTTTTGATATTTGCAAGGCTTTTAAAGTATCTTCTTTTGATAGATATGTATTTCTACTGCTTTTGGCTAATCCATTTGCTTCTCTTATGGTTTCACATGCTACTACACTCACATCAAGGAAAAATTCTTCGACCATATTTTTCACTAAATATAACTGCTGGGCATCTTTTTTTCCAAAATACACAAAAGTTGGTTTGACTATATTTAAAAGTTTGTTCACTACTTGCAAAACTCCGTCAAAATGTCCCGGTCTGTCATATCCTTCGAGTATATATGCTTTGATACTTGGTGCGAACAACTTCGTCTCTTGGTCAAAATATATCTTTTTTTCATTTGGCACAAACAATACATCTACTTTCGCTATTTCGCATATTTTTTCATCGGCTTGTGGCTTATGAGGATACTTATCGATATCCTCCCCGTCTAAAAACTGTGTAGGATTTACAAATATACTCACTATTGTGATGTCATTTTGTTCTTTTGATTGTTTTATCAGCGACAGGTGTCCATCATGCAAGGCGCCCATAGTTGGCACAAAGCCTATTGTTTCGTTTTTGTTGTTTTTTAAATACTCTTTTGTCGTTTTTGTTGTTTTAAATATTTTCAAATATTTTCCAAATTAGCAAAATAGTTTGTAGCTTGAACAAAACCATCCAAACTACCACAATCAAATCTTCGTCCATCAAACTTAAGTCCCAATACTTGGTCTTTTTTTGCCATAGTTTGCAAAGCATCTGTTATTTGCACTTCGCCTGCTATTCCTGGCTTTGTATTTTTTAATATATCAAAAATATCAGGTGTCAAGATATATCTACCGATGATTGCTAAGTTTGTTGGAGCATCTTTTGGTGCTGGCTTTTCTATCATATTCGATATTTGATATAAACTTTTTTCTATCTCTTTGCCATCTATTATGCCGTATTTGTTGCTATCTTTTTTATCTATAGTTTCAATAGCTACTACTGATTTACCGTATTTATTGTATATATTTATCATTTGAGACAAAACTCCAATACTATCTGATACACATAAATCATCTGCTAACACTACAGCAAATGGTTCATCGCCGATGAGCGACCTACCTGTCAATATAGCATCTCCCAAACCTTTCATAGACTTTTGTCTGACATATGTAAATGTGAGGTTGTTGATAAGTTTTCTTATATCAAAAAGATAGTGCTCTTTTGATGTATCTTTGATTTGATGCTCCAGCTCATAAGATACATCAAAGTGATCCTCTATACTTCGTTTGCCACGACCTGTTACTATCGCCATGGTATCTATGTCGGCTTGTTTTGCTTCTTCTACGCCATATTGGATGAGCGGTTTAGTGAGAATTGGTAACATCTCTTTTGGTATCGCTTTTGTTGCTGGCAAAAATCTCGTGCCGTAGCCAGCTGCTGGAAATAGGCACTTTTTTATCTGTTTTGTTTTATTCATGTTGCCATTATATCATATTTGACTAAATTTTAAACTCTTTTAGCTACAATATATCAAAAAGGAAAACTTATGACAATTCGTGTGCCGGCGACTAGTGCCAACTTGGGGCCAGGTTTTGATTGTCTGGGTTTATCGCTCGGGTTATACAACACTGTCACTATCAAACCGGCAAATTTTCAAACTATATCAATACAAGGTGAAAACAAAAGGATACTACAGCAAAAAGCAAACAATATGTTCGTGGATATTTTTTATCAATACTACAAAGATCTTACAAATGAAAAAACTAAATTTTCATTTGATTTAACCAATAGCATACCACTATCACGAGGACTTGGTAGCAGTAGTGCTGTTATCACAAGTGCTATAGCATCAGCGTATAAGATGGCAAAAATTAGATTGACAAAAAATGAACTACTACAACTTTCTATCAAATTGGAAAAACACCCAGACAATATCGCCCCTGCTATATATGGTGGTTTTGTTGTATCAACAATTGAAGATGATACCGTGATGTCTTTAAAAAAAAATATTCCCAATACTATCAAGGCTGTCGTGGTGATACACAAAAAAACAATATCTACAAAAAAATCAAGAAAAAAATTACCACACATATACGAAAAAACCGATACTTTTTTCAACCTGTCGCGAAGCTCTTTGCTTACGGCATCGTTTTTCAGCGAAAACTGGGATCTATTAAGAGTTGCATCAAAAGATAAATTTCATGAAACATATCGTATGGAACTTCTACCTGTATTGTTTGACATACAAAAACACTCATATGACAGTGGAGCTCTTATGTGTTCTTTGTCTGGAAGTGGTTCTACTATGTTTTGTCTTTGTTATGAAAACGATGCTGCCAAATTATCAAATAAATTATCAAGTAAATTTAGTGATTGTAGAGTTAAAATATTGGATTTTGACAATCAAGGTATCAAAAGTTATGAGTAATATCATAAGAACCTGTATAGGTTGTAGAACAAAATTGGCACAAAATACTCTATATAGATTTATATGCAAGGATAAAAATATATTTTCATACAAAGGCGAAGGTAGGTCTTTTTATATTTGCAAAAGTTGTGTATTAGATGAAAAAAATATTTCAAAATCTGCAAAAAGATTATGTAAAAACAACAAAGATTATGTCGATGATATCAAAAAAATCCTCAAACAAAAAGGAGCCTAAATAATAGAGGTTTTTAGAGGTGGACTAAAATAATATATTTGATAAGCTATATGATAGGATTAGATAACCTACAATTGATATATACAATATAAATTCAACACATACTCAAAATAAAATATCTCTTAATTTGAACAAAAACAGCAAAGATTGTGCCAAAGATATCAAAACTGCCCTTAATTTCAACAACTTATGATAAAATAGTTTGATTTTAATACAAGGAAGTGAATGTCAAACAATATAAAAGTTAGTGAAATTGCAAGTGAAGCAGCTACTAACAATCAAAAAATTATAGATAGTGCCAAAGATATTGGTATCGCTATCAAAACTGCTGCATGCAAAGTTAGTGAAGAAGAGGCCTCTGCTATATTGGATTATATATTAAATGGCACAAAGCCAAAAATAGTATCAATACCAAAGAATATAGAAAAAGAACAAGAAAACAAAACAAAAAAAGAACAAGATGACAAGGATAAAAAACTACAAAGCAAATCGAACTCAAATCAAAAAAACAAACCTGTAAAAATCACAAAACCAATAGAAAATAATCAAAAACAACAACTAAAAATCATCAAAAAAATCAATTCAAAAACAATAACTGACAATAAAATCGAACCACAAAAACACGATATAAGCCAAGACACTCAAGAAGATATGCAAAAAGATACACAAATTCAAATCAAAGAAAATGACAACCAAACAAAACAAGCCCCACAAATAAAAAGAAAACAAGGTTCTTTAAAGATAATCAAAAAAAATAGGCCGACAAAAAAAGATATTGATCATGGAGTAGTAGCCACAAAAACACAGAGAAAATCATTGAGTGAGCTTCTTGGCAACACTCCAACAACTGATGACAAAAAAACAAAAAAACAAAAAACAAAAAAACCTAAACAAAATGCAAAATCATCGAATCAGGGTCAGATTGTTCAGCTTGATACAAAATATGATTTTTTTGAATCTGAAGATTCTATCATGGGTGAAGAGGTTGTTTTATTTGATATGGGCAAAATTGAGACATCTAAATTTCTCGAAGATCAGCCAAAAAAGAAACAAACAAACCAAAATCAACACAATAGAAAAAGAGGTTCATTTGGCAATAGGCCAAGAGGATTAGGAAGAAAAAAACCGCAAAAGAAATACGATAAAGAGATCAAAGATGAAACGATAACAGATGTTACTATACCAAAAGAGTGTAGAGTATATGAATTTGCTAATTTTATAGGCAAAAGTGATGGTGAGATTATAGGAACTTTATTTAAGTTAGGACTTGTTGTAAACAAAAATAACTTTTTAAATGATGATGAGATAGAAATATTGGCAGAAGAGTATGGCATATCTGTGACAATTAAAGATATGTTAGAAGATTTTGACTATGATAACGACCAACAAAATGAAGTCGTAGATACTAAAAATTTCACCACCAAACCACCTGTTGTGACGATTATGGGACATGTTGATCATGGCAAAACCTCCCTTTTAGACAAGATAAGAGATACCCAGATAACCAAAAAAGAGATTGGTGGTATCACTCAACACATCACTGCTTATACTTTAGAGAAAAATGGAAAACATATCACATTTGTTGATACACCTGGACACGAAGCATTTATGACTATGCGCGAACATGGTGCAAATATAACTGATATAAGTATTATTGTAGTTGCTGCCGATGATGGTGTCAAACCTCAAACTATAGAATCAATAAAAGTAGCAAAAAAATCAAATACGCCGATAATTATAGCCGTAAATAAAATGGACAAAGAAACTGCAAACTTAGATATGGTCAAAACAACTATGGCCACACACGGAATAACAGCAAATGACTGGGGAGGTGATACAGAATTTGTTCCTGTGTCAGCACTTAAGGGTGATGGAATAGATGACTTGTTAGAGACTATCAATATACAAGCTGAAATCATGGAACTAAAAGCAGACCCAACAGCTATGGGCAAAGCAGTAGTGTTAGAGTCGTCTATGAAAAAAGGTGTGGGTGCTGTAGCTTCTGTTATCGTTCAAAGTGGTGAGCTAAAAATTGGTGATCCAATAGTAGCAGATACAACTCACGGCAAAATAAAAGCAATAATAAACGATACCGGAATGCGTGTCAAAACTCTAAAGATGGGTTTCTCTGGTGAGGTTATCGGTCTTGATGATATACCTACAACTGGAGTTTCACTTGTAGCTATAGACAATATAAATGAGGCTAAAAATATTGCGCATACAAGATATGAGCATGCAAGAGCAAAAGAACTTAGTCATTCAACGAAAGTTTCACTTGATGAGATGTCAGCACTTATAGCTGATGGTAGAATAGATACATTGCCAATAATACTCAAAACAGACACGGGTGGTTCACTCCAGGCCTTACAATCAACTCTACAAGAGATAAAAAATGATGAAGTAAAGGTTAAAATAATAAGCTCCGGTGTAGGTGCGATAACACAAACAGATCTGGATATGGCAAAAGCTGGAGCCAATTGTATTATAGTAGGCTTCAATGTCCGCCCTACTGGCGCAGTGAATACAAAAGCAAAAGCAGACGGTATATCTATAAATACTTATTCTATAATATATGATCTCATTGATGATATCAAGCTTATTTTATCTGGTATGATGAGCACAATTGTCACCGAAGAAAACACAGGACAAGCTAATGTACTTGAGACATTTGTAGTTCCAAAAATAGGCACTGTAGCCGGAACCAAAGTAACAGATGGAAAGGTAATTATAGGAGGAAAAGCTAGAGTAATACGAGATGGTATCGTGATATACACTGGGAAAATCGCCTCTCTCAAAAGATTTAAAGATGATGTCAAGGAGGTCAAAAATGGTTTTGAATGTGGCATAATATTTGAAAAATTTAATGACATCCAACCAAATGACTACATAGAGACGTTTATTGAAAATGAAACAGTGAAAAAAATGTAGGCTGATTTTGAAATCTCTAAATATTCTCAAAGCACAATCACTTCTCATGGAATTGGTGCCTGAGGCTTTGTCGCAACTCAGTGATGAAAGAATAAACTCTTTGAACATATTGGAAATTGATTGCAAAAATGGAAAATACGATGCAAATGTGTATTTTGATAGTGGCTCAATACCAAAAAATGATATAAATGATACCATAAAGCAACTCAAAAAGGCAAATGGTTTTATAAGATCGTATTGTTTAAGTGCGACAAGCTGGTATAGATGTCCCAACTTTACATTCAAGTCAAAAAACTTCGATGAAAATATATCAAATATAAATACTCTTTTTGAGAAAATATCAAAAAAAGACAAAAATGGAGTTTGAAAAGTCACTAAAAACTGCGATACAAGAGTGTGGTGCTCATATATACGAGATAAAAACTCGCAAACAAGATGATATAACTATATATACTATATTTATATTCAACGAAGAAGGAATCACTATAGACAAATGTAGCGAAGTTAGTCGTGCTATTTCGCCGATATTTGATGTGTATAAACCAATAAGTGGAAAATACTCTTTTGAAGTAAGTTCGCCCGGTATTGAACGGACATTAAAAACACTCTCAAATTTCAAATGCTCCATAGGAGAGTATATCAAGCTTAAAACTAAAGAATCCTTAAAATTGCAAGGTATTTTAGAAAAAATTGATGATGATATCATCTATCTTAAATACAACGATGAAAAAATAAATATCGCTTTTGATGATATCTTAAAAGCGCAAACCTATATCAAGTGGTAAATCAAAAATACAAATCTTATGCAAAAATAAATATATTTTTAAAAATTGTTGGCAAAAAAGACAGTTTTCATCTACTCAACTCTCGGTTTATCAAACTTAAATCGCTTTATGATATATTTACAATAAAACCAAACAATACAAATAGCTTCACAATCGATGGCAACTTTGATTGTAGCTTGGAACAAAACACCATATATAAAACCTATACAAAACTTTGTCAAATAGATAAAAATGTTGAAAAATTTTATAAAAAATATAGCATAAGTGTTGAAAAAAATATCCCGTCATATGCCGGGCTTGGTGGAGCGAGTAGCAATGCTGCATGTTTTATAAGAATTACAAACGAGCTGTGCAAGCTTAACTTACCCTTACAACAGATGTTAAGTATTGCTCAAAATATAGGATGTGATGTTCCATTTTTTGTATATGATTATGACAAAGCAAATATAGGTGGGTTTGGTGAGATTATTGAATCCTTTGATGAGCCTGATATGAACTTCGAAATTTTTACACCAGATATCAAATGTAGCACAGCAAAAGTGTATCAACAATACGACAAAATAGCAAAACAAAATAAAAATAGTGATTTCAAACATCTATTTAAAACATACTCAAAAGATATATTAAACAACTTTAGTATATATGAGTTAAACGATCTTTATTTGCCAGCTACAAAACTATATGAGAAGTTGGAACTATATAAAAAAGGCTGGCACTTTAGTGGTAGTGGTAGTAGTGTATTTAGACAATCAAACAATAGTAGTTTTTCATGCGAAACTACAATTTTTTAAACTATATCGTTTGAAATTGGTATTATTTTTTGTTTAAAAGATAGTCAGCCACAAGTTGTATAAACGGGTCACCTGCCCTTTCTTTGAGATATGATATATAAAATTTCCTTTGGATTTTTGTTTTTATCGCAGATGTGAACAATAAACCGTTTTTTACATAATCCTCCAAAGCATATTTTGATACTATAGATACTGTTGGAGTTTCGTTTTTGTTGCTTTTTAACACTGTATTTATTATTGATGTTGGGCTTGATGATTCGTTTATTATGTTAAAATGTTCACAATCTGGCAGGTCTGATTGCTCCAATGCCTCTTTAAAGATTTGCCTTGTGTTGCTATTTTTGTCTCTACATACCCATTTGTAGCTAAGAATATTGTTGGCATCTAACTTACTTGGCAGTTTTTGATTAGAAAATATAAGTATCTCATCATTCATCCATTTTTTATTTATAATATCTTTTGTATCAATAAGCACATCTACCAAAGCTATATCAATATCTTTATCACGAAGCTTTTCTATGGCTACAGCAGATGTAGAAACCTCTATGTTTACATCATTTTTTATGGCATCTTTAATTGCGTTTAAATAGTTGGGCAAAATATAGTTGCCAGCTACATATGAAGTGCCGAAATCGAATATTGTCTTTTTGTTTATGACATTTACCACTTCTCTTTCTGCCTTGAGAACGGTTTTTTCTATTTTTTCGCATATGTTTAAAAAAGCCTTGCCTGCTTTAGTTAGTTTTGTGCCATTTCGTTTTCGCACAAATACCTCTTGTTCCAAATACTCTTCAACCAACTTTATTTGCTGAGTCACTGCTGGTTGTGATATGCCCAATTTTTGAGATGCTAAAGAAAACGATCTCATTCTAACTATAGTTAAGAATGTATTTATTTTTGTAAAATCTCTTATCACGCTATATCCTTATATTTTTCAACATTATAACAAATATAACTTAAAATTAATAAAAAATTATGATACTTCTTTGTTTTTATTTATAATTATATCTAATATCAATAAAAATATTGTCACCAAAGCAGGTCCAATTATCATACCCCAAAACCCAAAAGCCCCAAGTCCTGCTACTATTGAAAAAAATACTACAAGTTCATTTATTTTTGTAGGTTTTTTGACGATGTTATGATTTATGTATTTGATTATAAGGGGTTTTAATATCGTATCTGCAAATATCGATATAACTATTATCGAGTACATAGCTATATATAATGCCGACATATAATTTCCAGCAGCAACCTCAACAATCACAAATGGCACCCACATTATAGCTCCACCGATAATCGGTATAAGCGAAGCAAAACCATACAAAACACCAAACAATACACCGTCATATCCGAAACTTGATATAAAAAAACCAAATAATATTCCTTCAATAATAGCAGTTGAAAGTATAGAATAAAATACTACTCCCATAGTATCAGACAATCCTCCAAAAAGCTCATCTTTTTCTATTTTTGCAATAGGAACAAAAGATTTTAGATAAGATATTAAGTCTTGAGAATAAAATACAAAAATAGTATAAAATATAATAATAAAAACCAAATTGATGATAAAACCTGCTGTATTCAAGCCTATTTTTGAGCCTGTTTTTAGACTGCCTTCTAACAATGACTTGATATCAATTGCATCAAAAAAGTTTATAACACTACTGCTTGTCGTGTCTTTTAAGTTTGATATGTCTTTGATGACTGCTATGAATTGATTATAAAAATTGATTATAATATCTTGGTTTATATCTTTTAATATATCAACTATTTTTATGACGAAATACAATAAAGGACTAAAAAATAAAGCGAACAGCAGTGTCGTCATCGTCAAAGTGACGATTGTTTTATTTTGCAACTTATTTGCTATTTTTACTCTTATGGCATTTGTAGATATTGCTAATAATAATGCTACAAATAATGATAACAAAAAAGGTTCAAAAAGTTTATACATCAAAAAAAATAGTGTCAATAATGACAACAATAAAAATATCACTCTGTTAATATTTATCATAACTCCTGCTCCTTAAAAAACTTGTTGTTTGTTATATTTTGTCTAAATATCTCTTTTGATGATATTTTAGTAGTTTTTTCTAAAAATACCGATGTGCTATTTATGTATACAATATAATTGTTGTTTGTTATTTGTATCACAGCTTTATATGGAACTTTGACAATATGGCCTATATTTTCTGTGCCAAAACCAGCCTCAAATGAAAAATGATTTTCTTGGAATTTGATTGAATTAAAAGTATAGTTAGTTAAAATAAATTTGATTTTTTGTTTGTATTTATCTAATATTGATTGTTTTAGTTCTGGTTCATATACAACAAACCAAGATATGACTATCAAATCTATATTATCGGTTATTTCATATAAAAGCTTGAGCATCTCTTTGGTTTGGAATTGTTGCAAATTTACTAATTTTGGGTTTTTAAGTATTTTTATTATGTTTTGATTTTTGGGCATATCATATCCTTGTTGTAATTTTTGTCAAACCCTATCATGGCATTTAATAAAGCTATTTTTTCACTATTTTTTAGCATATCTACAGATATATCTTTTTCATACAACTGCTTGCTTTCAATAAGTCGTTGTCTAGTCGTGCCTTTGTGCAGTGGTTTTGCTGGTGTTATCCAGCGTTGATTATATTTGATAGCTATATTTGCTATGCTTGTATCTGTTATGAGTTTATTTTTGACTATTATTATCTCATCACAATCACCTCTTTTTTCATACAAGGTGTTGATATTGTTTCTATTTAAAAATTTTTTATCATATTTTATATCATTGTCATATATCAAATAAAAACTTTTAATAACTTTTTTGTCATATTTTTTATATTCAACAAACAATATCTCATTTTCGTCATATATTATATTGCACTTCATTTTATTTTTATTTGGTGGATAAATATACTCTTCTATATTTATATTTAATCCAATTGTTCTAACCACTCTTGCCTTGTGATAGCTTATGTTAAATGTATTATAGTTTTTGCATTTTATTGTCTCAAAAAAAATCATGGTAGGTATATTTTATCATTTAATTCTTTATATTCGTTTGATATTTTACTATCGCTTGTAATTCCACCACCGCTTTCATAAAAAAGAGAGCCGCTGTTGTCTCTTTTTATATATCTTATCAGCACATAGCTCTTAAAATTTATACCATCATATATACCAAATACGCCTGTGTAATATGTTCGATTTCTACATTCTATATTTTTTATAAGTTTTGTTGTTTCTATTTTTGGAGTTCCGGTTATACTTCCTGCTGGCAAAAGACTGTCAACAATATATCCTATGTTATTTTGCCAATTTGCACCAAGGTAGCCCTTTATTAGCGAGCTTGTTTGTAGTATTGTTTTATTTTTTGTTGTTATCTTATTTATATATCTAAATTTTTCAACTTTTGTTTTTGAAGCTACTTTTGATATATCGTTTCGCAATAAATCTACCACCATAGTGTGCTCTGCGAGTTCTTTTTTGCTATCTATTAGCTTTTGTTTTGCATTTTTTATTTTATAATCTATGGTGCCCTTCATGGGGTATGTATATATCTCATTGTTTTTTATCTCTATAAATTTTTCTGGGGAAAAACAAACAAACTTATCTTTATACAAAAGTTTAAAACTGCTATTTGATAAGTTATAAATTTCATCAAGACTTATTTTTATTTTCAAAGGCGTTGTAGCAGTAAGATTTAACAGATAAGTGTTGCCAGATGCGACATTTGTTTGAACTTTATTGAACATTTTTGTATATTTGGCAAAAGAAAATTTTTCATATTTTAAGATTGTGTTATGTTTTAAATAATTTTGATTAGTAAGTTTATATTTGATATTTATTGGTTGTTTTGACAACTCAAATATATCATAAGAAGTTTTATCAAAACTTATAATAAAACCAAATGGAATTCTGTTTTTGCCAAATAAGTTTAATTTTTTAGCAAACTCTCCTGTATCATAGGAGAGTTTCATATATTCAAATCCTATAAAAACGGATTTGCGTATAATGCTATCAAAGCTATTACAAGAGTATATATAACTTGTGCTTCAATCATAGCAAGTGCTATAAACATGGTAGTCATAAGTTTGCCACCAAGACCTGGGTTTCTAGCAGTTCCTGCGATAGTCGCAGCTGCTGTATTTCCCATACCAATAGCACCACCCATAGCTGCTATACCCAATCCAACACCAGCTGCCAAAACAGAGTATGCCTGTATTGTCGATGTTCCATCTTCAGCGAAAACCAAAGTTGATATTGCCAACAAACCAAATATAATTTTATTCATATTTATCCTTTTTTGAAGTTTTGTCTTTCGGATATCGTAAATGCTCGAGC
>Ga0164315_10000046_pt1 | contig 61808 bp, 52 predicted proteins | sample GuaBasSedimGuay6_FD_113737 | JGI IMG/M metagenome (GOLD analysis project Ga0164315, IMG submission 113737) | Subseafloor sediment microbial communities from Guaymas Basin, Gulf of California, Mexico - Guay6, Core 4569-2, 0-3 cm | ecosystem: Environmental > Aquatic > Marine > Hydrothermal vents... | reverse complement strand
TTTTTAACACAGAAGCTCTTGAAGTCTTAATTGCTAGCGTAATAAATTCAGGGACGATGAGTTCGAAGTGGTGTAAGGTGTTGAAAAGAGAGGAGTTGTCGAGGGCAGGCAAGATGAAATACCTCATGCAGTTTTACTCTATAAGCATTTGATGCTAATTTAATTAAAATTTTTAAGGAGAGTTTGATGTCACTTTTGACGGATAAGAAAGTTTTGATTCTGGGCGTTGCAAATGAAAAATCCATTGCTTGGGGAATTGCTAAGGCCTTAAGAGATCAAGGAGCGAGGATTGCTTTAACTTATCAAAATGAACAATTGCAAAAAAGAGTAGAACCTCTGGCAACAGAATTAGATACTGATTTTATAGTAGAAATGGATGTTACTAACGATGCTCATTATTCTCGCCTTCGAGATACTATTAAAGAAAAATGGGGTACTTTTGATGTGATCGTTCACTCACTAGCTTTTGCAGATAGAGAAGATTTAAAAGTTGCTTTCTCTCAGACTTCCCGTAAAGGCTTTGCCATGGCCTGTGATATTTCAGCTTTTTCATTAGTTGGGCTTTCAAATTATTTGAAAAACTTAATGAACCCCGGTGGTTCTATTATGGCCTTAACTTATCATGGTTCTCAAAAAGTTGCAGATGGTTACAATGTAATGGGTGTTGCTAAGGCCGCGCTTGAAGCTTCTATGAGATATCTCGCTCATGATTTTGGCCCAGAAAACATTAGAGTTAATTGTATTTCCGCAGGACCAATTAGAACGCTTGCCTCTTCAGCGATTAAAGGATTTAGAGAAATTAATAGGGTTGTCGAAGAGAGATCTCCAATGAAAAAAGGGGTTACTCCTGATGATATTGGGGGAACTGCTGTTTATTTGGCCTCACAACTTTCAGGTCGTGTGACAGGCCAAATTCTCTACGTTGATTCCGGTCTTTCGATTATGGCCTAGGGGCCCCTGCTTCAATTTCTAAAACGTGCCCCGTAGGGGGCAGATCTGTTGCAATATTTAGCGAATTTAGCTCGATTTCTTAGGGCAAATTCATACGTTTTTAAATATTTGTTCCAATGAAATCGTCTTTTTTTTATTCCTTCTTTGACCCATCTAAGATCTTTTAGATTTGTATTTCGCGAGGCATAACAAAGATAAGGGGAGAGATCTCCAGGCCACCTGTCTCTCATGATGATGGTTTGAGAGATATTTAGAGGGAGCGATTTTTTATAACAATTAATAAGATCAAAGTTTTCTCTTAGATCAAAACCTTCAGTTCTCATTATTGTGTTATTAATTTTAGCAATTTCAAATCTTTTTTTTCCAATAGCAGCACAATAGCTCTTTTTCATTCTGGCCATAGTTCTTGAGTCCCAGCATTTTCCATTTTTATTACAAATTTTTGAATGAGAGTTATAAGAAAAAATAAAAATTATTATAAAAAAAATATTTTTCATAAGTAAATTATCCTTTTTTTTATTATAGACGGCTTCTTATAAATTAATAGTATTTATAATTTAATAAAAAAATAGTCTTTCCGATGGGTGTAGTTGACTTAAACAGAGGGGTAATCATGAAGAATTTATTTATAGTTAGTATCTTTTTATTTGCAGGAAGTGCCTTTGGAAGTTTTTTGGATTATTGCAACGGAGATCTATCCGTTGAGGAAAAGGTTACACTTGCTTATATAAAGATAGAGACCAGGGCGTTTAGTTGTGAAGAGCTCAACGAAAAAAGAGCGAATTTAAAGGTTCTAGAGGTCAACAACACTAAAGAGATAAAAGATATCAGTGTTTTTAAATATTTTAGAGAACTTGAAATATTAGATCTAAGTCAGAACAAATTCATTGAAGATTTAACTCCTTTGTCTGATTTAATAAATCTTAAGAAATTATATCTAGCAGGAAATAAAATTAAAGATGTAGCGCCTTTGAAGGACCTTGTTAACTTAAGAGTTCTCGATTTAAGTATTAATAAAATTAGAAAATTCGGGTCCCTGCGAAACCTTTCCAACCTTATTACCTTTAAACTAAATTGGAATATGTTAAACGATATTTCCCCATTGGCCGATATGACCTCGATTGAAGTCATATTTTTAAAAGGTAACATAATTGGAAAAATATCGGTTCTTTCCGGCCTTACAAAACTTAGAAAAGTTCATGTGTTTTTTAATGCCATTGGAGATTTGTCTCCACTTGCAGAATTGCAAAATCTTGATACTTTAACGGCAGAGTACAATCCAGTTAGAAAAAATGAAAAAGATTGTCCCGTGGCAGAGGGAGTTCCTCTTGTGCTAAGTAAGTTTTGTAAAGAATATTTGGCCAAAGATTAAAGGATGCTCTGGCCGTTCCAAGGAGTAGAGTTTTACCTTTTGTAATAGTCCATTTAGTACATAAATTTTTGGTGAATAAGCTCCACTGATTTTTTAACGTTTAGCTCTGGTGTCTTTGGTAATACTCCATGACCTAGACCTAGAATCCATTTGTTAAATGGTGTGTTTTCATCGAGCGAGCTCCAAAGATTCATCCATTTTTGCTCCAGGATTTCCCAAGGAAGGTGAAGTAGGGAGGGATCTAGATTTCCTTGAATATAGTAATCTTTTCCTAGCGTATTTAGCGCCTCATTGAGATTCACTCGCCAATCAATTCCTAAGACATCAATGTTTTCATCTTCCAAATCTCTTAGATAATCTAAGTGAGTATGTTTGGAATAATAGATTATTTTTTTATCAGGATATGACTTTTTTAAGTTGTGAGTGATTTTTCTAAGATAGGGGATGACGAATTCATTGAAGTGTTTACGATCGAGCTCTCCAACTGCAGTATCAAAAAGACAAAGAGCATCGGCCCCACCTTCTGCTTGGATTTTTAAATTTTCTTCAAGTTGTGGTAGCAGAAGTTCCATGAAACCATGAAATCTTCCATCGTAAAGGCCTTTTTTAGAGCTTATAAGGTTTCCTGCATGGGATCCTTCAGCAGCATAAGCATAAAGAGTCCAAGGGGCCCCGGTAAAACCGAGGAGCGTTTTTTCTTGGGGAAGTCTCTTTTTTAGTAGCGTGAGGGCCTCCTTTTGAAAATTATAAAAAGTTTCGGCTTTTTCTGTTAGCTTTAATTTTTTTAAATCTTCCATACTCTCAATTTTAAAACTAAGAGATGGAGGGCCGAGCTCATAGGAGAGACCCATGCCTAGTTGTTCTAGGGGAAATAGCAGGTCAGAAAAAAGGATGGCCGCATCGAATTTAAACTCATCGATAGGTCCCATGGTAATTTCACAGGCGAGTTCTGGGGTTTTACACATAGTCATAAAGTCAGAATCTTTTTTGATGTTTTGATAGTGCTCGTGATATCTACCGGCCTGTCTCATAAACCAAACTGGAATATTAGTTTTTCCGGATGCTGTAATATTTCTGTCTTCAAATAGGCCCATTATGTTCTCCTGGGTTTAATACTAAACGGTAGCCAATGCCTCTGATACTCTTAATTTGTAGGATATGGGTATCATCAGTGTCACACCACTTTCTAAGTTTTACGATATAGTTATCAACAGTTCTGTTTGAGGGGAATCTTTCCTCGCCCCAGATGTTTTGTAAGATTATATTTCGGTTAACTGCCTGGTTTTTGTTTTGGTAAAGGAGTTCAAGGATTTCGCATTCTTTTCTAGTTAAAGAAAGAATATTGCCATTGGCATCTTCAACTTCATAGCGTTTAAACCAAATTTTTAATTTACCATGAGTCATGACCTCTGGAAGGACTGCAAAGTGATTTTGAGTTTTTAAAATCCTCTCCAGTCTTAAAGTGATCTCTTTTAGCGCAAACGGCTTGGTAATGTAATCTTCTGCGCCGATTTCAAGTCCTTTTACTCGCATTTCAGGGTCGTTTTGGGCGGAAAGAAATAATAAGACAAAATCCTTTCTTTTATTTCTAAATTCTTGCGCCAAGGAGATTCCATCTCCGTCCGGTAGTCCTATGTCCATGAGGACAATGGATGGGTTTTTAGAAAAAAATATTTCTCTTGCTTGCTGGCAATTTTCCGCTTTGTAGCAGTCATGGCCTATAGATTTTAGGTATTCAAAAAGTGTGTCACCTAAGTTTTTTTCATCTTCTACTATGAGGACAGGTCTGGTGTTCATTGTGCCTCCGGAAGTTTGAAGTATAAATTGAAAGAGAGATTAGGATGAAAGATGAATTCTAGTCGGCCACCCATCTTTTGCATAAGTCTGTAGGCCAAATAAAGTCCAATACCAGAACCTGAGGAGCTATTGTGTTTATAAAAGAGTTGACCAAGCTTTTTTTGTTCGCCCTTAAAAATTCCATAATCATTATAAGTTAGCATCATTCCCATGGGAGTCTTTTTTGTAGAAATGTCGACCTTGTTAATTTTTGAATGTTTTTTAGTATTTTCTAAGAGATTTTTTAAAATAAGCTCTAAGGCAAATTCATCGGCCATAATCTGTTGGACATCTTTATCAAAAGTCATATTTATGTCGAGTCCCATGCCCATTTTTTTTATGGAGTGATTAAGGAAACTCTGAAGGTTTATAAAAGTAGGATTTAAATTTCCACCTTGTTCGATTCTAGATAGTTGTAAAATCTTATCCATTTGAATTTCAAGGTTTTGGGTGTCTTCAATCATTCGATTAGATAGTGTTTTTAAAACCTTGTGATCTAACGATTTAATGTAGTTGTCTATAGCATCTGCTTGTAAGCGGATACTGGCCAGAGGCGTTTTAAGTTCATGAGTCATAGAAGAGAAAAATGCCTGTAGCGCTTTGTTTTTTCTCATATCTTTGAGGTATAAAAAAAGCAGCGTTCCTGAAATTAAAATTAAAAGAAGAAAAAAGGTTCCACCTTCCCACTTGATCATATTAGTAGTCTGCCCACCTTTTAAAAGTAGATATGACCACCAGGCCCCGATTGCTAATATTAATAGGGCCCAGATAAGGGATAGAGTAAATAAGAGTTTTGTCTTATCTTTCAATCAAAAAGCCTCTTTTTTAGCTTTGAAATTACATCTGCATTATGGGCCAGACTAATAAATCCCACTTCGTAGGCATTAGGAGATAGATAAATTCCTCTGCTTAATAGTTCACTAAAAAGCGGGGAAAACTGCTCACCTAAATCTGAGGGAATTTCGTTAACATTTGTAATTTCTTTGTCAGTAGGTATTAACCAAAATAAAGAACTATGGGTTTTTACCTTATAGTGGGAGAACTGCCCTTTATTAAACTCCGATAACCATTTTTCAAAAAGATCTTTGATCTTTTTAGTGTTCTCATTCATCATTTCATAAGCTTTTGGAGTGAGTTTTTTTAAGGTAGCAAGTCCTCCAACCATGGCCAGTGGATTGGCCGAAAGAGTTCCTGCTTGGTACACCTCGCCAACGGGCGCCAAGTGTTCCATTATAGTTTTAGATCCTGCTATTGCCCCTACTGGAAGGCCACCACCGATCACTTTCCCATAAGTTACGATATCTGGAGTAATACCTAAGTATTCACTCATGCCACCAAGTCCGACTCTAAAGCCAGAGATGACCTCATCAAAAATTAATAGCGCATTATTTTCTTTTGAGAGCTCTCTAAGTCCTTGAAGAAAACTTTTATCTTGAACTAAAAGTCCGTTATTGGCCGGAAGTGGTTCAACAATGATGGCAGCAATTTCATTTTTATATTGTTTAAAGCAATTAGAGACACCTTCAAGATCACCTAGTTCTAAAATTAAGGTGTCAGCAGCAACTCCTGGAGTGATTCCTTTTGAAGATGCTTCACTGGTTCCGGCAAGTCCCGATCCTGCTTTAATTAACATGGCATCAGTATGGCCATGATAGCAGCCATTAAATTTTATAATTTTATTTTTCCCAGTAACTCCACGGGCAAGTCTTAGGGCAGTCATTACTGCCTCAGTCCCAGAGTTAACAAATCTAATCTGATCAATGAAAGATATTTTTTCTACTAAAAACTTGGCCAGCTCAAGTGAGTAAGGCTCACATGCCCCGTAAGTCCATCCTCGCTCCAAGGATTGTACTAATTCTTTTTCCACCTCAGGATCTTTATGTCCTAGGACTAAAGGTCCAAAGCTCATACAAAAATCAATATAAGAATTATCTTCAATATCATAAAGATAAGCGCCATTTCCTCTTGAAAAAAACTTTGGGGTCATAGGAAGCCCTTTAAAGCTTCTAACTGGAGAGTGAACTCCACCTGGTACAAGTTGTTTGGAAATATTAAAAAGTTCTGTACTCTTATCCACGATCTTCATCCTTCATATAATTTAAAAATTCTCTAAAACCTGAAAAGGGGACTACTTTAATTCCCTCATCATTGAATTGTTGCAAGGTTTTTCCGAGACCACAGGCATGATGTCTGTCTTTTATCTCAGGGAACTTAAGGGTGTATTGTTGGTATTGGAAAAAACTGGTCCAAAAGAAGGCCTGACAATTTAATATATTTTTATCAGCTTCTTTTATCTCTCTGGTATAAGATGAAATTATTTCACCTATTTCTGATTTGCTTTCATCATTGGTTAAAACTTTCCATGAAAGGTCTTCAAGCATCATTTGGATTACTTTAGAATCTTTAAGTTCTTTAATTACCTCGTCGCCGAGTGAGTCAGCACATCCTTGCACCCAATATCCTTTTTGGATTAGGCCTTTCATGGTTTTGTTGCCGGCGGCCCAAATACTTCCTCCATCATAAACTTGCTCTAAAGCATCAAGACAATGAGCAGAGGTAATATAGAAATGAGCACGATTTTTTATTGTGGGAGTCAGAGGCCTTTTTAAAATGAGTCGGTCATAAACAACTTCATTTTGATCACCTTGTTGCATACCAATGAAACAAGGCATCCCTTTTGGGATAGTAATATCATCAGTTCTTTCCAGCTTTTTTAGATCAACTCTTTTGCCCTCAAATTCTCCCTGATGAACATGAAGATAAAAAGGACCTGATTTTTTAACGTTGATTCCTACCGCTAGGTGACATCCGCCACCGTATTCATTGAAAGTTTTGCGCTCTCTTTTTATCTCTTGAGTGGTGTCTTCATCATTAACGACCTTGAGACGATCTTTTAATTCGGTATTTTCTTTTAAGACTTCAATTGCTAGAGCTCCCTGAGAAGCAGAAGAGGGGAAGTTAGCTAAAGGGAGAACCATGAAGTTTAGTCCCTTTAATAGAGGGACTAATTCTAGTTTTGATTTTTCACTTAAGGCCAGTCGTTCAATTCCCGCCAGGGCGAGGACAATTGCCTGGTATTCGCCACTTTGTAGTTTCCCAATTCTGGTATTAACATTTCCTCTTAGAGTTTCAGTTTTGATGCTTTTAATACCAGGAAGATAATCCTTTAGATGAAAGGTTGTGTTGGCAATTCTTCTAGGGGAGCTGGTTCCGACCGTGAAGGTCTCGATATTTTTTAAGTTTTTGATTGTTTCTTTTTTTATCAGCAAGATATCTTGGGAGTATTTTCTTTTAGTTATGGCGGCAATTTCGATCTCAGGAGGTCTAGTGGAGCCAAGATCTTTATAGGAATGAACAACCAGATCAACTCTTTTTTCTATTAAGGCCTGGTCTAATTCTTTAGTGAAGAAGTTTTGTCCTTCCATTTGCCAGAGGGGAATGGAGGTATTTAGATCCCCTTGAGTTTTGATAATATCTAGCTCAAAGGAGGCACCAGTTTTTTCTGATAAGGTATTCACGATTTGTTGGCATTGGGTTAGTGCAAGTAAGCTTCCCCTTGTGCCAACCTTAAAAATTTTAGGCAAATCTTTGCTCCTCAAGGCCGGTTGTAACCCGCTGAGCAAAAGTTGAAGTTCGAAGTAGCGTCAATTCTTCGATGGTAACTCTTGCCTTTACGATTTTGGCCTCTTTTTCTCGGTCCATGATGTCGCCTTTATCAAAAACATCTTTTAATCTTGCGACACCTTGTTCCAATCCATGCTTGGTATTTAGCACAGAGGGACATCCTAAATCAATAAATTTGCGCGTTGCATGCGTTGAGTTTTTATCCATCCATAAGTTAAAAAAGGAGTCATCAAAGATGATTTCTTTGGCCCCAATAGTGTTTACGATAAGGGGGAAGTTACTCCAGTTATCAAAGTGAAGCCATTTTACTGGAGTTACGTCGTTTATGTGGCAGAATTTCTCTACTTTCCCTTGGTTCCGGCCAGTAACGTATATTTTAAATCTCTTTCTCAGTATTTTTACTAAGTTCTGACACAGCGTTCCGTTTCCGGCCAGTAGGATATTTTTCTCTTGTCCCTTTGTTTCTAATAGTCTTTTGGTTATCCCTGCATAGGATTGCTGCCCTACATTTGCTAAATGCAGGGTTCTTACTTTTTTGGCATCCTGAAACAACTTTTCTAATACTTTGATAAGTTTGGGATCTCTATTTTCCTGGGAGAGATAATTTGCAAAAGCGGTCTTGAATTGGGAGACGATCTCATTTTCTCCGGCAATTTTACTTTTTAACCCACAGATGGTCTCAAGTAGGAATTTATAAGCATTGCTTCCTGCGTAAATTTTTGCCTCATGGTTATATTTTTGAATATATTGGTGAGGAATGAAGTTAAAACCTAGATAAAGCACCCTTTGACAGGTAGAAATATGAAAATATTCCTTATGGGGAAAAAGATTGGATGGAGTCCCCGCTGGGAGGTGGGTAAGTTTTAGCTGGCTAATCATAATATAAGCAATTTTTAGCACTCAATTCAAAAAAAATTGTCATGGAAATGTAGAGTGATTCACATTAGCATTCTTTTTTGATAGGAATCGCTAAGGAGCGTAAACGTGGTTAATTCTCTATTTTTAAAGCCTATTCAGTTGAGCAAAAAGTTTGCCCTTAAATTCGATAAGAAAATTGATGGGGCGATTAGTTTCTTTGTCCGCCATTGGGGTAAATCCAAATTTATGATTCAGATGTCAAAAAAGGCCCAGGTTATGGGGCTAGAAAAGCTCTTTTATAAAGGGCCAAAGGCATTTTTATATTTCTTTTTATTTTACCTAATTAGAGATACGATTCTCTACATTATTATACCTATTTTTTTTGCTAAGATGACTACCAATTAAGGAAATAAACTTTGGAAGCTTTTAAAATTATCTATAGTGTTTTAGGCGGATTAGGGCTTTTTTTTTACGGCATGAAAAACATGTCGGATTCTTTGCAAGTTGTTGCTGGGGATTTAATTAAAAATGCCATTAATGTACTAACTAATAACCGGTTTTTTGCAGTGGCGGTTGGTGTAGTCGTAACGATGTTGGTGCAGAGCTCATCTGTTACTACAGTTATGGTTGTTGGTTTTGTGAATGCTGGTCTGATGAACTTATCTCAGGCCATAGGGGTGATCTTTGGTGCCAATATTGGAACCACTGTTACCGGTTGGATTATTTCCATAAAAGTAGGGAAATACGGACTACTTTTAATAGGACTTGGAATATTTCCAACTCTGTTTGGGAAAAGTGACAAAGTTAAGCAGACAGGACGGTTGCTTTTTGGAATAGGTCTTATCTTTTTTGGTTTGGAAATTATGTCTAATTCCTTCAAGCCACTTCGCAAGATGCCAGAATTTCTAGAGATGATGTCCTTTTTTGGTGAGCAAAATTATGTCTCCTATCTAGCATGTGCTGGAATGGGCGCAATTTTGACCATGATCATTCAGTCTTCTTCTGCCATGCTAGGTTTAACCATGGCGCTTGCCAGCTCTGGAGTTATTGAATTTCATACTGCCGCGGCCTTAGTGCTAGGAGAAAATATTGGGACCACTATTACCGCTTTATTGGCGTCAGTTGGTGGAAATTTAAATGCCAAAAGGGCCTCTTTGGCACACGCATCGTTTAATATTTTAGGGGTCGTAATCATGCTATCGATTTTTCCCTACTATATTGAGTTCATCAATTGGCTTATTCCTGGTGATCCAAACTTGTTAAATGCAGCGGGAGAGAGACCAAATATTGCTGTTCACATAGCTAGTGGACACACTATTTTTAATGTTACTGCAACTCTTGTTTTCCTTCCTTTCGTAACGCAATTAGGTCGATTTGTTAGTTGGGTCTTACCAGAGAGAAAAGAGGCAGGAGAGGGAGATGATCAATTAAAGGCCCTTGGGGTGACAGCAATATTTATGGCCCCTACTGCTTTACTTCAGGCAGAGAAAGAAATTTTAATTTTTAGAAAAAGAGTCGATGATATGTTTGTGCTAGCAAGAGACTATATCTTGGAGGACAAACTTGTTGCAGGCCAATTAAAAGAGATTAAAAAGATTGAAAATGATATGGATATTTTACAAAAAGATCTAACTATCTTTTTAGGGGAAGTAATTCAAAAGAATTTAACAGAAAAGCAATCTTTTGAGGCCCAGGCAATTGTTCGATTGGCCGATGAAATGGAAAGTGTCACTGATTACCTCGATAAGTTTGCTATTTCCATGACCAGGTTTAAAGAGCAGGTTTTATTAAAAGATACTGATAAGGAGCTGCTTTTAGACTTCTTTGATCGCTCTCATAATTTTTTCCTTGCTTCTGTTGGAACTTCTGAGGATCTAACTTCTATGGATGAGGAAGCTGCCAATGGGGGGGCAAAAGAACTAAGAAAAGAGGCCGATAGATTACGAGAAAAATTCATGAATAATTTTTTAAAGGAAAAATATCCGGCAGTATTGATTATGTCTTTATCTGATATGGTTGTATCCCTAAGAAAAATTGTAAGCCATTCATTAAATATATCCCAGGCGATCAATAGTATTAAAAATGAAACTGATTAAAAATATATCTTCTTTTAAAGACTTAGAAAAGACTGTCTTTAGCTATCCAAAGTTAAAAGAGCTAATTGATAAGGATCCAAGTCTTAAAAAACAAGCTGATAAATATCTTTATGAAATGGCCGCAGATTATCGGCCCTCCACAATTTATTTAATAGGTAAAGTATTGGACTTGGCCTTAGGGGAACTCTACGATGATGTTAATTTTCAAGTTGGTGGTGGGGGTGACCTAACAAAATTATGTAAAGAAAATCATGTTGTCTTGGTCCCAAACCACCAATCCCATGCTGATTACTTAGTTATGAGTTGGGTTTGTATTAAAAAATATTCCTTGCCAATATTTATCGCTGGAGGCCTAAATTTAAATATCTTCCCCATTGGGAAAATATTTAGAACTGCGGGTTGTTTTTTTATAAGGCGTTCATTTAAAAGAGATGGCATCTATAAAGTGATGCTGGAAGCCTACCTTTATTATCTCCTATATTATGGGGAAACGATTGAGTTCTTTTTTGAGGGAGGAAGGTCCAGAACGGGTAAGTTACTTCCTCCAAAGTATGGACTGTTTAATCTTTTGCTTGAGGCCCATTCAAAATTACCGCCAGAAAGGAAAAAGAAACTAATCTTCCAACCGATCAGTATTATCCATGAGTCTGTGCCCGAACAAAGGACCATGGCACAAGAGTTGATGGGAGAGAAGAAAAAGAAAGAATCTTTTTTTGAGATTCTAAAAGTTTTTAAAATCTTTGCCAAGCAGTTTGGGTCATTACATATATTTCTAGGCACCCCCATCGATGCGCCGATAATTGAAAATCTAACTCCGGATAAAATTAAAAAAACTACTTATCATCTGGCCTTTAGATGCTTTCGTCGGGTGGGAAAAAATATGGCGGTTACCCCATCATCCCTTTTATCGCTAATTCTGTTGGAAGAACCTTCAGGGGCCATTAAATGGAATGCTATTTTAGAAAAAGGACGCGCAATTTTAGATTATTGTGAACAATTTGATGTTCACTTTACACCCAGTTTGAAAAAAGAAAAATTTTTAAAGACCATGGAACGGGCCATGGATATTATGCTTGGGAATAAAAAAGTACATGTTATTGGCAGAGGGGAAGGCGAGGGGCAGCTCCTTTATCAGGCCAAAAAAGATACTAGGATTGAACTACTTTATTCTAAAAACACCATTTTACATCAATTTCTTGTACCTTGGACCATTAATTCTGTTTGGATTCATATTTTTAATGGGACTATTAAGGATGAGCAGGGATTGAGAGAGTATTTATTAAATTCCAGAAATCAGCTGAAACATGAATTTTATCTCCCCACGACTCAACAGTATTTGCAAAAGACTTTAAATGTAATCTCCCACGCTATAGGGAGAGAGGTTACAAGTCTGGCCGATTGTCTAACTTTAGATCAAGGAGAGCTTTATTTAGTGGCCAAAAAATTAGGGGTATTTGCCAGGGCGGGAAATTATATCCATGAGGTCTATTATATAAATGCTTTGACCCTTAAAGAGCTGGGAGAAGAAAAAGAACAATTTTCGATGGATGATGTAGTTAAAAAATCGGCCGAAATTTTTAAAAGAGAACTCAAAATTGAAAAACATGTAAAATACCCAGAGAGCTATTCTACAAATATAATAAAAAGTAGTATGAACTTTTTTCTTTTAGCGGGGTATGTCCAAGAGAAATCTAAGATAATTTGCTTAAATAAAGATAAACCAATTGATAGTTTGATTGCAGATTACAAAAAGTTTCTTGAAGATAGTTGGGCGATTGTAATCAATCCAGGGAAATAAATATGACAGATGAGCTTAAAAAAAATTTACGAGGTATTTTTGAACACCTCGGAGAAAATCCCGATAGAGAGGGATTAATAGATACTCCGGGAAGAATGATCAAATCTTGGGATGAACTTTTTTCTGGGTATAAACAAAGGCCCGAGGATATTTTAACAGTCTTTAAAGAAGATGATGTCATTCCTTATAATCAGATAATTCTCTTAAAAGATATTGAATTTTACTCGACCTGTGAGCACCACTTTCTACCCTTTGTAGGAAAGGCCCATGTGGCGTATGTTCCCAAGGATAAGGTGGTGGGGATTTCCAAGCTTGCTCGTATTATTGAGATCTTTTCTCGGAGACTTCAGATTCAAGAGAGAGTTGGAAATCAGGTTACTCAGTCTTTAATGGATGTTTTAAAGCCTCAGGGGGCCGCCTGTATCATTGAGGCCAAGCACTTTTGTATGACTTCAAGAGGTGTTGGAAAGCAAAACTCAGTAATGGTGACATCTTCACTTAAAGGTTGCTTTTTAAGCCATTCAGAGACTCGCCAAGAGCTGATGAAGCTTTTAAAGTAATTGCACATGGATAATTTTTTAAAAGACCACGAAAAGCAAATTAAACGAGTCTTATGGATTGAGCTAGGAATCAATATTTTTCTTGCCCTGTCCAAATTAATCGTTGGTCAACAATTTCATTTTTTATCTCTTACTAGTTCAGGACTGGACTCTCTTTTTGATGGATCTTCTAACATTTTGGGCTTTATCGCCATTTCATTAGCGTATAGGCCGCCTTCATCTTCTCATCCTTATGGAAGGCATAAATATGAAACCCTAGGAAGTCTTTTAATTGCCGGACTTCTAATTTTTACCTCATTGCAAATTGGGATGCAGCTTTTTGCATACTTTGGAGAAGTTCCAAAAAGAGGAGAGTTTGGCCTAATACCCGTGATCACAATTCTTATTTCTATCCTAGCAAGTTATCTAATCTCTGAGTGGGAAAGGAGAAAAGGAGAAGAGTTAAGTTCTTCCTTGTTAATTGCCGACTCTGCACATACTCGAGGAGATTTTTATATTGGGATAGGAGCCTTAGTCTCTATTATCGCTGCCAAATTTGGCCTTTGGTGGCCGGATTTTGTTGTGGGAACCATAATCTGCCTTTTTCTCTTTTATCTAGCTTTAAGGATTGTAAGAGAAAATTTAGGTTACTTAATGGACGCTTCACCTAAGATTGAAAAAGATTTGATTAAACAGGTTGAAAAAATTGCTGAGGTCGTCGACATTCACCGTTTTCGCGCTAGAGGGAATCAAAAGGCCATGTTTGTAGATTTCCATTTGCTTTTGACTCCCACCTTATCTTTAAGAGAGGCCCATGAAATAGGGCATAAAGCAGAAGAAAAAATAAAAGATCTTTTAAAAGAACATTCAGAAAAAGTGGATGTTACTGTTCATATTGAACCATTCGAAAAGAATCATTATGATCCAGAATAAAAACATTGGAAATTCAAGATTTGTTTTTTTTAAGCTTAAAAGTGACTTCAATAAATGGCAGGGGATTTTAGGTCAAATTGATAATTTCATAAGAGACAATAGCGGGTTTGAAAGAGCGACCCCTTATGCTTTTATATGGTTCTTGCCAGAAAATGTGTACTGGATTGGTAGGGAAGTGATTGGTTCGATTCCTATAAAAGGGAAAAATGACCCCTATGTCTTAGATTTTAAAATGGATCAGGTTTATTCACATTCAATTGATTTAGAGTTGGATTGGAAATTAGCAGACTTGTTAGATTTGAGAAAAAAGGTTTGTCAAGAGAATGTAGGGGTGATTAATGACCATTTCCCTTGGAGGCTTTGTATCGATTTGGAAAAAAGGGATAAAATTCACTTAGAAATTGAATTTTATAGGGATAATTACCCTTTTCCTAAATTGACAAATTAATGGCCTGAAGGCATTTTATGATGGTCAATGTTAACAATTAGGAGGAATTTATAAAAGATTCAAGAGGTAAAAGAGGACGTGAAAGAGGTCCTAGAATTAATCGCCAAATTAGAGTTCCAGAGTGCCGACTAGTCGGTGAGGATGGAACCCAATACGGAGTAGTTTCGCTCGATGAAGCGAGAAATATTGCTCAAGACAAGGGCCTTGATTTAGTAGAGGTTTCACCCAATGCTAAACCCCCCGTTGTTAAGATTATTGACTATGGTAAATTCAAATACGATAACCAAAAAAAGGCCGCGGAGGCCAAGAAAAGACAAATTGTACAGCAATTAAAAGAGATCCAATTTAGACCGAATATTGAAGCTAACGATCTTGAGACTAAAATGAAAAGGGCCAGAAAATTCCTAGAAGGTGGGGATAAGATTAAAATGGTTATGCAGTTTAGAGGAAGGGAAATGGCCTACAAAGAGGCCGGTAGAGAAAAGTTTAGGGGGATCTTGCTGCAGGTTGAAAAAATTGGGGCGCTTAGAGAGTCAGAGCCTAAAATGATGGGAAATAGAATTATTGTAATTATGTCCCCTGATAAAAAACTTCTTCAAAAATATAAGGATAAGAAGGAAGGCAAGGCCTAAGTCACTGAAAATTCATTATAGGAAACCTATAAATTATTCCTAAATGTCTAAAATAATTAAAAAAAACTTTTACAAGTGACTTGCAAATTGATATTTATGCACCTTCAAATTAGGAGTAAGCAAAATGCCAAAAATGAAGACTAGAAGCGCAGTAGCTAAAAGATTTAGCATGACTGGGACCGGAAAATTTAAGAGAAGAAGAAAAAACTTAAGGCATATACTTGAAAAGAAACCTCACAAAGTGAAAAAGAGAAATGGTAAGGCCGACTTGGTACATGCGAGTGATCACAATAGTATAAAAAGAATGCTTCCATACGCAGCAAAAAATTAAACTGATCCCTGGGCAAAAAGAGGATAATCCCCCCCCAATGGGTATCGTTAAAAAGGAATAAAAGATGTCAAGAGTAAGACGTGGTTTTAAGGCCAGAAGAAGAAGAAACAAAATTTTAAAAAGAGCGAAGGGTTTTCACTTTGATAGACAGAACCACTTCAAGCATGCAGCAACTACAGTACTTCGTGCTCTTCACTACTCATTTATCGGTAGAAAACTTATTAAAAGAGATATGAGAAAACTTTGGATTCTAAGAATCTCAGCTGCCTCTAAAACTCTAGGAACCTCTTATTCAAAATTCATGGGTGCCTTAAAAAGTAAGGGATCTGTTTTAAATAGAAAAATGCTTTCTCAGATTGCGGCCGAAGACTTCGAAGGTTTTAAGGCCATACAATCTTCTCTAAAGTAAAACTTGCCCAGAGTATCTGATTTACTTTGGGTTTTATCTAGCTTTGTTCTAACAGCATTATCACATATATTTTTTTCTCACGGCCCTGACTTTACAGGTGGGGCCTATTACATTGCTTTTGTGATGACCTACTCCTTAGCAGTTTTTATTTTAGATAAGTTTAAATTATTAAAAGATGGTGAGATTAAAAGTATTTATTTTTTTCTAGGATCCCTAATTTTATTTGCTGGTTATCCTCTGTTTGAAAATGACCATTTTCGCTATCTTTGGGAAGGGAAAGTCTTTTTGCAAGGCCTTAACCCTTATCTTAATGCTCCCAACTCCCCGTTACTTTCTCATCTCGTTTTTGAAGGAAAAGAATTTATTGGCTTTAAGTCGCTAACTTCTGTCTATCCTCCACTGGGCCTGCTCTGGATGGGGCTTGGAGGTCTGATTGGATCGAAGGGAGGATTATTTCTGCTTATGGGACTAAATGCCTTGCTGGTTTATTTTCTTTTTACAAGACTTCTGCAGTGGAAGGTTAGGCCGCTTCATCTGGCCTTGGTTTTTCCTTATTTTCAAAAAGAATTTATTCAAAGTATTCATATAGACCTTCTGGCCTTTATGTTTATCTTTTTATTTCTTACGGTTAGGCAGTCGAGAGCAAAAATGCTTTTATTGATTGCTATGTCTTACTGGGTCAAGATTTTAGGTATTCTTGCGCTCCCCATTGTTTTTTTTAGAGATGAAAAGAAAGGTCCTCTTTTTTGGATATCCGCTGCCTTGGTAGTGCTTTCACTTCCTTTGGTATTTTATTTTTATATAGGTGATATGACAGGGCCCTCGGCATTTGGTTCTAAATGGGTATGGATGCCAGGCTTTTATACTATTTTAACGCGTGTTATGGGAGTAGCTGGTAGTAGTGCGAGGGCCTTTAGTCTGATGGCCTTTGTAGTTTATCTACTTTTTGTCTTATTTCACTTTCGCTTTAAAAATAAAAATGAATTAAATTTCCTCTATTTGGTCTTTTTAGGGGTGATGTTTTTCTCTCCTGTATATAACGCGTGGTATGCCATTTGGTTTTTAGGATTGGCATTGCTTTTGAGAAGCAATTTTGGTGTCTTATATGGGGTCTTTTCTTGCTGGGGTTATATTGCTTGGGGCAATTCCAGTTTAATTCCTTTGGGCGAGATTATGGCCCATTTTTTCTTTCCTTTTTGTCTGTGGGAAGTGTCCTTTTTATCTTCTCGCAGTGCCCGATCTATAGAGCAAAAAATCTCTAAAATATCCTTACAGTAATTGCATTTGCCTTGTTTTATTTCATATTATTCACGGGACCAATATAAGTGGTCTGTAAATGACTCAAGGGAGAAGTCGCATGTTCAAAACTTATCTTTTAGGATGCTTTGTTTTACTTTTATCATTGGGAACTGGATATGCCTGTGATGAAGAAGGATATACTGGGATCGTTCCTGAAAATGATGTGTTTATTGGGGTCAATGATAAAAGTTCTAATGGGATTACCCAAAGAGAGTTTAATCAAGTTTTTGATCGTATTGAAAAAGTTTATTCATCTATATTTTATCAAAATGGTGAAACCTTATCTTTTAAAAGGGATTGGAAGGAAGGCATCGTAAATGCTTATGCCTATAAAAAAGATAGTAAGGCATATGTAGTGATAAACGGAGGGCTCGCCAGGCACTCTGAGATTACCGTCGATGCTATTGCTCTTACCGCTTGTCATGAAATCGGTCACCACATTGGAGGAATTCCGGTCAAGAAAAAAGGCCCAGGAAGAATCTTAAATGGCCGCGTAATTAAAAAATCATGGGCCTCTAGTGAAGGTCAGGCCGATTATTTTGGCGTGATGAAGTGTTTTAGAAAATATATTGAAGGTGATGATAATGAAAAAATTGTTACTAAACTAAAACTTCCAAGTGCAACGAAAAAAAAATGTGAGGCAGAATTTAGTGATAGAGAGGAACAGGCCATATGTAAAAGGTCAATGTCCGCAGCACTTTCTCTAACGCGAATGTTTACTCAGTTGATTAATGAAAGTTTAGAGAAAGCAGGAAAGGATTTTAGATTGCCTCCAGTGAGTCTTCTTAAAACTGATAAAAAAGTTGTTTCAAAGCATGATGATAAACATCCACTTCCTCAGTGTCGTCTAGATACTTTTTTTCAAGCTTCGCTTTGTGAGAAACATCACGGCCAGGACGTGAGTTATGAAGATTATTCAACTGGGGTATGTGCAAGAAGTAATGGTTACGATATTGGGATAAGACCTAAATGTTGGTTTAAACCACCAAGGTCTTAACCTCCACAGTTTGCTCCGCCTAGGACGCAAAATTTAGCACAAAATTCATGATTGAGAAAAACCGGCCTAAATGATTCATTTAGGCCTTTTCCCATGGTGAAGTTTTGATCATAAGCGAGCAGCGTACAGGCCTGAACTTTAGGAGAGTCCTCTCCTTTAACTTTTACAATCATTCTTTGACTGGCACACATTTGATCTGCAGGCCTGATTTTAAGGATATCCCAGCAGGCGGTAGATATTTCAGGAACATCCTCACCATCTTTCATTTCAGGGAACATAATAAGGTTGTCTGAGTTGAGAATTAAGGGAATTTTACTGTCAATTAGAAGCTCTTGATAACCTTTAAGCGCCTTCTCATAACTCTCATTAATCAAATATCTCCCAGCAATACTAACCTGAAAACCCATTTGAGAAAGCCAGGAAAAAGATTTTAGAGTTTCTTTTAAGGTTTGTTCCCCTCTCTCTCGGTCGTGAACAGCATGGGTGTAATGGTCCATGGAGATTCTAAGTTTAAGCTGTTCATTATAAGTATTTTTAAGCCTTAATAAGTCTTTTTCCCATCTTTTGATGACTCGGTAGGCATTAGTTAAGACTAAAACCTGGTGTCCTCTTTTTAGGATATCATCAAGAATTTCAAAAATATGAGGGTTTAAAAAGGGCTCTCCCCCGGTGAGTCCGATGGATTCTAATTGCCAGTTATGATCGCTGATTTCATCTAAATAGGGAGTGACATCATCTCTGTTGAGATAGGCCAAGCGATCATTTTTGGGACTTGATTCAATATAGCAATTAGAGCAGGCCAGATTACAAAGAGTTCCGGTATTAAACCAAATAGTGTTGGGGGAGTTAAATTCAACATAGGCACGCGGTTTACCATCTAAGGTGGTACTGCGATTAGAGAACTTATTTTTCATTTAAGTTCCAATCGTAATCAAGATATTGAGTCTTGATTTTGCCCGATTTGATTAACTCTTGGGTCTTTTTATCTTCAGTTATAAGGCCTGCAATAAAGCCCTTGTAACTGCCAAATTTTTCTTTGAAGTCTCCACCATACCATTTAAATATTTTTGAGGCATATAAGGTGTTGTTCTTGAAGTGATTTTTTTCGCTATCTTGAACGAAAAGTCTCGAACTTTCATTCAATTGCTGGTCAAGTTTTGGGCCTGTAAAAGCAAAGGGGCCTAGGTTGGGGCAACCAATAGAGGCGCAGTTGACGGCAAAGTGAATTCGCGGTTCCTTGTAGTTGGCGCGAATCATGCCATGTTCAATCTGGTCAAGACTCATCTTTTCTGCAAAAAGTTTAAAGAACTTTTTTTTCCAAGGACTAGAGAAAAAGCTGCCAATTTTTTTGATGGATTTAACCGGATAGTTATCAATAATTAATTTTAAAGTGAAAGCATTATAGGCATTAATTAAGAAGGCCAATTGATCATTTTTATTCCAAGATGAAAATTCACTTCGTTTTACGCGAGAGAGTTCTCCTAGGTATTTATTAAAAACCACAGGATCCTTTTTTAGCCCTTTGTAATCCACCAATGTTTGATTACCTCTCCTTGAAACTACTTTTTTTAAAAGATCATTGTAGCTTTTATGAGTAAGGTCAAAGGCCCAGGTATTAAAAGATATGAGAAAGAGTAGGAGATATTTCATAAAACCTCTAGCAGCAGCTTGTTTTCTTTACAGTGACTGGTTCACTACATTCTTTATAGAGTCCAAAGTGCTTAGAGAAATCCCCAGTAAAAGAAAAATGATCTTTAAAGCGGGAATTTTTAAGCATTAAATAGGTATTGCCACAGACCTTTTTTTGTTCATCTTTTTTAAATAGATCTTTGCCATCTAGTTCAAAGGAGTCAGGACTTCCAGGAATCGTCCCTTTATAGGTTGCAGATTGGTGGTAATCTTCACAAAATGGCGCTAGATCACTCAATTTAAAAAGTCTATAGGTAATGGAGTAAAACTTTATGTCTCCAACCTTCTCTTGCACTTCTTTATTAGTTATTAATAATTCTTCTTTTGTGACTACTCGAGGGTCAATGAAGCCAATGGATTTTACCAGAGTAGTAAAGTCGTTGACATAAAGAGCGCCACTTAAGCATTCGCCATATAAAACAGGGTCATTAATTAGCTCTTGGGGAATTCTTCTATCAGCATAGACATCACTAAAATATAGTTCCCCGCCCTCTTTAAGGGTTCGGAAGGCCTCAGCAAAGACAGCTCTTTTGTCAGTTGAGAGGTTTATTACACAATTTGAGACGATAAGATCAAAATAATTGTCCTTAAGTCCTAAGGCATTTAAGTTTTCAATCTCTCCATGGTGAAATGAAACATTAGGATTTTTATGGCCAAATTTTTCTGTGTGATAGGGGATATATTTATTGGCCACGGCCAGCTGTGAGGGAGTCATATCTACTCCTACTACTTCACCTTGTTCACCCACCAAATCTGAAAGGATAAAACAATCTCTACCAGAGCCAGAACCGAGGTCTAGTACTTTAAGGCCCTCTAGATCAGTTGGAATGGTCAGACCACATCCGTAGTATTTATTTAAAACTTCATCGTGAATTTTACCCAGAGATTCTTTTATTAAATCAGGATAGGTTATAGTCGTACAGCAGGCGTTGGTCTTTAAATCTTTAGTGGATTGGAGAATATCGCCATAGTACTCTTTTACATTTTGTTTCGTTGTGTCAGTTTCCATATGCTTCCTTAGGTAAAAAACTATCCGGTATCTTAATCTTGAAACACCTATTCGAACAGGCTTTAAAAAGTTAATATACTAACAAATTACTGTTGTAAAGAAAAAATTAGGGGAATTGATTAACGGTTCTTAAAAAGGGTATTCTTTATAGGGATTTCTCTTTTAATTTGAGGTGTTTTTGGACAAGGATCGTTTCAATTACCTCCTTTATGGTTTGTTGCTGATATTACTGAGTGGGTGTAGTGAAGGCCCTGCACTTTCAAAAGATGCATTAAAACCTCCTATGGGAGCAAAGTTCCCCGCTTTGGTGATGGAAAGTGTTGCGCCGGCCAATGGTGCTGTTAAAGTATCCATTCGTCCAAGACTCGTCTTAAGATTTAATAATCAAGTTGATGCCTCTTCCTTGGTAGTCAATACCAGCACTTCTGCTTGTTCTGGAACAGTTCAACTCTCTAAGGATAATTTCTTCACCTGTGAAAAACTCGTTCCCGCTATTTCCGAAGACGGAGGTTTTTCCTATAGCATCTGGGCCGGAAATAATTTAGAAATTCTCACCCAGTATAAGATTATGGTTACTGGCGAGGTAAAAGATATTATTGGCAAAAATTTAACCAATCCATATCTTTCCACTATCGGTTTTATGACTGAGGATAATATAAAACCAGAAGTGGTTTCCACCATTCCTTTTTCTGGTACAGTTGATGTCGCTCAAAATGAACCGATTTCTATCACTTTTTCAAAAGCAATGAATTCAAATACCATTACCACCAATATAGGAACTGAGTTATGTCTTGGAAGCTTTCAGCTTTCAAAGAATGGTTTTTCTTCTTGTGTACCTATGGCATTGTCACCAATCGCTTCTCCAGATTTGAAAACCTTCTCAGTTATTCCCGTAATATACCTAGAATCTGATGTGACTTATCAAATTAGAGCAATCCAGACCATGCAAGATATGGCAGGAAATAATTTAGCATATCAATATGTCGGCCAAGGATTTAAAGTTAAGGATTGGAATGCTCCAACAGTAAATAGCACCTTTCCCCAGTCAAATACGGTCGAGATCCCACTAGACACCTCAATTATCATTACTTTTAGTGAGGAGATGGATAAAGAAAGTATTACCGTTAATACCGAGAATGATACTTGTAGCGGTTCCATTCAACTCTCGCGAGATGGCCTTGGTACTTGTACGCAGTTTATTACAAATCCCACGACAGCTAATGGACTTACTTTTTCTGTGACACCTTTAAGTGATTTAATTCAGGGAAGTAGTTATCAAATAAAAATCACTCAGGACGCCAAAGATCAGGCAGGAAATGGTATATTTGAAGCACCTTTTACATCCAACTTTTCTACTTTGGCATTGCCTGGGGTAGTGAGTGTAATACCCTCCTCGGGAGAGAAGGGTATTCCTTATGAAGCGACAATTACCGTCACTTTTAATAAGCCTGTGGATCCTTCAAGTGTTTTTACCGATCCCAATACAAGCTCTTGTAGTGTGGGAACCTTTGTTGTCTCCACTAAGGAAGGTAGTTTTGTAGATGGCTCTTGCATTCCTCTTCAATTGGCGGTCGCCTCCAACGGAAATAGAACTTTTTCAGCTAGAGGAGTTCTGCCTTTTGATGATCAGGCAATTTTAAGAGTGAAAATTTCTGATGGGATAAGAGATCCGCTTGGCTTTTCTCCTGCGAGTGATTTTTTTCAAGATGGTTCATGGCAGATTATTGATACTACTCCCCCTCAAGTAGCATCGGTTAGGCCGGGAGATGAAGAACTTCATGTTTTAGTTAATGCTCAGGTAATTTTAAAATTTAATGAGATGATGGATGTGGCCTCTCTTTCTAATGTGCAAATATCTGATGGGATTTGTGATGGGCCAATTCAATTATCCTATAATGATTTTGTCACCTGTGTGGCCTTTGATTCAGATGCTCCAGAATACAATCTTGAACAGACGGAATTTACTTTAATACCAAAAGTTATATTAGATACAAGCTCTGAATATAAAATAAAAATCACAACTGTGGCCCAAGATACTCAAGGCAATAATATGGCCCAGAATTTTATGGCCAGTTTTACGACGATTCAAAACCTGAGTGTATCTGCTACCACCCCACAGGATTTACCAACACCCCTAATACCTAGAGATTCAAGTATTACAGTGACTTTTGACCGTGCAATGAATGCAAGCACTATAACCGCCCAAATTGACGCCGATGATTGCGCCGGTAGTATTCAGGTTTCAACAGTAGATTTGAATTTTTCCTCTTGTGTGATTTTTAGTGAGAATCCAATTGCAAATGATGAGGGAACAACTTGGACCTTAACACCTAAAGTTCCTCTAAGTGATTACACTACTTATAAAATAAAAGTTTTAAATACCGTAGAGGATCTTTATGGCTCTAGTTTAAAAAATAATTATCTTCAGTCCAATGGTTTTAAAACAGAGATTCTATCCGTTGCTTCAACAGTTCCTAATGATAATGATATGTTCATCGATCGTAATACGGCCATCACGGTAACTTTTGATGGGCCGATGGATCCCTTATCTATAACTACAAATACTGCAGATACTACCTGCTTTGAAACCATTCAGGTCTCAAATGATGATTTTTCTTCATGTGTTGAGATGTCAGGGCAACCCATCGGAGATCCAACGGCCACTACTTGGTTCGTTACCCCAGCTAATACGCTGAATAATTTTACCACTTACAAGATTCGAGTCACCACCGATGCGAAGGACCAATATGGAAATAATTTCGCGACTTCTTTTATTCAACCAAATGGATTTACAACCATTGATGATATTCCACCGGAAGTCTTGGCAACTATTCCCACTGCAGGAACTGTAGCGGTGCCAGTTGATGCCACTATTACAGTGCAATTTTCCGAACCCATGGATGCGGCCACGATGGGAACTTCAACTATTGAGCTGCAAGTTGGGCCGGACTTTGCCACTAAGGTGTCTGGAACGATTACTTCTACTAACAATGATCAAGATTTTATTTTCACTCCTTTAAATGATCTCAACAATATTGGAACTATTTATAAAATTATCGTTCGTGATACGGCCAAAGATTCACAGGGAAATTCTCTGGAGAGTGAATATGTCTCAACCTTTAGATCCTTGGATGAAGTAGCTCCAAGTGTAGTCGGTTTTACTCCAATTGACGGTGCAATTAACATTAATATTAATGGTGAAATAAGTGTTACTTTTTCTGAAGATATCAACCCTAATACTCTAATTACAAATGTCTCAGGAGATCTAAATTGTACTGGTAAATCTTGGTATGCCACTGATGGTGGCCCTTCTTGTTTTGAGATGGATCCCTATATAAGTGAGGATGGGTTAAATCGTATTTTTAAGATGACTCCATCTAGTTACTGGGAAAGAGATGAAACTATTACCATTTTTCTCACTAATTCGATAACAGACCCTATGGGGGCAACTTTAACTAACCCTACCAGTTATTCATTCACCACCAACAATCCAGGTTTGGCCTCCTTGACGGTACCTGGAGATGGGGCGGTCGACGTTCTTTTTGATTCGGTTATTGAAATAAATTGGGATCGACCAATGGATATAAATTCCATGGCCTTAAATAATAGTGACTCTAGTTGTTCTGGAGATATTCAGGTCTCACAAGATAATTTTGCTACATGTGTACAGATGAGTTCAATCTTACCATCAAATTTAGGTGGAGAACTCTATAGGTTAGTTCCCGCCAATAATTTAGCTGCGGATACAACTTTTACGGTACGGGTTATGACCTCGGTATTAAATATGGCCACATCAACGAGTGTCGGCTGGCCTGTAGATCAGGATTTTACTTTTACTTCAACTGTTCCCCCAATAGTTAGCGGGGTTGAACCTCTAGATAATGCTATCAGCATACCTAGGTCTGCTTCGATTACGGTAACCTTTAATAAGGGGATGAATGCTACAACCATTACCACCAATAGTGTTGATGATTTTTGTAGTGGAAGTTTTCAACTCTCTAGTGATCCGGCGTTTTTAACTTGTATTCAAATGGTCGCGGCCCCTGTGCAAAACACTCCGGATGAATACTCTATTCAACCAGCAGCTGTTCTTGCTAATCAAACTCAATATTTTTTAAAAGTAACAACTGCGGTAGAAGACTCGATCGGCCAGCAAATGTTAAGTGATTTTATTTCTGATTTTACAACGATCGATGATATTGTCCCAAAAATTTTAAGTAGCAGTCCTTTGGCGACTAATATAATACCTACAACAAGTATTTCTGCCACTTTTAGTGATTCTATGGAAGTTTCAACTTTTTCAACTACGTTGACTAGTATTCCTTGTGATAATTCTATAACTTTGCAGGTAAGTTCTGATTCCTTTGTCACTTGTTTGGGAACATCTGCTCCTGTGTTTACTAGTAATGATACAATCGTAACGGTGACACCAATTAATTATCTTCCCAATTCGACTTCAATTGAGAATCGAATTTTATCTACAGTTACAGACCTTGCTGGGAACCAACTAGGGACTGATACTAGTTGGACGTTTAGCACTGGAGATGCCCCCCTCGTGGGAGCTATAAATCCGACAGAGGGAGAAGATTACGTACCAGAAAATACAATTATCCAAATAGCTTTTAACAAAACGGTAGATCCAGGACTTTTGACTTCAGATAATGACTCTTCATGCACCTCTGGTAAAATTCACATCTCTACTGATGCCAGCTTTGCCACAGGAAATTGTCTTCCACTTACCGCTTTAGTTTGGTCATCGACCAGCGAGGCCACATTAACAGCGAGTGGGGGAACTTTTCTTCCTGAGACACAATATTTTCTTAGAATCGATAGTGATGGAGTTCAGGATATAGAATGGAATCTTTTGATGGAATCTTCCTTCAATTCCAATTTTACTACAGTGAGTACGACTCCTCCTATTTTAAGTCTCCCCACCATTCCGGCCGATGGTTTATCTGATGTTAGTGAAAATCAAAGTGTGCAAGTATCTTTTGATAAAGTTATGGACGGAACTACTATAACTACTAATAATGGAACTACCTCTTGCACTGGTTCGGTTCAGGTTTCCCTTGATGATTTTTCAACTTGTCACCCATTAAATACCCCAGTTCCTGCCAGCAATGCAGATACCTATGTTATTTCATTAACTTCACAGTACCTAAGCTCGACGACTTATAAATTAAAAGTTTTAGGAGCTCCTTCAGCGCCTACCGCAACGGCCGATCCTTCGGGAAATTATATAGCTAGTGATTATCTGCAAAGTGTTGGCTTTACAGTAGGGGATTTTATTATTCCTTATGTGGTAAGTAGCGATCCGGTAGCAGGGACTGATACCAATACCAACCCCATATTTAATATTGAATTTAGTGAAGAGATGGAGGTAAATACACTTAGCACTTTTACCGGCATTTTAACCGGGCCTTGTCCCGCTACTAACTCAGTAGGGTTTTTATTATCTGAGGATTCAAATTTTACCACCTGTGTGCCAATGGATACATCACTTGGGCAAACAGTGGATGATATAAATTATAGTTTTAATCTGGCACAAGGATTAAAAAATAATACCACCTATTGGTATTTAGTTAGTACTCATGCAATGGATAAAGGTGGCAACAACGTGGCCACATCAACAGTTATCTCTTTTATGGCAAATGATCTGGGTGATAATTATCCCACTATAATTTCACCTTCTGATAAAGCAACTAACGTAAACTACGACACCAGTGTCCTCGCTTTTGAACTTAGTTTTGATAAGGATGTTGATCCGACATCTTTGACTAATAATTCTTCTGGGACAGGTTGTACCGGTAATATTTTGCTCTCCCGTCAAGCAGATGATTTTTCTGAGTGTTTAAAGTGGGCCACGGAGCCAGCTACCACTACAGATTTTAAGTCATTTAATCTTGGAACTCTGGAATCTTTTTTAGATCAAGATACTACTTATGTTTTAAAGATTTCTAAAGATATTGTTAATGCTACTGGAACACCGACTCTTTTAAATGATTACTACTTTAGCTTTACAACCGGTGGGGCCCCGCACGTAACCGAGATGCTGCCGGCCAATGGAACGGTTAATTTTTCTGTAAATGGCGAACTTTTTATAACATTTGATAAACAAATGGATCCAACATCCATTCCCGGGGCCGGAGGTTCTTGTAATAGTGGTGCTGTTGATGTCTCTTTAAATACTTATGTTAACTGTGTTGAGCTTGATGTGGTTGACTTAGATGGTGGATATACTTTTAGACTCACTCCTAAGACTCTTTTTACCAAAAAGAAAACTTATAAATGGAGAGTTAATACCAATGCGAGAGATATTAGTGGTTTTCCATTGGGCAGTAATTCTTCAGAGCTCACTTTTACTGTTGGAGATTATTTATCGGTAATTTCTAGTAATCCAGGAAATAAAGCGACGGGTGTTAGTAATAATCCTACTATTTCTATAACTTTTTCAGAAGACATGAATAAAGGTTCGGTGTGGACTAACGAGGGAAGTTCTAATTGTGAGGGATCAGTTCGTCTTTCAGATGATAAAGTAATTGGCTGTCTACCTCTTTTGGCGGTTACTGATAATGGGGCCATAGTTTTTAATACAAGTCCGGTCAGTACTTTACCGCTTAGTAACTATACAGTAACAGTCACCACTGAAGTAGAGGCCTTATTTGGGAGCAATTTAAAAGAAGAATACGCTTTTCGCTTTTCTACCGGTAATCCACCACAGGTAGTTTCTCACACCCCTGCAAAGGATGCCACGGGAGTTTTAACTAACACCAATATTGTTTTTGATTTTTCTACTGCAATGAATCCTATCACCATAACCACCAATAGCGGGTCCACCATTTGTGCCGGAACAATTCGATTGAAAGTTCAAGGTTCAGATGAATGTATAGCTTTATCTGATCCAACAAATACAGGTGGTATATCTTTTACAGTAGTTCCTGTGGGCCCTTTAGATCCTACACAAACTTATGAAGTGTTAGTGATTAATAATGTTGAGTCTGATCCTGGACTACCTATGTTTGATGACTATCAGTGGAGCTTTACTACCGATAATACTCTTACAAATTTTGAAAAAATGGGAGATCGTTTTTTTGGAAAAGGTATTAGATGTACTCCTTTGATGGAGACTAAAAATTCAACGGGTAAAAAAGTTAGAGTTTCCTGGAAACAAAACAAAGAAGAATTAGTGAATTCTCTAGGTGGTGGTTATGAGGTTTTTTATAAAAGAGGAAAAGGTATCTTTTGCAGCAAAATTCCCTACATCGAAGGAGAATGGACTCCAAGTGATGCTAATTTAAATCTCTCTAGCGGTAGATGGTTTATTAGGGTTAAGGCCTATTCAAGGCTAAATAAGGGAGGCTCTGCCTTTTCTAAGGTTATAACTATCGATGTTCCCTAGAACAAAATTCCAATAGATGCAGCGATTATGTTATTTGAGTAAAGAAGACCTGTGTCTTTATCCATGGCACTTTTATATTGATAATTTAAATTAAGCATCAAGCGGGTATAAAGTGATATCGGCCAGGCATAACCGCCACCTATAAGTCCTACCAGTCCAGGATTGTAGGAGTAGGTTTGATCAAGGCCTTGTCTGTCACCTTCGTTGGCCTGGTAAGTGACATTTAAATTACCCCAAAAATTTGAGACACCTACATCGCCTCTAGCAAACCAACCATCACCAATATTTTCACCAAAAAAATGATGAAAACTAGCAGAGATAGAAAATTGCCAAAAAACTAAATCTGCAGACTGGGTAACGTTAGTGCTCTCAGTTTCATTAAAATAGGAATCATTATGGTAGCGATCAAAGATAATACTTGAAACAATTCCGAGCATCGAACGATGTTTGTTTAAGGGCAAATAAATACCGAGAGGATCCATATAAACCGCTACATGTGAGCTCTGATCATTAGTGAAAGCATTAACGGCCTCCTCAATAGTTGGGTCATACCCAATAGGGGAGAGTCCAATAGCTGAATAAGCATACCAGGATTCATTTTTTGAGGGGCGATTTCCTATTTTATCTTTTTCTTTTTCATAAAGTGAATCTGGCCTGTAAGTTTTATCTAGCGCGAAATTTATTGGGGGGAGGTGAAGCAGTTGTCCTTTTTTAATATCCATTTTATGCCGGCAACCAGAGATATCTACGATGCCTCTTTTTATGCGAAGGGATGTGATGGTAAAAGTACAAATTCTATTTTTGCTAAATTGCGCCTCTAAGATATCACCTTCAGATAATGGCCAACCTTTTTTAAAAGTGATTTGGGCACGGTTATCAATTGTGAATATTTCTTTGATGCGAATATTATAATAATTATCTAAGTCATCTTTGATTGGGCCCGTTGCCAGAGATCCGGTCAGGCCATAGGCATTTAAGGAAACAAGTAAAAGGAAAAAATATTTCACCTTTTAATTGTATAGGGTTTAATGAATATTTTCGTCACAGGAAAGAAATTTTCCATTTTCGTGGTAGTGTTTGTGGCCATCTTCCATAAGTTCTATAATAAAGCGCTCAAGTGGTGGGTCTACCAAGAGGTTAAGTGGATCTCTGTAGTCGGGTAAGTCGTATAAATATTTTGTTTCTTCTATTGGATAAGAATCCATTAGAAGAAACATATCAGCAGGTTCTAATCTTCTTTTCACTTCTTCTTTTCCTAAAGTCCTGGACATAATCCCTTTTCCCAACCTTTCTCCTCTAGGGTGAGGGAGACCAATCATATGGCCCATTTCGTGCAGAAGTACCGTAAGAAGATCGTATAATTTTTCTTTGTTTTGACCTATCGAGTACTTGAAATTTCTAAAATTAATGATGATATCAGCATGGGCAAGTTCTACAATTATTTTGCCATTTGCTAGGGATTTTTTGGTACCAAAAAATTGGGTGATCGCCAGGGATCTTGTGCTTAGGTTTTTATACCATCCATAAGAGGGATAAATTCCTATTTCGTCGTCCTGGAAATCTTGTAAATTAGTATAATCTTTATTTTCGGATCTTATAAAAGGTAATGCAAAAAAATCTAATTCCGGATGACCTTTGTTCCAAACGTCTGCCATTTGTTCAATTAAGTTAAGTCCATCCTTATCATCCAATTCTTCAGGTAAAAGATCTACGAGATCCTGAGCAAGATAGATCTCTAAGGGAGAATCTTTTAGTAATTCAAAATTCCATCTATAAGTATATCCCGGAAGATTTTTTTTGATGGGTTCAGCATCAACAATATCTCCGCAGGAGAGTAATAAAAGTAAAAAGGTATTTAAATAAAATAATCTCACCGAAAAAACCTAGAAGGAGTTGTCCTTCTAGAGTTTCGGCATTTTTATATTTAAATTTTAGGAATTTGCTTTTTCATGATCTGCTAAAAAAGAGGAGAGACCTTTGTCTGTTAGGGGGTGCTGGAAAAGAGATTTCATCACCTTTATCGGCATAGTGGCAACATCTGCCCCTGCAAGCGCCATAAGTCTTACATGATCAGCATGTCTGATAGATGCGGCCAGTATTTTAGTCGGGTAACCGAAGTTATCATAGATAGCTCTAATTTCTTCAATGAGATGAACTCCAGAGTGTCCGATATCATCAAGTCTTCCTATAAAAGGAGATATGTAAGTTGCCCCCGCCTTGGCCGCGAGTAGTGCTTGATTAGGGGAAAAACAAAGAGTCACATTAGTTCTTATTCCCATGCCGGAAATAACCTTGCAGGCGCCAATACCAGCTTCTGTGAGGGGAAGTTTAACCACTACATTATCATGGAGAGTGGCCAGTTCTTTGGCCTCATTTATCATACCTTCTTGATCTGTTGAAATTACTTCAGCAGAAATAGGGCCATCAATAATTGTGCAGATTTCGGTAATAACGTCTTTTTGAGATCGGCCTGATTTGGCAATTAGGGACGGATTGGTGGTAACTCCATCCACAATACCCCAGGGTGCAGCTCCTCTAATTTCTTCAACTATTCCAGTATCTAAAAAAAACTCCATAAAATTCTCCTATTGGGAATATTTGTCAACCTTAAAACAAATCGTTTAATGGCCCATAATAGGACTATGTTTATAAAATGGAAATTGATTGTTATTTCTATCTGCGTAATTACCAGTGTTTTTGCCGTCGAGGAAGTGCCTATGGATTCCTTTTATGATGTAAGGACGGATTATTCAGTGTTTTCTGGCCGTATTTCCGATAAGGATGACTCAGGACACATCATCAAAGTGTCTTCAGAAAATGATAATATTAAATTTTTTCGTGCTGGGGATCCAGTGGAATTTAGAGTGGCCAGACTTGATCGTTCTCCCTGTCATGGACATGTTCGTTCTGTTGAGCCAGGTTATTTTATTTTATATGTGAGAGATTACACTCCCTGTTGGGGAGAGAGAGATTATTTTAGAAGAGGTAGTGCCTTAGTTTTTAAGGCAAAAAGTTTACATAAAAGAATTGAGTCCATGGGCCGTTATCGAGTAGTTTTACTGCGCAGGAAAACAGATTTTTTAAAACAGTTAAATGGCATCAATTCTTTTTTATGGGGATACAATCAGAAGAAAGTTCATCTTGCTACTGATTATGATAAAAAAATCATGGAGTTGGAAAACCAAAAACAAAAAGCATTAGAGGGGTATCTCTCTGAAAGAGAAGATCAAATCCTTTTACAAAGAGAGTTAATTAAAAGAATTGAAAACGTAGATAAAGATCTCGAATTTTATCGTATTGGAAAAACAGAGCTCTATGACGATCGTTGGCATATGGATTTAGAGCTAGGTCTTCCTGTGAAGCCTCGTCCCCAGTTGGAAAAAGATTTAGACGCTAAATAATTCTTTGCTGTTTAGCTAAATTCCTATAAATTTTGGTTATGAAAAAGAAAATTTTATTTTTATGCACTGGGAACTCTTGTCGCAGTCAAATGGCCGAAGGTTGGTGTCGTCACCTTTATCCAGATGATTTTGAGGCCTTTTCTGCAGGCACCAAAAAACATGGAATGAATCCTTATGCTATAAAGGTCATGAAAGAGGAGGGAGTGGATATTTCCTCCCATACTTCAAAAACTATCGATCAATTACCCGCCATAGATTTTGATTATGTTGTTACTGTATGCGAAAATGCTAAAGAAAATTGCCCCTACCTTTCAGGTGGATTAAACTTTCATAAAGGCTTTGATGATCCTCCCGAGTTAACCAGGGAGATGGCAGATGAGGAAGATATCCTCACCGTTTATAGAAGAGTTCGAGATGAGATTAAAAATTTTATTAGTGGCCTGAAGGATTTAGAATGAAAAATACATCTCAATATATTGCCGAATTTATCGGAACCTTTTTTATGGTGCTCTTTGCTTGTGGTGCTATTATTCTTGCTTCATTAGATATAACTCCTTCATTTATGATTCCCATTATTTTTGGAGGAACGATCACCATTATGATTTATGCTGTAGGACACATCTCTGGGGCCCATTTTAATCCTGCTGTGACTATAGCTTTTTGTGTCGCTAGAAAATTTCCCATGAAAAAAGTTCCCTTTTATATTCTGGCCCAGGTTTTAGGAGCGACCTTCGCTTCTTATTTACATTATCTAAGATTTGGCCCTCTCAATCATAATTTTGGTGCAACAACTCTTTCTGTTTCTCTCCCCATGGGAATGGGGATTGAGTTTATTCTCAGTTTTGTCTTAATGTTTGTAATTATCAGTGTGGCCACAGATACTCGGGCGGTGGGGGAATTGGCAGGGCTTGCGATCGGTCTAACGGTTGCTTTATGTGCTTTTATTGGAGGCCCTGATACTGGTGCTTCCATGAATCCGGCCAGATCTTTTGGGCCAGCACTCTTTAATGGCACTCTCTCTCAAACCTGGATGTATTTCATAGTTCCAATTCTTGGAACTATCTCTGGTGCTTTAGTCTACGAAAAGATCAGATGTGAAAGTGATAAAGAGGCCGATCACGGTTGTTGTTAAAATTAGGTCAATAGTTTAAAATTTCTTTATGAAATATAAAACTATTGTAATCCTCTTTTTACTTTTTTCTTCCTCTGCAAATTCCCAAGTCAATAAGATATTAAATGAATCCAATGATGGAATCTCTTTGGACTTTCAAAAAAGATCTTCAAGGTATACCGGTGGATACCGCTTAAAAAATGAAATCTTTAAAGTAGCAAGTTCTACAATGAATAAAAATGAGTTTAACGAATTTAGAAAGTGGTATTACGGTACTTTTTTCTACGATATGAATAGAACCATAAGGTGGAATCTTAAAGGTCAATATCCCAAAGTTCGATATTTTACAGGTTATGATAAAAAAGGGGATAGACCACTTGAGGGCTATATAACCACCAAAGAGTTTACTAAAAGTTTTAAGGCGATGGATGTTAATCCAAAAATCCTGGCCAGGATTCAAAGGACTCTTTTACATAGAAAAAGTATCTTCACAAAAAAGTTAAAAGTGGCGGCCCAAGATATGGCCTATGTTAGAAACTCTGAAGGGGCAAAAGATAAAGAGTTAGATAAGAAAAGAAATTATGCTGTTCACTATAACATGGGGTTTGAATTAGATAAATTTCACCGAACCGTAGGGGCCCGATCTCATTTTAGAAACTTAAAGTGGTCAAAACCAACCAACCCGTTTGTAAGCTTTAAATTTAAAAAAACTATTTATCTAAACCCTCTTGATAACTTTAATTACAAGGATTGTTTAAGAAGGAAAATTTTAAAAGAGACCTGTTTGGGAATTAAGAAACATCTTCCAGATTATAAATCTATGAAGTATGGGAAAGGAGCAACCAAACACTACCAGGATTGGTTGATTGGATATGTAGATGAGGCCTTAAGAGAATTAAAAATATCTCTTAAAAACGCCAGAACTAACTGGGATGTTATAAAAGCTGCCGCTTATTTTCATCACTCATTGGTTTCGATCCACCCCTTCGGTAACGGAAATGGTAGAACCACTAGAGTAATGACGGAAAAAATCCTTGAAGATTACAACCTACCACCGCAAATCGGATATCCATTTGGCGTGGACGTAACTTTTTCAAGATCGGATTTTGCAACCATCGTAGGCGATGGGGTTGCTCTTTCCAAAAAATTCCATGAAGACCTTCTCGTTTTGCTTAAAAATAATATCCCTTACAGCTACGTGAGCTCCCACTATCTGGCACCAGGTCTGCTTCCTTGGAAAATGATTGGTACCACTAAACTTATACCTAAAGAATATATGGCCTGGCTTATGCAATATACCAGTAAGGCCTCAAATACTATGGATAAATGGAGTTACTCTCAAACCGACTCAATCAAAGAGTTTATTAATTGGCGAAAGAAGGCAAATCAGAAAACTTTAAACATGTTTTATAATATCACGAAGCTTGCAAATTAATTTCTCATCCAACGGTGAAACTTAGATAAAAAGTTAAACATTTTCTCTGAACCCTGGGTTCTTTTCCAATTACCCGCAAGGTATTTATTCGCTTCACCCATAGTGGGGTAAATATGAATAGTTCCCAAAATTGAGTTAAGTCCCACTTTATTTTTCATGGCCGAGACAAACTCTAACAGCAGATCACTGGCGTGATTACCCAAAATGGTAGCGCCGAGTATCTTATCAGTTCCAGGTTTAACAAGAACTCTGACAAAACCTTGATCTTCACTATCGGCGATGGCGCGATCTAGATCATCAATTCCATAAGTAATAAGCTCATAAGGGACATTTCCAGCTTTGGCCCTAAATTCACTTAAACCGACACTTGCAACTTCAGGATCGGTAAAGGTACACCAGGGGACTACGCTATAATCAACTTTAAACTTTTTAAATTTCCCAAAAAGACCATTGACCGCACAAAACCACGCCTGATGAGAGGCCGTGTGAGTGAACTGAAAAGGTCCGGTCACATCTCCGCAGACAAAAATATTGGGATAGTTAGTCCTTAGGTATTGATCTGCTTCAATGGTTCCATTTCCTCGAAGGGTAATATCTAAATTCTCTAAACCAAATCCTTTAACATTGGGCCGTCTTCCCATAGCTAAAAGAACTTTATCAAATTCAATTTTTACTTCTTTTCCATCATGTTCCGTGATTAGAAATTTTCTATCACCTTCAATGACAAATTCTTTGGCCTTGTGATCAGCGAGAACATCAATGCCTTCTTTTTTAAATTTACTAGTCACAAAATCACTAACGGCCTGATCCTCTACCGCCATGATTCGCGGAAGCATCTCTACGATAGAGACTTTAGAACCTAAACGGGCAAAGGCCTGGGCCATTTCACAGCCAATAGGTCCCCCTCCCAGAACGACGAATTTTTCTGGTAGTTCTTTTAGCTCCCAGAGATTGTTAGAAGTTAGGTAGTCGATTTTATCTAAACCTGGAAAAGGAACGACTAAGGGAGATGCTCCCGTAGCGATGGTGATATTTTTAGTAGTGAGTATCCGTTCACCAACTTTTACTTCCCAAGGCGAAATAATCTCTGCTGCTCCTTGGATGCATTCAACTCCAAGACTTGTATAGCGCTCAACACTGTCGTGGGGTTCAATTTTTTTGATGACATTTTTAACTCGCTCCATGACTTTAGAAAAATCAAACTTAACTTCCATGGAGTCAAGTCCATATTTTTGTGCCTCATTTGCCTGATGAACCATTTTAGCGGTTCGAAGAATGGCCTTTGAAGGAACACAACCAGTATTAAGACAATCTCCACCCATGGCATTTTTTTCGATGAGTGCTACTTTGGCCTTAACTGCGGCAGAAATATAGGAGGTGACAAGGCCTGCAGAGCCCGCTCCGATGGCCACCATATTATAGTCAAACTTTTTGGGTTTTTTAAATTTTTTATAAACTCTTTTGGCCTTAATGGTTTCCACAAGCTTTTTAGCAATGAGGGGAAAAATTCCAAGAAGAGCAAAGGATATAATTATTTTAAAAGAGAGGATTTCGCTTGGAGAGCTAATCTGACCTAGCTGGGTTCCAGCATTGACATAAACAATGGTCCCTCCAAGCATGCCAATCTGGCTCACTAAAAAATAAGTAATAGTTTTTATGGGGGTTAATCCCATGGCGAGATTTAGAAGAAAAAAAGGAAACAGGGGAATTAGTCTTAGGGTGAAGAGATAGAAAGCGCCATCTTTTTTTACACCTTCATTAATTGCTTCTAAATTTGAACCAAATTTTTCCTGTACCCAATCCTTTAAAAAAAAACGGGATATTAAAAAGGCCAGAGTCGCTCCGATAGTACTGGCAAAGGAGACAATGATGGCTCCTGTAGTAAGTCCAAAAAGCAGTCCACCGGCGAGAGTTAGGATGGTCGCACCGGGAAGAGATAAGGCCGTGCTCACAACATAGATGAAAAAATAAATGGTGAGGGTTAGGACCTTGTTGCTTGTATAGTACTGTTCAAAGGCGCTCTTGTTTGCCTTGAGATAATCAAAGGTTAGATATTGACCTAGATTAAAATGCCTAAAAGCAAAGATAGCGGCGATGATTAAGGTTAAGAGTAGAATTTTAAGGCCAAGATTTTTTTTCATTTGTTTCCTTTGTTAAGTTATTAACAAGAAATATAGAAAAGTCAAGAGTACTTAATGATAAACAATAAAGTTACAGAATTAAATAAATCTTATTTAGAAGACCTATGATTTCAAATGCTTGAAGTCGTTAGATCTGTGATATAATAGATGGTTCTAGTCAAATTTTATTTACATTAATCAGGAGGTGTTTATGAGACCTGGTAGGGCCATTTTGATTCCTTTGATTTTGGTTTCCTGTGGAAATCCTTCTGATGGAGGTTCAGATATCCAGACTTTAGACCCCTTAACAGTTTCTTTAAGTGAGGATTTAGGCACTCTAAAAACAGAAGTCGCATCTCTTGGGACAATGATTTGGAGTGAATGCAGTGAAAATTGTAATCCAATCAAAAATAAAAAATTAATTAAGGTGAACAAGGTGAATTCCTCAAAGCTTGAAAATCAGATATGGGGGGTTGAAGTTGATCGTGGATATTCATGGGATAAGTATAAATATTTTGGAGATAAGACGCTGGATGATTTTTTACAAGCTATGCTTAAAGGGAATACATTGAAATTTAACCTGGATAAGCTTTGTGCTTTGAAAGAAATTATTCCCCTTGATAATGGCAAGTTTGTAGCAGGACTATATAATTTAGCAGAGATTCCGGCCATCCAGACTAATTGTAATGTCTTGTTTGCCGATTTGAATTTAGGAGCGACCGCCTTGGTAGAGGGGGTTGATGAGGGGGGATACGATCAGAAAATCACCCTCGATGAAGATGTTTTATACTTGAAAGTAAGTCCTGATGTCTTTTCTTTTGGCCTATACTCTTCCTCTACGAGAAGAAGGTTAACTTATGACAAAATAAAAAATGTTCTCTCTGTCGAAACATTAAGGTTTCTTCCAGGGCAAGATTCTTTAGTTCGTGTTTTTTATGATGGAGTAATGGGAAAGGCCTGTTTACTTACTAAAGAGGTAGACCCTGAAGAAATTGAAATCGCCTATTCTGCAGAAATGGGCATGTTAACTCCAAGGTTTGCCAAGCTTGATATTAAATCCCAATCATTAGGTGGCGTTGAGGATGAGTCACCAGAGGCGAAGGGATGTATTGATCTGGCAAGAGGTCTTGTTAGTCAATATAGTTATGAGGCCTGTCCTATCAATTTTGGATTTAGCTTAGATGAATCTAATCCAGCTCTTTTAGAGATGAACTATACTCCAAGCCCTGATTTTGTAGAAGTAGTTGAGTTTGTCACTGAAGATGATGTCTTTTTAAAAGGGATCTAATTAAATTTTCTGGATAAATGATCTTACTTGATCCCAAAGTTCATTATTATAGAGTATTAAATCATTATGGCCTTTATTTTTAAAAATTTTAAAGTCATATCCTGGTTTGAAGTTTTTGGCCTGAGCTTGTCCTAGAGTTAGTGGGATGATGGTATCCATCTCTCCATGGAGAAATAAAACTTTAGAATTTACTTGAGGGGCCCATTCTTTAGCGGGGAAGTTATTTCTAAGGAGCAGGTTGATCGGAAGGAAAGGGTATGCTTTTTCTCCCACCTCACCAAGGGAGGGATAAGGAGCTTGAAGAATTACTCCCTTAACCTCAAATTTGGTTGCCAGATATGTGGCAATTCCTGTTCCTAAGGATTCTCCAAACAGGATAAAGGGCATATCTTTTTCGGAAAGAAAGTATTTAAAGGCGGCAGTAGCATTCTCTAAAAATACTTTTTGAGAAGGTTTTGTTTTATCTCCTGAGTATCCGGGATATTCCATAAGAACAATATTTAGAGGTAGTTTATAGAGCTCTTCAAAGATGAAGTCTCGATCACAGGCCCTTCCAGCGTTGCCGTGGAAATGGAGAAGCCAAGATGTGGCCTTTTCATTTTTTCGAATATAAAAGTTTAATTTTTGTCCTGCAAAGTCTATTGACCTTGGTGCGGCGTTAAACTTTTTCGACATAGGACAATGAGCAAAAGGCGTTTTGTCGGGAAAAAAAAGTAGCTTATCTTGAATTAAAAATACCAGCAGTACCAAGAATATATAAAAGGATAAAAGGGGGAGTAAAAATTTTAACATTAGGATTGCTGTTGAAATAGTTCCACCAAGAATTCATCTTTGTAATAGTGTTTATCCATAAAATCCTTATAAGATCGAAGTCCATATGATGGGGCCACTCCCATCCATTCTTTGATAAGCCCATCAGTATGACCTTGATGAAGCCAGCTAAATATACAGGCCTGGCGCAGAGATTTTGGAGTCAATCCTATAAGGAGCTTGTTTCTTGCTTCCTCAAAAACCTTTTCTAGACCCCTAGGTGATATTCCTCCAGAGAGAATTTTATAAGGATTGGCATTAAAAAGCAGGTAGTCTTGCCCCCATCCAAAACTATTTAAACTTTCTAGGTAGGAGTTAAAAACTACGCGGAAGATTTGAGGCAGAGGAACAGAGTAGGGGTCACGTTTAGGATGGTTTATAATCACTCTTGGTTTTTCATCTATAATAATATTGGCCGTCTTCAGACTTTCTAAATCAGAGACTTTAAGGCCGCCACCAAAAATTAATAAAAATATGATTTGATTTCTTTTATGTATTAGCTGTTGCAGACCCTTGCTTGCTTTATCTTCTTTTAGCAGATGTACCCAAAGAGTTTTTATATCGATCAAGGGAGCAGGTCTGGGGATGTCTTGAAATTTTGGACTTGGCCTTAGTTTTCTTACGGGGTTGTTGGAGAGAATGCCTTTTGCTGTTAGGTAGTCACAAAACATTCTTAGGGTTTGAACCCTTCTTCTCTTGGAGTTATCAGAGGAGTATTTTTTATGCAAAAAATCTCCATATTCCTCAACTAGGGGAATATTAAAATCACCCAGAGTTATAGAGTCTCTAAAGGACTGGATAAATTTGTTAAAGCACTCTAAATCCGTGCGATAGTTCTTGATAGTATTAAAGCTTCTTCCAAGATCTTTAAGTCCTTCTAAAAAGCCAAGTTGGTGATTCCTAAATACTGGTTCATCCTTGAGGTCAATTTCCATAGATACCTTAATTTTCAGTCATTTAAGCCTCTATATTAGGACAGAGGAAAAGATTTCTCAAGTTCTTGAATTTGACTCTATGTGATGTTAGATTCACGGAGCTTCAAAATTTTAATATAAGTGTATTTTATGAAAGAGACGACCTCCAAAGGCCCTATTTACGTGCCAAAACTATCGCTGTCATCGATTGATGATGTCTTGCGGTATATATTGGAGAGTAGTCATCTAAATACACTTATCACCGCTTTTAATTACCAATTTAACGATCCCAAGCTCTTTTTAAATGCTCTGACCCACACTTCTGCAGTTCATGAATTTGCTGGTATTGATTTGAAATCTAATGAAAAATTAGAATTTCTAGGGGATGCCGTTTTAGATACTTTGGTTACTTCCATTATTTGGAGGAAATATCCAGAATTATCAGAAGGGGATCTGTCAAAACTTCGTGGGGCACTAGTAAATAAAAACTCTCTTGCCAATCTATCTAGACTTCTTAATTTAGGACAATGTTTGATTTTAGGAAAAGGGGAGATTCACTCTCGAGGATTTGAAAAAGATGGAATCCTGGCAGATGCTTTTGAGGCCTTAATAGGGGCAATTTTTCTAGATAGTGGTTTTTCTCAGACACAACAAGCATTTCAAAGTCTATTGGATTTTTATGAGAAAAAAACCGGCGAGGAATTTATTCATATAGATAAACTCCATGGGTTTGATTCAAAAAGTCAGTTGCAAGAATTAACCATGCAACTTTTTAAAGAGTTTCCAATTTATAAAGCAAGCAAAGAAGAAAATGAATTATTTAAAATAGAAATTTTTCTAAAAGAAATCTCTTTAGCCCAGATCGTTTCCAAGTCCAAAAAGGAAGGGGAACACAAACTGGCGGAAAAAGTTTTGAAAGAGAAATTATGGGAGTCTAAGTTATGTTAATTACCCACCAACATCCACTCAATAGATCTATTATGGTTTCCGTACTCGGGGCCCCTAATGTGGGAAAAAGTTCTCTTATTAACTACCTGCTAGGTTTTGATCTAACGATTGTTACTAAAAAAGCACAAACTACGAGAAATCGTTTTCATTGTGTTTTTACTGTTGATAGGACGGAGATCATCTTAGTCGATACTCCAGGACTTCATAGTTCCAACAAAGAGTTTAATAAGAGGCTAAATCAACAAGCAAGGGAAGGAGCAAGATATGCTGACCTTAATCTCTTGTTAATTGACCTAACAAAGCCAATTATGTCGCAAATTGAGGGTTTAAGGAAAAATATTACTGACGAATTGGGTCCGGCCTGGATTGTTTTCACCAAATCAGATTTAATTGAAAACTCAGGAGAACTTCCTCTGTCGTTAGTTTCAGATAAAGTTAAAGAAGTATTTTCCTCTGCAGAGCGATCTTTTTTAATCTCCTCAGAGACCGGTGATAATATCCATGAATTAACTGGGGCATTAGTAGATAGAGCACCTGAAGGGCCACACCACTACCCCGATGGAGAGACCAGTAATAAAAGTGAGCGTTTTTTCGTATGTGAATATATCAGGGAACAGGCCTTTAAATATTTAAAGGACGAGCTTCCTTTTGAAGTAACAGTAGTCATTGATGAGTATAAGGATTTAAAGGATAAGGGAGCAGCTAGCAAGATTGTAAGTCATATTTCTTGCTCAATTTTAGTAAACAGAGCAAGTCAACGGGCCATCGTGATTGGATCTAAAGGGTCTATGATCAAAAAAATTGGATATGAGGCGAGAAGAAAAATTGAGGCCATGGTAGGTGGTCAGATCCATTTGAATTTACATGTGAAAGTTTCCCCTAACTGGTTTAAAAATAACTTTATTCTAGAAGAAATCGGGCTTCCAAGAGCAGTCGATTCTAATCGAGTATGGAGAGCATAATGAGTAGATCGTTTGTTGTCTCCTTTATTGGAAGACCTAATGTTGGTAAAAGCACTATCTTTAATAGATTGATGAGAAAGGCCAATAAAGCTATTACGTTTGATGAGCCTGGGGTGACGAGAGATCGCCACTACGGCATTACTTCTATTGAAGGCCTTGAAGAAGAATTTATTATGGTCGACACTGGAGGATTTTATACCCAGGAAATTAAAGAATCCGAAATTAAGGGCCGCCAAGATAAGTTTTTTAATTTAATGAAAGGTCATGCTGAACAGGCGATTAAAGAATCAGATTTAGTCTTGTTCGTTGTTGATGCACGAGAAGGCCTCCTTCCTTTAGATCTTGAGATCGCTCAATTTATTCGTGAAAGAAAAAAAGATTTTTGGATTCTAGTGAATAAATTCGATACGCCAAAACAAGATGGAACAGAAGCAGAGTTCTATTCTTTGGGCCTAGATAAAGATGATATGATTTTAGTTTCGGCAGAACACGGAAGAGGGCTTGAAGAGATAAAAGATAGATTAAAAGATAAAATAATCAAGTCTCAAAACAATAATTCTCCCGCTTTGCAAAAAGGAATTACACCAAGAGAAGATGTTATCGCAAGACTGGCCCTAATAGGGGCGCCAAATGCCGGTAAATCAACTCTTTTAAATTTATTGCTAGGATCTGAGAGGGCCTTAGTTTCAGATATTCCCGGAACTACAGTAGACCCTATCGATGGATATTTTGATTTGTACTTTGGACGAAAAATAGAAACTTTAAATCACGATAGAATCAGGTCTTCAAAGGGGCAAATTCTAAAACAATATGATTTTTTTAGAAAAAATAACCCAGAAGTTTTTAAAGATATTGAAGAGGCATATTCCTCAGTAACAATTAATATTGAAGCAGATGAGGAAGCAGTCGAAAAAGAGTTGCCTGTAGAGGAAAATGATGGCTCTTATTGGCGATCTATTCATTTAGTGGATACTGCAGGAATTAGACGTCAAAGTAATATTGAAGGCTTTATTGAATCTCAATCAGTTGTGCGAAGTCTAAGATGTATAAATGATTCTGATATTGTTTTATTTATGGTGGATGCTACTCAAGGTATTTCTCATCAGGATAGAAGGCTTTTAGGGATAGCTCTTGATAAGGGGAAATCAGTTATAATTTGCTTAAATAAAATCGATCTTATGAGCGAAACCATGAAAGATGAAAAGGCCAAGAAAGAGTGGTCGGAACGCCTTAGATTTGGAATCCCCTGGTTAGAGTTTTGTGAATTGATACCTATTTCTGCCAAATCGTCCAAGAATATTAAAAAACTAAAAGATGTTATTAAAGATACTATTTTGATTCGAAATAGAGTTATTCCAACTGGTGAGTTAAATCGTTTCATTTTTTCTCTGGTTGAAAAAAATCCAGTTACTCCAAAAGGGGCCCATGGGAAAAGGTTAAAGCTTAAATATACCTCTATGGTAAAAAATTCCCCACCCACATTTTTACTTTTTACTAATAAATCTAAAGGTATTCCTGATAACTATCGTAGATATTTACAAAATTCTATCCGCTCGGAATTTGGTTATGTGAATACCCCAATCCATTTGGTTTTTAGATCAGGTGCTGACCTGTTACCAGGTTTGGGTAAAAGAAAACATTAGGGTGTAAGCATTCCCCCCTAAATTGATGTAAACCGGATCAAGCTTTTGAGTTTGATTATCGGGAAGATTTATAGAGTGGGCGAGAAATTCGATTCCTAAATAATATTCTTTAAATTCGATGGGAAATTCTAGGCCAAACCCAAAGGAAAAACCGATACCTCCCCCCGCTTCATTTTCTAAGTGTGGTTGATCTTTAAATTTATTGGTTTCATACCAATACTCAACTCTGCCAACTAAATAAGGATTAGCAAAAGTTATCGCGGTTCCCAAATTGGTAGTATCTATATAGTAGCGGACGGTATAAAAAAATCTCATTAACTGAATATCAATAAGACCTACTCCGTCTTCTTGTGGATAGCCCCTTGTAGCTTCTTCTATCAGCATGGAGTGCTTCGACATGGTCATGCCTATTCCCATCGTCAGGTTTGATTCCATAAAGTAATGAGCGGATAGTCCAAAACTTGGATTAGCATTGTTATAGGCAGCTCCTCGATTGCCATCAAAAGCAGTGAAACCCATTGATAATTCGAAATTAAAGAATCTGGAATATTGGTAAAACCTTTCATCTTTCATGATTCGAGTTGCCTCAACCTCTTCATTGAAATCAGAAAAGATATCTCCCCCTAATTGAAAATTGCTTTCTTCATCCTTAAATACCTGATCCATGGCAAAAGGGGCCCATGAAGGTAAGAAACATATAAATAGGATTAAAACTTTTTTCATCATTTATAAGTAAAAATGAATCTCTGCTGTCACAAAGGTGGAGCCAGATGTTTCAACGACAAACTCATTTATAGTATTTAAGGAGAGTCCGGTTTCAAAGCTAAATCCTAAACTTTCAAGGCCGGGAATAAAAAATTCAGAGCCTGCCGTTAAGTCCGCTTGAATTCCTGTTTGTGAATCAGAATCATTTGAATAACTTTTAGAGTTGACCACTCCAAACATTCCAGCAACAAAGAAAAATAAGTGTGGTTCAGCAAAAAAGTTTTTATAAACTTTGCCTCCAATTCCCCAACCTCCATTATCGTCAGCAGTTGAAAAATTCCCCATCAGTCCCCAAGCAAATGAATCTGAAGAATAGTTTTTTATGGAGATGGAGGGAATGTCATTAACTAATTGTGTTGAGACGCCAAGGCCTAAATGGCCGACATAGCTCCGTGCAAAAAGTTGTGAAGAGAGAGTCAAAATGATAAAAAATGGGATAATCTTTCTAAAAAGCACAGGACCTTCCTTGATACAATCAGTCATTATGAAGTCATTTCATACTTCTTTATGATAGCTTTAGAGTGTATTTTTGACAACTTATGCCTAGAATCTTAAGCTCTTTTAGTTTTTTTAAAACTTATAAAGGAAATAAAATGAACGACAAAACAAATTCATCAGAAACTGAAATAGGTGCCCTCATTACCAAATACAAGGTCCCAGCAATCATATTAATTGTTGTTGTACTTTTAATCCCTATTGGATTTGGAGGCTATATTCACTTAAAGTCGCAAAGGGAAGAGGCCTATGGTGAAAAGATATATAATTTTAGTCAAGAAAGTATATCGGCCTTAAAAGATAATAAACTGAAACCATCGGAGTTTATTGTAGTTTTTAAAGCGTTGATGATGGAGACAGATTATTTTAAGGGAAATTTTCCACTGTTAATTGAGGCCTGCGATGAGTTGCTAAAGGTTGGTAATTTAAAAGAGGCAAAAGAACTTTTAGAATTTGCTGATGAAAAGTTTTCTGGGAATAATGGGTATACCAAATTTCTAATTGATACTCGATTGGCCTTGGTTTATGAGGATCTGGGAGAGGTGGATAAATCCATTACTCTTTTGCAAGCATCCCTTAATAACGAGAGCAAAATTCTAGAGGGAAAAACTCATTTAGATTTAGGGCGATTTTATTTAAAGAAAGGCAATAAAGAGAAAGCGAAGGAAAAGTTTCTTTATGTAATTAATAATTTCGATGAAGAAAACTATAAAAAATTAGCAAGACTTTATATGTCTAAACTTTAAAACGGATATTTTATGAAATTGTTACCCTTTGTTTCTTTGTTACTGTTGGTCTCCTGTGGCCACTTTAAAGGCCCTGAAAGAAAAACCAGGAAGCTTCAAGTTGCTTGGATCAAAAATCAGGATCCCAAGCATTCATCGGGTAATCTTCCCATCGCTTTAAATTCCCCCATAATTAAAGAAGGGCTTGTGTTTGTTGGGCACAATGATGGCCATATGATGGCCTATGAGCTCTCTAATGGTAGAGTCATCTGGCGAAAAAAAGATGGGGACTCCTATTTATACAATGGCACTCCTCTTTTTCATAATGATCAAATCATCTATGGAACTAATTCAGGAAGAATTTATTCTCGTCATTACTTAACAGGTGAGTCTAAGTACATGATTGATTTAGGGAGTTCTGTTGATGGGAAGGGTGTGGTTTATAAAGATAAGCTCTTTTTTCACTTAAGAAGTCACAAGATGTTTTGCTTGGATGCAAATACGGGGAAAATCCTCTGGTCATATAGAAGATCTGTTCCTTATTTATCGACGCTACAAAGGGTCTCTACTCCTTTAATTGTGGACGGTGTGATCTATATAGGCTTTGCTGATGGTCATTTGGCCGCTTTTAAAGTTGAAGATGGACTCATGCTTTGGGAGCAAAGATTATCTAATGGAACCAAATTTCTTGATGTCGATGTTTCACCAACTATAGTTGATGGTCTTCTTTATACTGCTTCGCTAGCAGGCCCGTTTAGTGTGTTAAATCCTAAAACTGGTGAGATTTTAAGGCAAGTTGATGTTACGCCAACTAGACCTCCAGTTTATGTCGATAATAAATTTATCTTCGGTACCACAGCAGGAGAGGTTTTAATTATTGATAAGGACTTAAATATTAAACATAGAGTGAAACTATCCATCCGAAATGTTTCATCTGTTGTTAAGTTTAAAGGAAACATTGTCGCGGCCACGATGGAAGGCGATATTTTTTTCCTGGATAAGAACAATTTGAAGATTTTAGATAAAAGGTTTTTAGGACATGCCTATTCGGCCGTATTTGGAGATATTTCTTCCGATCAAGATAGAATGGCCTTCTTGTCCTCAAGAAATAGACTTTATATTTTTAAATAGTAATAAAGTTAAGGCGAGATTTCTTTAAAATAGTCATTGGCCCAGTCAACCTTTAAACGATAATAAACATGCTCATTTAAATGATCTTCTTTTTGTACAGATGCAGGAGACCTGGCAGGGGCGACTGATTGATTGCTTAGAGATTTAATCAGAAGCATATTATGAAAAAGCGTTGTCTTAAGTAAGATTTCCATATTTTTCTTTGAAGGTGCAAAATTTTTATCATAATTTAGTGTGTAGGTGATGAGGTTTCTATAAGCAAAATAGTTATCACTCACTCCACGGTCGCATAACTCCATGAGTTCTGAAAATAATTTTTTTTCATGAATAAATATCGCCTTTTTGACAAGAATTGTGGCCTGGTCTAAACCTTCCTCTTTAATCTTATCTGCCACTGTTGGTTTTATATCTTCCTCTTCTAGAGGGAGAAAAACCTCTGGGTGGTTGGCCTGAAAGGCCTCCTCATCGAGCTCTTTTATATCTGCAATATTTATTTTTAAATTGCTTATTTTTTTATCTAAAGGCGTTGTTTCTTTTAAGTTTAAAAATTCAGTATGAAATCTTGGGCAGTGTTTTATCTTTGGAACTGAACTGTGAGTAAAGGCCCGCATTTGTCGGTATTGAGAGACTAGAGTTAAAAAATATAGAGTTTGGTTAGAGTAATTCACCATCTTATTAATATCGATAATAGATGCCGGCCTTCGGGACATTTGGTTGTAATTCATCGAGCGAACAACAGTTTTTGGAACCAAATTTCGCTTAATGTGGCGTGACTGGGTTCTTCCCATGGTTTGACCGATGGATTCCGGTCGTCGATATCCTCTAGAGGAGCAAGATACAAGAATTAATAATATAAAAAGTTTGTGGCCCATGGAGACTTATCGGAGGAAATAAAAAACGTTTTAATTATGGGCAGGAAAGCCCGATTAGAATAGGCTGATACTTCCTACTTTCAGTATTATAGATTGCTTGACAAAAATATCCGACGTAAAAATTGTCGTTATTGAATTTTTTAAAATGGCCTATAAGTTTTTTGGGGCAGGTTATCTCCTCTAGGTCATATTTTTCTGCAGGGGTAGAGAGAAGTGCTAAGGAACCCTGAGGGGAGATTTTTAGGTCAAAGTAAATTCCTTCATAATAAAGGGAGAAAACTAAGTCAGGGCCTTTGAGATAGAGTGGATATTCTTTTCGTGGGATAGGGTAGGTTAAAATTTTATCTTCATTTAAAATAAAGGCCTTTTCTCCAATAATCTTAGGGGAATTTAATTCTTCTAAATTTTTGATAAAGACTTCTGCAAGATAGATTTTGTCATCATTTTTAAGATGGTTTTTGCAAGGAGAATCCCATCTGATGATATTTTTATCTTCCTCATCTAATGATTTTGCCCAAACTTTAAAAGGAATACCGAGGTCTTGGCGAATTTTATTTAATACTTCAGTTTGTTTTTTACTATCGCCTTTTAAATTTTCCATTTCCTTTTGCCAAAGGAGTCGTTTTTTTCCCATATCACTGTGACAGATGGAATTAAGTGGGCACCCAGGATTTTGATGTTCCCAATTTATTTTTGTTTCGGCCATAACTAGCAGGGGAAATAGAAGGAGTAATAGCTTCATGCTTTTCTCTTTAACTTTTCAATAGCAAAGGAAAAAAGAAGTAAAATTAACTGTACTACCGCCAAGGTTGCTCCAGAGGGGAAGTTGTTAAGATTTGCAAGATATAGACCTAAAAGGGAACCAAGAGTGGAAAATGAAATAGAAAGTAAAATGACTTCTTTTATATTTTTTCCAAATCTAAGACCAAAAACACCAGGGACTAGAAGTAGGGTGTTTACCAAAACGGCCCCAGCAATTTTTAAGGAGCTTACGATGAGAAAAGTTAAGAGGATAAAAAATAAATAATGAAAAAATTTAACGGAAAGGCCCGAAACGATGGCCCCTTCCTCATCATAGATTATATAAAGCCATCTTTTAAGAGGGATCAAAATAATAGGGATGAGTAACATAAGAAGTAGACCTGAGAGAAGGAGATCTCCTTTGTCTAAAAGCAAAATATTGCCAAAAAGGTAACCCATAAGATCACCTTTTTGCCCGGTAAATAAACTGTGGATAATAACTCCAAGTCCCATGGAGCCAGTGAAAAATATCCCTATTAGTGAATCACTTGGGAGGCGTTGGCGAAATGTTGCTTTGGCCAGAAAAATTACTATAACGAGTGTGACTGCTAAGGTGATCAGAAAAATATTTATGCTGTCGGTTGCTGGTATCAAGCTTAAAGCAATAGAAAGCCCTAATATGGTCGAGTGACTTACGGCAGCTCCCATAAAGGCATATCTTTTAGAGATGATTAGGGGGGATATTAGACCGCAGGATAAGGATAAAAGAAGAGTGCCAATTAGAGATAAAAAAAGAAAGTCATAGTGTAGAAAGTCAGTCATTCCTTGAATTAAGCTCAATGGTCCTCCTCATCGTGGTCTTTGTCACAAAAATGATGGTGGTGAAGCTTTTTATCCATATCCACACTTTCTTTTTCGTGTAGCAGGAGATGTTCAAACTCACAGTGATAGATGGATTCTAAGACACTTTTAGTGAGGTAGTCCTTATCTTCATGCCAGTGGGATGTTTTATTTAAACAGAGGATTTTATCGCAGTGTTTGATAATCTGGTTGATGTTGTGATCCACGATAATTACTGCGGTGTTAAAGTCAGCTCGAAGCTTTGCGAGTAGTTCTAATAGCTGATCTTGACCAATGCTATCGAGTCCTGCGGTGGGTTCATCTAGTACTAAAAGAAAAGGGCCACTGACGAGTGCTTTGGCCAGTTGGGCACGTTTTTTTTCACCACCGGAGAGTTCGCTGAATTGTTTATCTTCTTTTCCTTGAAGTCCCACTAATTCTAAAACATTTGTGACTTGTTCTTTTTGGACGCTATTTATTTTTCCAAAACTTACAAAATCTTTGATTCTTACAGGTAAAATAGTATTTAAAGCAGCAAGTTGTGGGACGTAGCCAATTTTGGGGCCATGAAGTTCTTTTAAGTTTTTTACAGATTTCCCTTTTAACTCTAGTGTGCCGTTAGATGGTGCCATCAGTCCTACAAGGATTTTAAGCAAGGTAGTTTTTCCTCCGCCATTGGGGCCTAGGATTCCTAGCGCCTGGCCTTCGGAAACATAAAAGCTAATATCTTTAAGAATTAAATTGTCAGGGGCATCGGGATAATAAAAACAGACCTTTTTGGCCTCAAGGATTTGGCTTTGCATATAGATTTGATTCTAACTCTTTTATTAAGGCATCCCAAATAAAAAATGGGTCTTGACCGATATTTCCGGTGATATCAACTTTTATTTTAATATCTGAGCTAGCAATTTTTTGTAGAATGCGTTTATTGGTCTTAATATCTTTTTCTAAAATCCAAATGATCGGTTCTTTGCTTTTTTGCCAATCGGTCAGTTTTTTATAAGTTATGATGCTGGGCCGATATCCATGCTCTGCACTGACTAAGGCCAAAACCTGAGCGCCATAAAAGCTAAAAAGAGGGCCTAAAGCATCATGTGTGATAATAACTTTTTTACCGCCAATTAATTTAGTCAGTTTTGAAGTTTTTTCTTGAAGTTTTTTTACGCTACAGTTTAGCTCAGCTAGGTCAAGGCCTGTTCCCATTAATTCCTTGCTTTGGTGGCAAAGGATATCGGGATATATCCAGAAATGGGCCAAGGCCTCAGAGTTTTTAGTTTGATATTTGGTGAAAAATTTAGGGGGAGTTTTTAGTGTATAGGTTTTTCCGATTCTTTTTTTTGCTATCTTTTGTGCCCATGGACTAATTTCTAAGGGGGCCAAAACTAAAATATCTGCTTTCATCAGAGTTTTAATTTCTTTTAAAGTGGGCTCGAAATGATGAGGATCCACGTTTGTTCGTAAGGGGAAGTTCTTTTCACCAGTAAAAAGATTACAGACTTGAGGGTGAGTACAGGTTATGGCACCGAAGGCCTTAAAAGTTAAAAAGAAGCTTAAAATAAATCTCATAAAATTCTTATATTATAGGTTACTCTGGTGCGCAATATAAATGGTGACTCCATCTATAACCTTCTTGGAAACGAATATAGCCATTTCCAGCACTTGTTCCTTCTGTCGTGCTGTTATCTAAGGAATTGTCGATTATGCTGTAATATTTTCCAGATTCTTGAGCATGGGTGAAATAGCCACTATTTGGTTGGGCAAAAAAGTATCCAAAAGTTGCACCACTTCTTACTTTTTTAGAACCACAATAGGCTTCACCAAGTGCCTGCATTTTCTTTTGGACATCGTCGTTAGGTCTTGGTTCTCCAGTCAAAGGAGTAAAATCAGTGTCAACTAATCCCCCTCCAGGTTGTTCTTCACCGACACCATCACCAGATATGAAACGATTAAAATAGACGTGTAGGTCAGTTCCTCTTGGTAGAGCACAAACTCTTCCAGCGACACCATCAACAGTGGTTTCTACTGAATAGTTAGAACAACAACTGGCCGAAACATCAGTGATGGTACCTAGATTTAAGCAGCAAGTGAAATCTTTGCTGGAAAAGACTTGTGGAAGTGAAATCTGATCTTGATAGGCAATCTTAGAAGAAGGGTTTGCATAATCAACTTCACCATCAGGAAGTTCGGTGTCATATATTTGATTTAGATCTACATCATTTTTATTTGCATCGTAAAAAAATGAAACTTCGGGTTTTTCAAACTCAGTTCTAGTCGGAGGATTTACTTTAAACATACCGTCGATTAAATCTTCTCGATTGGTATTACAATAAAGTGGTTCATAAAAAATTTGGGGAACTCCAAGCAATTCCAGTCGTCCAAGTTTGGTGGTATAGTAAAGAGCATTTCCACCGGCCATGCCAATGGTCTGCTCATTCAAGCGATCACTTGGTTTCATGGGGTCACCTGCTTTGTAGCTATAGTTTTTGGTATTTATAGTATTAAAAGTCACCGTGAATCCACCATAATCCCATATAGCGGCCCCATTTGGGTTTTGGGCCCCTCTAATATGAAGTACATCATAAAACCCTGTATAGGCGCTATTTTGCACACACCATTCATTTTCGTTTAAATCTTGTTCAGGATTTTTAGAGAGATTATCACAATTAACAAGAGTCGAAGGGACATCGACTTGTACTTCTCCATCTTCGTCATAATAAGATGTTGTGACTATGGTGATGTTTTCTTTTCCACCAATATAAATTGGCAGGTAAACACTTTGAGCGGCAGCAAGTTGGTTAATAAAATAAGATGGTGCCCTAGTCTCAGTGGAGATATCAATGGTATTTACAAATGGTTGCGGTATATAGGGAACTCTATAGCTTAGAGTTTTTTCTTGCACTAAAGTTCCAGCAGGTCGCTCATCAGGAACTGTTGTGACTTGTGAGACACCAAGTCCTAAATCTCGAGGTAGTTGAGTAGAATTTCCAGAAACTTGAGGGAGAGGGACTTGGGAGCATCCTCCCGTACCTAATGAAGATGTAGTATCGATAGGTATTTCTCCTTCAGGAGGATAAAGAGAGGAGCCATCTCCATTTTTTCCAGGATTAATACACATCAGAGAAACTTCTTTTTTGTAATTATCTGAATCAACCTGTTCAGGCCTTTTAAAAATAGTGTTATCTTGGTAGTTTAGGCAGGTGAGCGCCTGGATATTTATCGCCAGGCGATTTGTCTTGTTCCAGTCATGAGTGCCATCAGCAAACTTTCTGACAAAACCGGTCCCACAACAAGTTCTTCGACCTTGTTCATTTATCGTTCTCCATTGATATTCTTTTGGAGTGACTGGAACTCCCCCAGCAGTTTTAATGGCAGGTACTTCATTATAGGCAGGTTCCACATGACCATTAGGCCCCCTTGATGGCTGAGCAGAAACATACCTGGAGTATCTGTTAGCTGAGGTAGGGTTTTCGTAAGGATATTTATCCACTATCAAGGTATCGTTATTAATTCCGTTATCAGGAATTAAGTCGGGGTCATTTGTACCTTTAAGATATTCCGTATTCATGGTTATATCTTGGCCAACTTTTCTACAACATCTATTAAGAGACATATCATAGGCATTAATCGCATCTTGGTTTTCCGGTAGTCCTAGTACAGGTTTTATAGTTCCTTGTCCGCAAATTAAACTTTCAGTCCAGAAATCTTTTTCTGCCTGGGTTCCGCCAAATTGGTCAGGCCCAAAAAATTCTGCCTGTTCGGCATGTAGCTCTCCAGGAGCGCAGTCTAGATTAGAAAAACAAACTGCTCCCGCTCTTCTGAAACAGGCATCTTTAACAATTGCAGGACTATCTATCGAAGGTAGGGTAGAGAGCCTTTCAAGTTCGATAATTTCAAAGGTTGACATTCTCTCGCCATTGCCGAGGATGATTTGGGATTCTCCTCCACACATATTTTGTCTATGTCTTGCAATCCAATCTTCACTTTCATAATCTAGATTTTCAAAATATTCGACTTCGGTGTTTTGGTCTTCTATGAGGGGGCAGGTAGTAACTCTATCATTTCCGATTGCCCCGGAGTTACAAGACCCGACTTGAGAGATAAAATCTGTTCTTCTTTTGGAATCCGCAGTGGCGTGTTGAGTGAGTAGAGGATCAGTGGTTTGTGTTGTTACTATCTTTTTTCCAGGTCGGCAAAGGCCAAAATCATTTACATCATTTGAATAAAGAGAAGCATTGTGCTTTAGATTTTCTACCACTGCTGTGGGTAAAGTAGAGTTGCCACTGATATAGGTTTCTGGTCGTCCTAAAAAATCTGTTTCTTGACCATATTGAAAAATGTTAGGAGTGGCCGGCGTTCTGATTAACCTTTTATTAAAATCAGTATTATTAAATCTGTCGCAATAAAAATTAGGAGCACAAGTGAGCAGTTTTTCGGTTTTTTGATCAAATAGACCAACTTTGTAATTCATTTTACATAATGATCCATTACCTCGATAGACACAACGTTTGACCCGTCCTACTGGATTGAACTTTTGTAAAAATATGGTGGCATTAGCATCACTGAATTCAGCATTAGCTTCTTCTTCAGCGCTAGGGTTAAACTTGGGCCATTTAGTTACATAGCTATTAACCTCGGCGCATCTATATTCCCATCCTAAATTAGAAATACAATCTGTATCGTTTTCACAGACATGATATTTTTGACAAGATCCACCTCTATTTTGTCTTGAGTCATCAAATTCTAATAAAGGGTCATAATCTACATCAGCAATGGTATTTATTCCAGATTCAACCTCAACAGTTACTTCTAATGAGGTGGTATCTGCTAAATCAGCAAAGGGGCCATTGATCGCTAAAAATAATTTATCACTTTTGGCAAAAACCCTTCTGGCGGTACCTATAGCAAACCATTTAACCCCGTCAAAAGAACCAATTAGTGCGCCTTGATTAAATCCATACCAGTCTTGTTGATAACCATTAATATACAGGGCCGCTTGAGTGAGTAGCCGGTTTCGTCTTTGTAGTTTTACATCACCATTTGGTTTATGACTAAAGGGAAGCATAGTGGGAGGGAGCCAGCAAGCACGTCCAAACAAGGTGTCTTCATAGTTTCCTCTGGTCTGATTGCTCCCTACTTCATTTCTGGCGGTAGTAAAACCTACCGCTTCAAGTCCTCTCCCTTGATCAGAGGGAGCTTTAATAAAAAAAGAATCTTCCCAGTTATCATTACTACATTGAGGGCAGGGATTGTAATTTCCTGAATTGGTTTGGATTATATAATTTTGAGCGATAGTCACCGGTATAGTTACTGCCGGTCTCGCCTGGGTTAAGTCGACTTTAAATTGTCCCAAAATAGCGTTCATGTTAAAAGTGTCATTTTGAGGATCGGTTTTATTAATATCATCAAGATAGAAAAATTCTAATCCTTCTGGTGTTAAAGGAGGGATGGCCTCTTGAATTTCTTCAACGCTGTCAATCGGTTGACCATCATCAGCGCTATAAAATCGGTGAGGGGCGGTTCTGGCCGGAACTGACCATAGGGTTTGAATCAGGGTGTCGTCTACATTTGGTTTTGGCGTGTCACAGGAAACTTTAATAATATTTCCTAATGCATCTTCTAACGACTGTAAAGTAAAGTCAGGGCAACTTGGATCATCTGGGTCAATGGGAAAAGGGTCTGCCCGACAACCACAGGCGGACCATACAAGTGATCTAACATCAAGGAATCGATCAGCAGCACTCTTGCCATCTAAATCTGAACAAGTTCCACGGTATCCAGGGTCTGTAGTTTCCCATAAAGCTAAGCAAAGGTATTTGTCATTACATTTTTCATAGTTGGCAGGAATTGAGTTTCCTCCCTCCATGCATTTAAAGGCGGCCACTTGTACTTCAAAGCGAAGTTCGGCCAGTTCAATAAGTTCATTTGTCGATGGTAGGGTTTCTTCTTCTGGAGTGCTTGGCCTTTCAGCACAAACATAATAAAGTTGAGGATAATTTACAAAAAAGTTTGGACTTTCTTCTTTATCAATCTGTGCTTGATTCCAATCCTGATTACTTTCCGCACCTGGTCTGACTTCTCCATCGATCGCACAGACTCCTGCTAGACAGCAATCTTTGCCTTTTTCCCGGCAAGCAGAATCTTGGCATTTATTATCAATCGTATCTAGGTATCTAAAATCAATATTTAATCTTAAATCGTTGGGGTTGAAAAATTGCAAAGGAACTCGATCTTCAAAATTGAGTAATTTAAAATTTGTATTGCTTATTTTCTGTGCTTTATAAATTGAGATATTGCTCCCAGTTATTTGATTTGAGCAGGACTCACATAGCTTAGTGGGAACAAATGCAGTTTTGTCAGTACCAATCCCGGTCATCTCTCCTGGTACTGTGAAAAAATCAATAAAAGGTAGGTTACCATTGCAAGTTGTGCCATTTTTTATCTCTTGAGAGAAATCAATTCTTAGTTTTCGCTCTTTAGAACCTTTTCCTAAATCGGTTTTTATATCAGGAATGGCCCGGGCCCTAAGATTGATCTTCGCCCCTTCATGGTTATATGAGATGACTAAGCAATAGGTTTCAAGGTTATTTAGTTCGTTGGGGTTGTTTAACCAATCATGGACAACTCTTCCCCTGATCCATACTTCTTTTTCATAGTATTGATTTAGTGTAAAAATTGAACCTAAATCTTCAAAAGAATACCAATATAAAGTTTCGTTGGAGGAAAAAACAGGATCTGCTACCTCTGCCCCTTCTTCTTCTTCTTCAATGGTTCTCGTCACTGAAGGAGTAGGCCCACAAGAGCTTAGAGTTAATGCTAAAATAAAAATCCATGAAATCCATTTCATAGAGCGACACCTCAGATACTTATCGGAGGTAAAAAAAATTTATTTAGGCTTAATAAGTAAGTTGTTGATAGGAAAAAGTATTTCCTTGCTGAAAATTACCAAAGTAATATGGATTGTAATTATAAAGACCCATCTGAGAGGGAAGAACACCACTAAGGCCATAGGGATTCCAATCTCCGACCCCTTGATACGGGTTTCCAATGGCACCATAACCTACTACTCCAGGGTTTTCTGGAGTAGGGCCGCCGACATAGCCATCGGTAAATCCCCGATATCCCATGTCCCAATAATAAGTTCGAGTAGGGTATTTTTCTCGGTAAACATTGACTTCCATTTGGTAGGCCGCCTGATCTTGCATTTGTTTTAAATAATAATCTGAGGTGTACATCTCAAGTCCTACTGGAAGTAGAGTGTTCACCGATTTTGCCAGATTTGGAGCAATGAGTTCACCCCAACTAGGGATTTTTTGAACGGCAACACCTTTTCCTGTGTCATCTCGAGTGACATCATATCGTTGATAGAAGGCTATCCAGTCCAAGCACCTTTTTGCGGGGCCACATTTTTTCATGACCTTTTCTTCATCGCTTAGAAATAAATTATTAAAGTTTTTACTGATTTTTTTACTTAATTTTTCTTTTTTTAGATCGGGGTAAAGAGAAAAACAAAAGGACGAGTTATTTTTATCTTTGGCATGCATTTCGTAGTCCTTTTTACAGACCTTTTTTAATTCCTTTTCTTTTTCCTTTATGGGAGTGGAGTCATCTATAAAAAGATCTTTATCCACTTCGGCCATTACTCTGCCAATTTGGAAGGCAAATTTATTCACTTTATAGTGAGGACTTACTTTGGTCATATCTAGGTCACAAGCAATAAATCCTGGATGGCCTTTTTCTGTTTTAATTTTTTCACACTCATCTTGTGCCATGGAAACTAAAAGGGCCTTCATCACCTCCAGGTTTTTATACTCAGCATTTGTAGATATTTTATCGAGGTTTGTTTTTGCTAGCTCTATTTTATCTTCCACTTCAGCAATTTTTCTTTCTAAAATAGATTTGTCAGGACCGAGCTTTTCTAGACATTGATCTAACTTTTTACAACCTAGCTTTTTAAACAAATCCTTATAAATATTCTTGGCAGTTTTATCTGTTACCTCTGGTGGTTCGGAGGGGTCATATTTTTCATCACGAATTTTTGCTCTTATGTTTGCTACTTCGAAATTTTTCTTAATACGCTTGTTTAACTTTTTAAGCTTTTGTGCTTGTGATTTATTTAAATTTCCTTTATTTTTTTCTTTTTGCAGCTTGATAGAGTTCACTAATGTTTCAAGGTCGCCATATGTGTCCTCAAGCGCTATTTTTTTTTGTTTTGTATCAAGGCCTTCAAATTGATTTAAAGACTGGCGTACATCTTGGACCTTTTCCTTGATTAGGGATAATTCAGGTCCACAATCATCACTTTTTTCAAGACAACGGTTTAATCTTTTAATATCTCTTTTTATTTCTTTTTCGATGGCCAGTTCATCTTTTATTTTATCTATCGTAGGAAGATCTTCTTTAAGTTCTTCTTGTAATGTTTCTAAATGGCGTTTTTCTCCATTATAGGCAATTTGGTAAGTTACAGAAAAACCCCTCACCATAGAGGCGTAATGGGCATTATCAGAGCTGAGATCGTTACATAGTTCACTCTTTTGTTTTTTGCAGTCTCTTTTAAGATTTTTTACAAAGGCATTAGAGTTTTTACTATTTAAAAGGTTGTTATTTTTTTTCGTCGCTTTTAAAAGATCATTCATGGCCAATAATTTTCCTGAGGCCTTTATTCCATCTTCTAATTTTTTTTCTAACTCTTTAATCTTTTTTTTATCAACCGAGCTGATCTTCATTTTGCCCTTAGCTCGCCAAAAATCATCTTTAAGTTCTTTTAGGCCTTTGAGTAGAATAAGTTGGGCCATATTTTGATCATAAGACTTTTCAATCTTCGCCACAGTTGTTCCAAAGGCCTTATGTTTCATTTGTTTTTTTTGGATTCCCTGAATTTCATTGGTTAGGGCGCTACACTGTTTTTCGCCAGAAAAAGTTGGAGAGTTGATGATTAAAAGCAGACAAATAAAATTTATTTTATTTTTTATCATAATCTTAAAATCATTTCGGAAATTATGGGGAAAATTAAAGGGATAGAGAGATTTCTCTACCCCATCTTAACTATCTTGGAAGGATACCTTCAGCTCCCTTGTGGGAGAGCTCAAATAAGGCCTTCACAATAGGGGATGAGACATCGCCATTTTGAGCTGACAGAACAGCATTTTCGGCCCACTTGGCCGGCAGGAGGGTATTTTTGGCATCCCAGGTTCCTCTCATCATTACATCATAAGGGGCCTGAGGATCAATATCATCGTAGGGAAGCCATAAAAAGTCAGGGTGGAATCTTGAATACCATTCTCCACCTATAATATCTCCATTAGCATTTAGTTCTAGGTCATAACGGTAGGAATTGTTGATCAAGGGATTGCTGGCCGTAGGTTCTTTGTCTTTTGCTTTAGGCTCTATAAAATTTAAATATTGAATATTGGCCTGAACTCCTACTATATATCTTGCCTCAGGGGAGCGGTGCTTTTTAAATTTATCATTTGAAAAGCTATCAATAGGAATCATCGCTTCTGATATTTTAGTCATTTTTTTAGAGGTATTGGGGTTATAGTAAGTGAATTTGTAATTAATAACGGGGAAATTCCAGACAGATTTATCATATGAGCTGTCTATGATTAGCGCCTTTTTTTGTACGCCGATTCTATTAATCACTGCCAAGTGAAATGTTGCAGGGTTAGTGTCTAGGCAGTCAGAATCGATAATTCTTCCTATAGAGTCAGTCTTTGGACTATGTTTTTCGCACCTGCCACCAACTTTTCTGCTTGGTATGTAATCCCCGCCCCACATATAAATTCCCAGGGCCTTAATATCTTCGGGATAAAATTTGATAATATGTTTTCCATCAAAGGATTTAATCCTAATAGAGTGTTTAGGCCGGGGGAGGGCGGCGGGGGCCAGGGCAAGGCCATGACATAGGCCAACCCAATCTCTTACATGCCCGTACTTTTCAATTTCATCTAGGCCTTTTTGCCAGATATACTTTGAGAAAGAGTGGTTTTCATCACCAATTAGTAGTTCGTATTTTTCGGCCGGAGAAAGCAGATTGATTCTTCCTTTTTTTACATAGTAGGAAGAAGGTCTTTTCTTTATATATTTTAATTTTCCTTTGAAATTCCATATTCTTTTAAATTTTCTATCTGAATAGCGGTATGCGATGAGTCCATTCTTGGTACTCCAATAATAGCCAGTCCATGGAGTGTATTTGACCTTTCCTGATCTTAATTTTTGTTCATCAATTTTGTAAGCATTTAAGAGTAGATCAATCTGTGCATCAAATAGTCCCTCCACGGAGTCATTAAACTGTACATTCATTTTGTCAGTAGTACTTTGCCGTAAATATTCTTTTCTCCAGATTAATTTTTCAGTAAAACTGATTACCGTTGCGTTATCAGATGATATTTTCTTATAGGGTAATTGCTTGAAGACTTTGGCAGGGTTTTGATTAAACTCTTTTAGGAAATCCTCTAGGAGGTGGGGTTGAGTTTTTGAAAAAGAGTTTGTAGCGGACAGTATTACAAATAATAAGAGTAAACGTTTTAATGATCCCATATCTTTTCCTTACGTAGGTTGAAAAATTTAACAAACATTAGTCTATTATATTGTTGACATCAAATTATTTGATAAATACTCTTTAAATAAAAAAAATCAGGCCAGAGCTTGGTTAATTTAATCAAAAAAGGAGTTTTGTTTATGAAAAAATTATTTACGTTACTAGTTATTGCTTTCCTATCTGTCTCTGTACAGGCGCGCGACACAGAGAGCAAGGTTTGTATTGAAGGTCAAGGCTGTGGTGACTTACATGACCTTAAATTAGCTTGTACTGATCCAGGTCACTATAACCACCAAAACCCACCTACAAGTATCCAAATCCATTGTAAGATGTTTGAAATGGGTTGGAGAATGGGAAAACCAGGGACTATGTCATTTCCTAGGTTAAGAGTTCTAACAACTTCTGTGTCTACCAATAAAGGCGGAGTTGGTATGGGATCTATTGATTTCAACTTCCCAACTACTTCAAGCACTTTTCCATGTCCTAATTTTAATCAAACCTCAAGTCATGCGGAATTTTCTTTCAATGTTACTTGTGACGAAATAATGGATATGGATAACACTATCGATTACTGTAATGACAATATGTTAGCTCTTGTTGAAGCTGATGAGTCTTTAATGGTAACTGTTCCTACTGGGAAAACACATAATTCATGTGGTGGTGGTGGACACGGTCAGCACTAAGAATTTCTCTAAATAGCTAAATGTTGAAGGCCACTTAAGTAAGTGGCCTTCTTTTTCCCCGTAAATAAAGAGAGTAACCTATGAGAAAATTTAATCTACTTTTTTTGATCCTTCTTGCTTCAACCTCAGTTTTTGCCAGCAATGATTATCCTCATGCTTACGGTGAATATGTTGAAATTAATTATGATGATAAGCATGCTCCTGTAAGACCTGTAGGTTCCGGGCATGAAGCGGTGACTGAAAGGTATGGCAAGCTTATAGTAACTGAAGGGGATTTTACAGCAGAGTCAGATAATAAACCTTGGTCCTCATGGTGGTATCCTCGATATGAAAAAACTCTCTTTGAAGATAAGGGAAGAAATGACCTCTCTACGCTTTCAAAATATGATCGTTTTGCCAGAAAATCAGGGCAAAGAAGATCTAATGCGCGAAATTATGAAGAACAGAATTTATATACAGAAAGAGCAGTTGATTGGGCCGGTCTTTGTGATGCTTGGGCGCTGGCATCAATTATGGCGGAGGAGCCTGTAAGATCTGTTAGGAAAAAAGGCATTACTTTCACTGTTAAGGATCTTAAGGCATTAGTCATTAAGACCTACTCCAAGACAAATTTAAAAGGTCATTTTGGGCAGAGAAATAATGGCGCATGGGATGACCATTATGAAGATATCTATCCAGATCAATTCCATAAATTCTTTCAAGTAGAACTGTTTGAAAAGAGAAAACCATTTATTATTGACTATGATGCAGGTATGCAGGTCTGGAATGTACCCGTGTTTAAAGTAAAAACTAAAATTACAGCAGATCCACAAAGAGATAACATGGTAAATGTTAAAACCTTTATTTGGTATGCTTCTCCTTTTGTTAAAGATTTAAATTTTGTAGGGATTAGACCTATTACAAAAATTTATAAATATAAGCTCTTTGGAAGATGGACCAGACAAGGCTTTGAAGTCAGTGGTGGACAATGGATGAAGGAATCTAGAAGAGATCATCCAGACTTTGTAATGGCCAAACCAGATAGAATCAAAAGAGGAAGTTTTAATAAAGAACTTCAAGCAGATATCGTTGATAAGATCCTAAAAGGCTCCTATTAAGTAGTTTTTTTGACTAAGAAGTATAAGATACCACCTAGCATAATTGTTCCAAGACTTGGAATTAATACCAATGGAGTATTAAAGCTTAAATAAGTTATCATTAAAGAATTAATGATAATGAAGGTTATAGGGGTCAGAGGATATCCCCAGGTCTTAAAAGGTCTGGGCACATCTCTTTTTCTTAAAATGAATAATCCTATCACTACGAGCGTGGAAGATAGAGAAAGCGTAATCCCAATATATTTTAAGATAAAAGAAAAGCTCCAAGAATAAAGTAAAATTAAAGCGATAATATATTGAATCAATATTGAAATATACGGCGAATCCAGTTTGTTTTTACGGGATAAAAACTTAATTGCACTATAATCCTCTCCCGCCACTGCTAAAACTCTAGGGCCTGCGATAACTAAACTATTTAAGGAAGATAGAAGGGCCAGGCCCACAAGTCCTGAAATAAGATAGACATTGTTTGTACCAAAGATTTTTGCTGCCACTATATTTAAAATATCAATTTTTCCTTCTAGCTCCGCAAATCCCGCCACATTTAAAAACATAAAGTTAAGCATTAAATAAAGTAGTGTCACTATTCCCGTTCCTAGAAGCAGAGAAAAAGGGATCGATTTTTTAGGGTTTTCTAGCTGGCCTGCAATATAGGTAGAGGCATTCCAGCCGGCAAAAGCATAAGAGACATAAACTAGCGCCACACCAAATTTAGGTTTTAAAAACTCTGAAAAGTCCTCCATCCTAGGAATAAAGGATACTCCACTGAGGGGGACATCACTTAAAAGAGGAATGAGGCAGAATGCTAAAAGCAGTATTATTTTAAGACCAGTAAAAAAGATTTGGAAAAGTCCGGTGGGTTTTATGCCAAAAAGATTTACAAAGGTAACTAAGGTAAGGGCAATAAAGGGAATAAGAAAATTATTTCCCGCGCCAGTGATGGGCATGAGGTAGTGACCTATCGCAATTCCTAAAGCGGCCATGGGAGCAGCAAAACCCACAACGAGTGAGATGAAGCCACTGATAAATCCTACTATGGGGTGGTAAATTTCTGATAGGTAGTTATATTC
>Ga0164315_10000044_pt1 | contig 62499 bp, 58 predicted proteins | sample GuaBasSedimGuay6_FD_113737 | JGI IMG/M metagenome (GOLD analysis project Ga0164315, IMG submission 113737) | Subseafloor sediment microbial communities from Guaymas Basin, Gulf of California, Mexico - Guay6, Core 4569-2, 0-3 cm | ecosystem: Environmental > Aquatic > Marine > Hydrothermal vents... | reverse complement strand
TGCTATTTTTGTATATGGCTACAAATTTAAAATCTTCATCTAAATAATTTGACGGCGTGAATATAAGTTGTGGGTTATCTTGTGATATATCTATCTTGATGTTGCCCGATAGATCAAACTTGGCTTGTTTGCCGTCTTTTAGCATCTTGATTTTCAAAACTTGTATTGCTTTGTTTTTATCAAGTTGATTATTCTTAACCAAACTATCAAACATTTTGTCACTTATGGTGACTATTATTTTTGGTTTTTGTGGGTTTTGATAATCTATTTTGATTTTGTCGTTAGCATTTAGGGCACTAAACCACAACAATGCTAAAAATAATACAGTTTTTTTTAACATTATTTAAAAATTAACTGGTTTCAGAACATCACTGCTATCAATTGTCATAAATTGAGTATCACTAAGATATGCTATCATTTTATTGTTGTCGGTATATTTTTTGATATGAGCTTCACTAAAATCAGTTGTGCCACCACAGGCAAGAAAATCAACAGCGCCAGCAGGTCGAACTCCAACTGCATTAGCATTTATATCAGTTTTGGAACCATCGAGATACTGCTCATCTACTCGCACTGTAAAGTCATTCATGCATCGATGAAGCGCCATAAGATAAGTTTTGCCACTTGTATTTACTGAAAAAACTTTTGTAGGCAAACCACTATCAAAATAAAAATACTCGGTAACATTCATAGTGCCCGCAGTATTCAAATCACCAACATCAAATGAAAAACCAGGGGCACATTCGGTGATACCCATTAGTCGATGGCTTGTTCCTACCTTGCCATAGACCATTTTATCAAGTGGCGCCAAAGTAGCCATATAATTGCCTGCTCTATTTGACTTAAATAAAGACAATAGTTTATCTGTGGTGTCGCTGTTATGAACAAATGGTGAGCTAATTTTTGCAACTCCTTGGGTGCTATCAGAGCCGTCCTGTACCGAGGCATATAAAACACCATTGCCGTAGGTTAAATCATGAACATTAAAATCGGGCTGACTGGTATAATTAAGTTGGCTATAATCAACACTTGTCAAATCAAGTTCGGTTATGCTGGCTCCATTATTTTTAACCACCACTATACTGGATGAGGTTTGTCCCGAGTTTTCAACTAATATATAAACCTCTTTTGAGATAGGATTTGTGAACATATTCATATAAGTTGGGGCATAACCGACCACAGTTTGGATTGAGGCTGTTATGCCATTGACTGTTGTAATAGTGTTAGCAGCTGCATCGGCACTATTGCTGGGGATATCTATCGCATAGAGTTTATTAGTTGTGTTGTTAGCAATTACCAAAGCTACACTATCGCTCCCACTTGCTAATGTAAAATTATCAATCTTACCTGTGCTAAATGGCTGTCCTGTTAAAGCACCACTTAACATAGAGCCTGCGTTTGGTGTATTGCTATTGTTGCTATCTTCACTACTGACGATACCATTTTCACCTCCACAACCACCAAATACAAATATCACTGATACAAATACCGATAAAATACCTATAATTCTTTTCATAATTTCTCCTTTTTTATATTATATCACCACTTTCTTAAAAAACTCTTATTATATAGGTATATTTATTTTATTTAGATACTATTCCATAAATTTTAAAGGATAATTATGCAAAAGATAGATGTAGCTGGTTCGACGGTTGATTTTTTTAAGGTAGTTAAAGATGGTTTAACTACATATAGGTTTGATACGAGCAAATGCGGTCCTCCAGACCCTATGGTTAATGCTATGGCAGGACTTAGATTGCTTGATGATAGCTCAAAGTTAATTATGACAAACCACAAAGCTCCCGGCGGACTATTTCCAAAAGTAGAACAAGAGTTTGATTATGAGATAGAAAACTTAAACGATGGCACAGTTGAGGTTACATTTACTAAAAAAGAAGGCTCTGCAAACACCACCGATTTCACACAAAACAGCTGTGGAGGATAGTTTAAACTTTTGAACATATCCCAACAGTTTGCTCCACCGTTTTCACTGATAGCTCCTTTTTTTATAGTAGGGGTATTTATATATTTAGTAAGCATGGTTGCGTTGTTTGGTTTTGATATGGCTACTATTAGTATGTTCGATACATACACACTATCGTGGACCCATCTTTATTTGTTGGGTTTTGTTATGATGATTATACTTGGAGCATCTGCCCAACTGGTGCCTGTGGTGCTTGAGACAGGGCACTTTGCTGTAGATTTGTATTATGCTATATATCCGTTGCTTTTTTTTGGCACTTTGGGTATGGTTATTGGTTTTTTGTATTTTGCTATATTGTTGCCATTTGGTGGTGTATTAGTTTTGGTAGCGTTTGTTATATTTATAGCTGAAACTATTTTGACTATAACCAAGGTTCAAAAGTTTAGTTTTGTTATATTTTGTGTTCTTATAGCAAATATATTTTTATTTTTTGGTTTGATTGTTGGTTTGATTATGGCTTTGGGTTATAGTGGTATTTTAAATATAGATATTGTATCTTTGCTAAAAACTCATGTTTATATGGTATTTGTAGGATATGTGGGTATCACTATCATGGGTTTAAGTTTGGTTTTATTGCCAATGTTTTGGTTAAGTCATAGTTTTAGCTGGATTTGGGTCAAAACAGCTGTAGCGGTGTTAAGTGTAGCTATTTTATTGTCTGGAGTGTCATTGTTTATAGGCATACCGCTTATAGACAAATTTATAGATATCTTATGTGTATCATCATTTTTTTTATATTTTATACAAATCTTTATAATATTTCGCACAAGAGTGAGACACGAAAATGACATATATTTCAAAGCTATGATTTTTTCGTTTTTATCACTACTGGCATCTTTGTTGCTTGGATTTTATCATATTTTCTCGCCATTAGAAAATGGCACAGAAGGTATATTTGCCTTGTTGTTTTTAGGCTTTGTTGGGTTTTTGATATCAGGACACTTGTATAAAATCATCCCGTTTTTAGTGTGGTATGAGAGGTTTTCACCGCTTGTAGGTAAAGAAAAAGTGCCTATGCTAAGCGATATGATACCAGAAAAAACATCAAATATACAGTTTTGGTTTAGTTGTTTTGGTGTTATTTTTGTGGTTTTTGCTATATTTTATAGTTTAAACTTTGTTTATATTGTCGGTGTTATTTTTCTTGTGTTCGGGGCTGTTTTGTTGTTTAGAGATGTTTTGTATATGATAAACATAAAACACAACTCTAATACTTCACATATCTTATGATATTGTAAACTTTTGATAGTTTGTATTTTCTATATCTTCCTGGTTTTTTCTTGTTTTCGCCCGGATAACTTATAGTCAAAGCTATCTTTTTTTTGTAATCAACCCATCGGACAAATATAGCACTATGTTGGATATTGTGGTATGATAGGTTTATAAAATACAACCAATCTCCGGGCTTAAACATAGATATATTTGCATATTTGCCCGATGGCTTTGATTTGTATATAGTGATTTTCTTGCCACCCTTTCTTGAGGCTCTATTGAAAACTTCATTTATATAATCCCAACAACCACCACGATATATCTCTTTTTTTTGTATCATATTGTTTGCTACATTTAAAACTTCGCTCTTTTTTGAATATTTCGTTGAGTTTTTTGGTTCAAATTTACCAAATGGAGTTTTGTTTGTGTTTTTTATACTATCTTGGCCAAACTTTTGTGTGTGAATTTCATCTTGATTTGAGACAGGAGTGCAGCCAACAAACAATAATACAACCAACAAGCTTAAATACATTTTATAAACCTTTCAAAGTATCATAGCATATCTAACTTAAGGTGACCTTAATTTAGAGCATATTCTACCGCTTTAGTAGCATGAATATATGTTGTATCAAATACTTTTATAGATAAATCATCTTGTGATATCAAAAGACCAATCTCTGTGCAACCAAATACCACACCTTGTATATTTTGTTGTTTGTTTATGATATCAAGATAAGCCTGCCTCGATCGTTTTGAAATTTTACCCAGACACAACTCACCATATATAATATCATGAATAGTATTTATATCTTTTTCACTTGGTATGATTATATTTATGCCCTCATCTATCAGTATTTGTTTATAAAAATTTTCTTTTATTGTAAATTTTGTGCCAAGAAGCAAAACATCTTTTATACTGTTTTTTTGTATCTCATGTGCTGTTGCTTTTGCGATATGCAAAAATGGTATTTTTATATGTGGTTTGATTTGTGGCAAGAGTTTGTGCATAGTGTTTGTGCATATTATTATAAAATCCGCACCCCCGTTTTGCAAGGATAGGCATGCATTTATGAGAATGTTCCCTGCTTCTTGCCAACGATTTTGCTGTTGGAGTTTTTCTATTTGTTCGAAATTTATCGTATATAAGATAGATTTTGCATTGTTTTGACTACCCAATATCTTGTTGGTTTGTTGGTTTATAATCTTATAATAGATCAAGGTAGATTCCCAACTCATACCACCTAATAATCCAATTGTTTTTATTTTACAGATACCATTTTTCGTCTTAGATATGCCAGTTTGCTTTGAAGCGGTAAATTTTTAGGACAAGTGTCATCACAACCCAATAAGCTCATACATCCAAATATACCCTCATCATCGCCTATTATCTCAAACATATCTGCTTCGTCTCTTTCATCGCGTGGGTCACATAGAAATCTGGCAACCCTATTTAAAGCTACAGCACCTTTAAACTTTGGTCTCATCTGTTTGGTGCCACATGCTGCTATACAACATCCGCACTCAATACACCTATCAAGCTCAAACACCTCTTCGGCTACTTCAGGTTCCATTGGTTTTTCTATGTTGTCTATAATTGTTTGTTCGTTTGTGTGTATCCAACTTGCTACATCTTTTGACATTTCGTTCATCCATTTTGCTGTATTTATACTAAGGTCACCGATAAGTTCAAATACAGGCAACGGTAACAATGTAATTTCACCATCTTTATAGTCTCTTGTCAAAGTTTTGCAAGCAAGTGTAGGTGTGCCATTTATCACCATAGCACAGCTTCCGCATATGCCAGCACGACAAACAAAATCAAACTGTAAAGTATGATCAAGTCTATCTCGTATGTAGTTCAAAGCCACAAATATAGTCATACCATCTGTTTCGTGCACTTCATAAGTTTGTAGTTTGGGCCTATCGCTTTTGTCAAGCGGATTGTATTTAAATACATTAAATATAAGTTTTCTACTCATAACCTACCTCTACTCTTTCATTTTTATTTTGATATTTTTTTGGCAACTTGTATGGCATAAGTTTTTTCTGTATTTCGTGCCTGTTTTTATTTTTGTTTTCTTGCCGTATTTTATCTACCTCTTCTTGTCTTATGGCACTTTGTGGGTGTTCTATTACATTGCCTTTTTTGCCGTATCCACGAAATCCGGGTGGTAGCTCCATACTATTGATATCAAGTTCTTCATAACTAACTTTTGGTTCGTCTAACTCTTTTTGCTCCCAAGTAGTCAATGTTCTTTTAAGCCAGTTTTTATCATCGCGTTTTGGAAAATCTTCTCTTGTGTGTGCCCCTCGGCTTTCAGTTCGCAACATCGCTCCTTTGGTGATACATAGAGCGAGCTTGAGCATTTTTTGCACTCTTAATGTATCGATAAGTCCAGGGTTCGCAAATTTTTTCCCACTTCTTATATGCACTCCCAAGCTATCTTTATAAAGTTTTTTCAATTCATTTAAAGCAACTTTAAGCTCGCTACCTGTTCTAAATATACCTACTTTGTGCATCATAATTTTTCGCATTTTGTCTCGAATATCATATATGCTTAACTCATTTGGTTTGTGAATTATATCACATACTTTTGATAGTATAGTGTCTTGCTCTAAATCAAACTCATTCATAAAATCATTTGCTAACTTAGTGTCTAGTTTGAGGTTGTGTTTTTTGCAGTACGAAGCAACATACTCGCCAACAATCATACCAGATACAACTGTTTCTGCTACACTATTTCCTCCAAGACGATTAAATCCATGCATATCCCAACAAGCCGCTTCCCCACAAGAAAAAAGCCCCTTAAGGTGTGGTGATTGACCTGTTTCATCTACTTTTATGCCACCCATACTATAGTGTTGCATAGGACGAACTGGTATCCATACACCTTCGCAAGCAGGATCAATTCCCAGAAAATTTTTGCATATATCTTGCATATCTCTTAAGTTTTTTTCTATATGTTTTCGTCCCAATATAGATATATCAAGCCACAAATGCTCGCCATAAACCGATGGCACCCCTTTGCCAGCTCGTATATGTTCGGTCATACGACGACTTACTACATCGCGACTTGCTAACTCCTTTTTTTCTGGTTCATAATCTGGCATAAATCTATAACCATCAACATCTCTCAAAATACCGCCATCGCCCCTACAGCCTTCGGTCATAAGTATGCCAGAGGGCACTAAAGCAGTAGGGTGAAACTGCACCGCTTCCATATTCGCTAGTTTTGCTACACCAGTTTCCAAAGCAATAGCTGCTCCTGTTCCTTCACATATCACTGCATTGGTTGAAGCTTCAAATATCCTACCATATCCGCCAGTTGCTACAGTAGTAGCTTTTGACAAATAAGCAAAAACTTCTCCATTCATAAGGTCTTTGACCACAGCACCATAACATACACCATCTTTGTGTATCAGTTTGACAGCTTCTTTTTTCTCAAGTATCTCAACACCTTGTTTGATAGCTTCATTTGCTACAGCATAAAGCATGGTATGTCCTGTAGCATCAGCAGTATAGCAAGTTCGCCATTTTTTAGTGCCTCCAAAATCTCGTGAGGCTATAAGCCCGTGTGAGCTTTCATTTTCTGTTATAGTTTCTCTTTTGCCGTCCATCATCACCGATTTATCGCCCTTTTGTATTCTGCTCCAAGGCACTCCCCAAGCTGTTAGTTCTCGTATAGCTTTAGGAGCAACTTGAGTGAACATTCTCGCTACTTTTTGGTCGCACCCCCAGTCGCTTCCTTTTACTGTATCCTCAAAATGCACATCTTCGTTGTCGCCTTTGCTCATAACTGAGTTGGCTAAACTCGCTTGCATACCACCTTGTGCAGCAGAGCTGTGTGAGCGCTTGACAGGTATAAGTGATAAAACTGTTGTTTTGTATCCTGCTTCTTTGGTAGATATAGCAAGTCTCAAACCTGCCAGCCCACCCCCAATTATTAGGTTGTCTGTATAAAATATTTTCATTTTATTTCTCCGCTTGGTATATATCTACCTTCATTGTGCTCTAATCCTATCTTGACATAAGCTAACAGAGATAAAATACCAAGCAATAGAAAAAATGAAGTTATAAACCATTTGATTTTTTTTAGTCTAACTCTTGTTAGTTTAACATCATCACCCTCAAACCAGCCCCACTTGACCGATAATTTATATAAACCTATAGTTCCATGAAGTTCAACTGCGATTAAAAGTAATATATATAAAGGCCACATTAGCTGCTCTACTACTCTGTTTGAGCTCATATACGGACCAATATCGGCTGGGTTTGTAAGCATAATATACAAATGCACAGAACCTAAAAAAAACAGAGCAAACCCTGTTATTGCTTGCATGAACCATAGTTTTGTCTCATCGTGAGCAAACATGAGCATATGTGCTTTGAAGTTTCTATATTGTCTATACGAATTTGGAAATTTACGAATAGCCAAAAATGCATGCAATACAAATATAGCAAATATCACTGCTACACTAACTGATACAAATGCTGGATGACCGCCGTCTATTAGCCAACTACCCTCAAGAAGTTTTGTAACTTTATACATAAAATCTTTGCTTACGAGTATAGATGAAACCAAGGCCATATGCACCCACATAAAAAGTCCCAATACAAGTCCACTTAAGCTTTGAAAAAAATCAAGCCTAGCAGGAATTTTGCTCTTTTTGCCATCTACTTGTCTATCTATCAGACCCTCTATTATATAGTTTTTATTTTTCATGAGCGTATGTTATCAAAACAACATTAACATAAACAGAAAAAACTGGAAAATTAGAAAATTAACAATATTTTGTTTGTTTATAATGAATTTATAAGCTTGATATGCTATACTACAAATAAAACTTAAGGAGCATTATGAGTATCAAAGAAAATATGAATTTCATCAAACGAGAGATAGGAACACAAGAGGAGTTTTTGTCTGGGTTTTTAAAGGTTGAAAAATACTATAAAAAATACAAAAACTATATATATTTGTTGTCAGTAGTAGCTGTCATAGCTATAATATCAACTATATCAATAAACTACATAAACGATAAAAATAAACTAAAAGCAAACGAAGCATACAACAAGCTTCTGTCAAATCCAAACGACAAAGAAGCTTTATTTATACTGCAAGATTTAAACAAAAAATTATATGATATAATTAGTTATAAAAAAAACCAAAAATCATCCATGAACGATGATTTGATATATCTAAAAGGTTTAATCAGTTTCCAAAATATAAAAGATCAAGATAATATAGATGAGATAAATAAAATTTTACAAGATAACAACTTTTTATTAAAAGATTATGTTATATTTAAGAAGGCTTTGATTTTGACTAAACAAGGTAAGCTTAAGCAAGCAAAAGACAGTTTGAAATTTATAGCAAAAGAGTCACCAATAGCAGAGTTGTCAAATATATTAAATCACCACCTATCGGCAAACGGGGCAAAATAGTGAGATATATTTTTGTTATATTTTTTTTCATCTTAGTGTTTAGTGGCTGTGTTCAAAAACAGTATTTCCAACCAGATGATACAGTTGGTTATGTGCCAAGCGAAGATATAGTAGAAGATAGTTATATACTAAACTATATCTCAGGCAGATTGATACTTCTTGAAAATGACAAACTAATCACAAAAGATAAAGAACTTGCTACAAAACTTCAAAAAAACCAAGAGATTGTCAATTATGAACATGATGAGGTTTTTATAAGTTATAACAACGACTTAATTTTAAGCGATACAAACAGAACAATAAAACTTGAAAGCAAAGTGATAAGCTTAGCAAAAAAAGGCAATATTTTAGCACTTGTATTACAAGACAACTCTATGATATTGTATGATTTGGAGTTAGATGAAGTTGTATTCAAAGAGAAACACGACCACTCATATATCAATAATAAAAAAGTAGCTACACCGATATTTATAAATAAAACAGTTTTATTTCCTACACTTGATGGTAAAGTTTCGGTAGTAAGCTTATCTCAAAGAAAAACTTTAAGAAACCTTATAGTAGCGACAACAGGGTTAGTCAAAAATGTGTCATATCTCAATGTTGTAAACAATACACTCATAGCAGCAACCAACAATAATATACTAACATTTGGCAATACAAAGCTAAACCTAAAAGAATATGAAGTAGCCAATATAGTTGCAGATGGCGGATTTATCTATATAGCTACAGTAGATGGTCAAATCATCAAACTAAACCATAAATTAGAAGAGATAAACAAGAAAAAATACAAATTTGCCAAAATACTTACACTCGCAGTTACAAACAAGTTTATATATGGTTTAGAATCGCAAAATTATCTCATAAAACTCTCCAAGAATTTCAAAACATCACAAATATACGATATTTGGTTTAATGAATACGAAAAAACAACATATCTTAAAGATAAGTTGTATTATGACAACAGATACTTGAAGTTGCGATGATAGTTTGTGATATAGGCAACACTCATATAAAATTCAAACAAAACAACAAAATTTTTAACTTATCATTTGATGAACCTATGCCAAAATTTGACGAAAAGATACACTATATATCAGTTTGTAAAAAAGGTGAAAAAATACTCAAACAAAACTACGAAAATACTCAAGATATGTCAAGTATTATCAACTTTGACACAAACTATATGGGTCTTGGTGTTGATAGAGCAGTAGCTTGTAAGTATATAAAAGACGGCCTAATTGTAGATGCTGGTTCGGCTGTAACTGTAGATTTAGTTCAAAACTTTAAACACAAAGGCGGCTATATATTACCCGGACTCAAGGCATATAAAAAGATGTATAAAAATATATCACAAAATCTAAACTATGAACAAAATTTTGATTTTGATATAGATAAAGATACACTACCATACGATACAGCAAGCGCTATATCTTATGGTGTGATACAATCAATTTTGCTCCTTATAAAAAATACAGCAAAAAAGAGTAAAATACTCATAACAGGTGGAGACGGTAAGATGTTGTCAAAATATATAAAAAATACCCAATACAGAGAAAATTTAGTTTTAAACAATTTAGAGCAAATAATAAAGGAAAACAGATGCTAACAGTAGCTTTGCCAAAAGGGCGAATAGCCAAGCTTACTTTAGAGAAGTTTGAGCATGCTTTCAAAGAGAAATTTGAATTTCACAACAGAAAGCTTATTTTAAAAAAAACAAATTTCACATTTTTAAATGTCAGAAGTCAAGATGTGCCTACTTATGTGAATTATGGTTCAGCTGATTTAGGAGTAGTTGGACTTGATGTGCTTGAAGAGAAAAGCTATGATATCGTCAAACTACTTGACTTGCAAATTGGTAAATGCAAAGTCGCTATTGGTTTAAAAGAAAATGAAACTATAAACTACAACAAATCGTTGATAAAAGTAGCTACAAAACATGAAAATATAACAAAAAGATATTTTGAAAAAAAAGCTATGCCTGTGGATATTATCAAACTTTATGGTTCTATTGAGTTAGCGCCACTTGTAGGTTTGGCTGATTGTATTGTTGACATTGTTGAAACTGGAGAAACTATGAAAGAAAATGGTCTAAAAGTTGCTGATACTATTTTAGAATCAACCGCATATCTTATAGCAAATAAAAACTCATATACTTTAAAAAAACAAGCAATATTTAAACTAAAAGAGCTTTTAGATGTCAGTGTTTAGTATTGGTTCGGTATGCACTTATTGTGGTGTAGGCTGCGATATCACAGCAGAGATAAAAAACAACAAAATACAAAAAATTTATGCTCAAAACGATGGCTATGTAAGTCGTGGTAAACTATGTATCAAAGGAAAAACTGGTTTTGATTTTGTAGATAGCCCACATAGAATAGAAGAAGCTAAAATTAAAATAAGTTTCATAAAAAAGCATTTTGAAGAGTTTCCAAGAGAATTAAAAGCTTTATCAAATACACTACAAAAAGTAGATGACACTTGGTTTAAAAGCACATACTCGTTTGCTACTTCATTGGTAGCTTGGAAATTAAGTGAAAATATGCGCTTGTATGGTAAGGACTCTTTTTTTGCTACTGGTGGTGCTAGAGCTTCTTGTGAGAGTGGTTATGTTTTGCAAAAATTTACAAGACAAACGATGAATAGTCCAAATATAGATAATTGTGCGAGAGTTTGTCATGCCCCTAGCTTAAATGGATTGGCTTCAACTATAGGCGAAGGAGCAGCTACAAACCCTTATGATGATATATTTGAAGCAGAGTTTTTGCTACTTATTGGCACTAATACTACCGAAGCTCACCCAATAGTAGCAAATCGTATGATAGAAGCAAACAAAAATAAAAGTTGTGAGATGGCAGTGTGCGATGTGCGAATAACACCAATATCTAAAAAAGCAAAACATAAAGTTATTTTACCATTTGAGGCAAATTTATTATTTTTAAACTGTTTGGCATATGTTATTTTAAAAGAAAAAATATACAACAAAAAGTTTATCAAAACTCGCACAAAAGAGTTTGACAATTATAAAAAACAGATTTTAAACGACCCATACTCAAACCCAGATTTTTTCAAAAAAATAGCTGGTTATGAAAACTTGGCAACTCAAATATACGACATAGCAAGAGATTATGCTACAAAAAAATCTATGATATTTTGGGGACTTGGTATCACGGAGCACATAGATGGAAGTTTTGCTGTTATGGCTATATCAAACTTAAGCCTGCTTACTGGAAATATAGGCAAAACAGGAACTGGTCTTATGCCACTTCGAGGTCAAAACAATGTGCAAGGCACTTGCGATGTGGGATGCTTGCCATACTATTTGCCAGACTACAAAAAACCAGAAATATCAGGGCTTAAAACTCCAGATGCCATAGATGCTATGCTTGAAAATAAAATCAAAACTATGTTTGTAATGGGTGAAGATATAACACATATCCACCCAAATCTAAACAAAATAAATAAAGCTATCAAAAAGCTTGATATGATAGTAGTTTTGGACCTATTTGAAAATAGCATAGCAAAAAAGAGTGATATTTTATTTGGTGTTCGGTCAGCTTATGAGAAAACTGGGGTATATGTCAATGCTATACGAAGGCTTCATTTGTCACAACCACTTGTGCATAGCGATATGTTGGATGATTGGCAAATCATAAGAGATATTGAAAATAAAATAAACGGCGATATGTTATATAAAACAAGTGAAGATGTATGGAACGATGTGCGAATAGATGCACCTATGAGATTTGGAGGAGCTTCATATCAAAAACTTGTTAAAAATAGACAAAAAGGTTTACAATGGCCTGTCAAACGAAAAGATACGCCAGTTTTACATATAGATAAGTTTAACACAGATGATGGTTTAGGCAAGTTTATATTCAACCAATATGCCATAAGAAATCAAATAAAAAACCTGATAAACAAAAATGAAAAGAGATTTTATCTCACTACAGGTAGAGTGTTGGCACACTATAACAATACATCACAAACATCACAAACAAATAGATTGAATGAACTTCACGGCGGTGATATACTTCTTGTGTCAAGCGAAGATTTTGACACAACAAAAAAGTTTGATATGGTATTGACATCACAATATGGACAAACAAACAAACTAAATGTAAAAGTTACAAGAAAAATATTGCCTGGAACTATGTTTTGTTCATTTCATCATGCAAATTCAAAAATCAACTATCTGTTTGGCGACGAAAGTGATATCAATACAAAAACTGCTTGTTTTAAATCAATTGAGGTAAAATTTGAACAAATATTCTACTAAAAGTGTAGGCGACAAAGCCGAACAAAAAGCGACAAAATTTTTGAAAAAAAATGGCCATGAGATAATAGAATTAAACTTCTATGCCAAAAAATTAGGTGAAATTGATATAATATCTACTAAAAATGGTGTGTATCATTTCGCAGAAGTTAAAAGTGGCAAAAGTTTTGAAGCAGTTTATAATATAACTAAAAGCAAACTAAAAAAGCTTTATAACTCTATAGATTATTATCTTATTGTCAATAAAATACAACCAGCATATTGTGTAGATGCTATAGTTATATCAGGTGAAAATTTTGAGTTTTTGCAATATATAGAAAATATAAGTTTATGAAATTTAATAAAGAAAACTTTTTTATAAGTAGATTTGAAAACCGCCACATAGGAGATGATGGAGCAGTAATCAACCAAAAAAAAGGCAAGTGGGTATATAGTAGCGATAGTTTTTTTGAGGATGTTCATTTTAAATTGTCTTGGATGAGTTTGGAGCAAATAGCCACAAAGGCTATGCTTGTAAATATAAGCGATGCCATAGTTATGAATGCCAAACCAAAATATGCCTTGCTAAATATAGCGATACCACCACAATTTGATAAAACTATGCTCAAAAACCTTTCAAGAGGTTTCAACAAAACAGCGAAAAAATTTGCTATCAAGATAATAGGAGGCGATACTATATCAAATAGTAAACTATGTATCTCAATAACCCTGATATCAAAAACCAAAAACCCAATATATAGGCACGGTGCAAATATAGGAGATATTGTATTTTACACTGGCGATATTGGTTTAGTTCAAAGAGATTTAGAAAAACTAAAAATAGATAAACCTATAGATGAAAATAGCAAATTTATCAAACCTCAACTAAAAGCAGATTTTTTCTATGGTGCAAGTAAATATATATCTTCAGCTATAGATATATCAGACGGACTTGGATTTGAACTTCAAAGATTGAGCAGCGCTAACAATATAGCATTTAGATTTATCAAAAAACCAACACACGATATGCTATGTAGTGGCGAAGAGTATGAGATACTTTTTACAGTGAGTTTAGAAAATCAAAAAAAAGTCCAGCTAATAGCAAAACAATTTAACACCAAAATAAACAAAATCGCAGTTGTGGTTGATGGCACCTACAAACACGATTGTGAACAGCACCATTTTTAGATGATGCTTTTGAATAGTTTTGAGAAAATCATATAAATTATTGATTGTTTTGACAAATGATATTTTGTTATCTGTTAGTCTTTTCAGTCTTTCTATTTTTGTATTATCGCCTGTCTTGCTATCTCTTCTTTGATAATACTCTCCATCACATATAGCTATAAACATAACATTTTTTAAAGAACAATCACGGGCATTTTTTAGAAATTCTTGTATGTCGGCATATTGATTATCTTGAGCTCCACCTTCATCTTTGGTATATTTATGCGATGCATATACAGTAGTTTGGTTTGTTATCCAAGAAAAATCAATAGATTTAGTATCTTTTGCTTGATTTTTAAGCTCACTTCCTTTTAGTAGTTTGCCATTTGACAGATACAAAGCATCGTCTCCTGCAGATGGCAGTTTCTTAAACTCTTGGACATTGTCAAATGAGCTAATATATTCAGAAGCCACATTTTCATATATATTTTGTTTGGCTGGGTCTTTTGCAAAAATACAACGAAAAGCTTCGTCTTTTAAAATTTTGTTTTTGATAGTATTAAAAGAATAACCAAATTTTTCTGCCCAATTTTTTATCTTGATTTTCATCTGCTTGTCATCTATTTGAGACACAACTTTTGATACATTTGTTTTTATCTGTTTTTTATATTCTTTTTGATAATTCACTATGAAAAATAAACCTCATTTATGACATCGCGTGCTAGTTTATAATCCAATCGTCTGCGATATCTGTTGTCTGCTCGCATACCTTTGAATGGTGTCAAAAATATATCACTCGTGCTTTCTCGTAGAGACGAGATAGTGTGGTTGAGCTGCACAATAAGTTTGTTTATATCTGCATCTATGGATATGCGAGTGATAGATCTGGAGCTGTAGCTGACTTTATTTGCATCTATCAAGTTGCCATGACAAAACTTGATAGACGGAGTTTTTGTGTTATCTATAGCTATCAAGCCTAGCCTGCCTTGTTTATCGTTAAATTTCATATTAGTTTTTCTCGTAGGATTTGGTAGTTGGCTTTTTAAATCTTTTAGTAGTCCTATATATTTTTGATTGTCATAAACTTTTGTTTGTGTTTGGTTTTTATTAAACAAAGCCAGACATACAGGGTGGTCTGTGTCATCAAACATCTTTGTGTTCAATAAAATATAAGCAGACAATCTGCTTAAAAATATATTTGCATTTATAAAAGAAGCTGGGATTATAGCTGCTACATAGTCGCAATTATCTAAACATTTTTCTAAAGCAAACTTATACATATCGTCATATGTAGTAGCGGGATAATCTATATTGCGTCTTGAGGCAGAGTTTTGTGCTAAATATGGTGGATTTGTAACACAAACTTTGTAACCTTTTGGAAAATCTTTTAAAGTATCTTGTCTTTGTATATCTTTGTTTTGTGGTTCTATATCAAACGATTTAAAATCATAGCACAGCGATAGGTTTTGTAGCATTGATATAAGATTGTTGGACCCAGCAAATGGTTCGAGTATTGTTGTGTTTGTTATATCACACTCCTCGCACCAATTTTTAAAACCTTGATTTTCAAAAGGGTTATGAGATGTAAAGTATTGACCATTTGCTCTTTTGTTATATTTAAAAAAATCTGCCATACTTTTATACCTTCATTTATATTTTTTGTATTATATCAAAACAAGATAAACTTTCGAGATTTTTTATATATCCAGATATTTTTTTTCAGCTTTGCTTCCAGCTATATATCCTATGCCAAATCCAGCCAAGTGAGAATACCAAGCTATATTTAATCCCATCAAAAGTGGCAAAAACGATATAGCCAATACCCATATGAGCATAACTTTTGTTTTCGTTTTGTCCACAAATGCCACAAATCCTATAAGAACCGATATAGCCCCTGAAGCACCTACTATGTTGTGACTTGTCATATTAAATATATAGATATAAGCAAAACTGGCAAGTGATGTCATAACTCCACCTATAAAAAATAACAAAAATAAAATCTTAGGACCATATGTTTGCTCTATCAATGTGCCAAACTGAAACAATATCACCATATTCATAACTATATGCATAAGTGTGGCATGCATAAACATAGTGCTAAGTGGTTGCCAAAAAAAGTTATACTCTACAAAAAGAAAATTCAAGCCAAACATCAAAGCACTATTGACAAACGAACCATCTATGACGAAAACTAAGCTGCACAATAGTATAGTGATATTTGTAACAGACAATAGTCTTACACTATTCAAGTGCTATGCCTATAACCTGATCTATGGTTTTAACTGGTTTTATATTTAGAGATTTTAGCACCTCTTTTGGCATATCGTCTAAATCATTTTTGTAGTTTTTTTCCGGGATTATGGTAGTTTTTATACCTGATTTATATGCTGCGATTAGTTTCTCTTTGAGCCCACCTATTGGTAGGACATCGCCTTTTAAAGACAACTCACCAGTCATAGCTACATCTTGTTTGACTTTTTTATTTGTAAGTATTGACAAGATAGCAGTAGCCATAGATATACCAGCGCTTGGCCCATCTTTTGGTGTCGCTCCACTTGGTATGTGAAGATGTATATCAAAACTATTGTATGCAACATCTTTGTTGTTTGTATCTTTTTTGTCTAATATTGTTTTGACTACTGTGTGCGATATTTTAGCTGACTCTTTCATAACATCACCCAGATTTCCAGTAAGACTAAGCACACCCTTGCCTTTAATTTTCACCGCTTCTATTTTGAGTGTATCGCCACCAACTGCTGTCCATGCTAAACCATTGACTAATCCTACTTCATTTTTATCTTTTATTGTTTCATGTTCAAAAATAGGTTTATCAAGATATTTTTTAATATTGTTGTTGGTTATTTTTATCGTTTTGTATTGTTTGGTTATGTATTGTTTAGCGATTTTTCTAAAAAGTTTTGCAAACACACGACGAAGATTTCTCACTCCTGCTTCTCTTGTGTAGTTGTCTATGATTGTTTTGATACAGTTTTGACTTATATTTATATCTTCGTTTTCAAGTGCATGTGTTCTTTTTTCTTGGGGTATCAGATAATTTATAGCTATGTTAAATTTTTCAACTGATGTGTAGCTATTTAGCCACACAAACTCCATACGGTCTCGCAGTGGTGCTGGTATAGTAGATGTAGTATTTGCTGTAGCTATAAACAAACATCTGCTTAAATCTATATCAAAATTTAGATACAAATCTTGGAAGCTTCTATTTTGTTCTGGGTCGAGAATCTCAAGCATTACCGATGTAGGGTCTGCTTTGTAGCCTCGCCCAATTTTATCTATCTCGTCTAATACAACCACTGGGTTCATACTTTTTGCACGGATCAAACCTTGCACGATACGCCCCGGCATCGCTCCTACATATGTTCGTCTATGGCCTCGTAGTTCATTTACATCTTCAAGTCCGCCCAAAGCTATTCTAACCAATGACCTACTTAAAGCTTTTGATATTGAGTTTGCCAGTGAAGTTTTACCTACACCAGGGGGCCCAACAAAACAGATAATAGTGCCACTTTTTGTATGCTCTTGATTTTTACTTTTTAATAGTTGTTTTACTGCAAAGAACTCAACTATTCTATCTTTTGATTTTTTTAAGCCATAGTGGTCTTTGTCTAGTTGAGTTTGTATATCATTTATAGATATTTTTTTGTCGTCATATTTTCCAAAAGGTATATCAAAAACATATTCCAAATAGGTTTCAAGCAAAGTTGAATCAGGTTGATCTTGATGTAGTTTAGATAATCTTATGGCTATCTTTTTGCACTCTTTGTAGGCATCTTGACTCATAAAAGTTTTAATTTTTTTTAGTTTGTTTATATGCTTTTTTTGCTTTTTTTGCTTTTCTTGGCTTCCATCATCGAGTTTATTTTGTAAGTTCTTTATTTGTTCTTTTATAAAATATTTCTCATTTGTATTGTGTATTTTAGCATTTACTTCAGTTTCAACTTTTTGCTGAAGTTTCAAGGTTTGGATCTGTTCGTTTATGTACTCTACTATCATAACCAATCTCATCTCTACATCGGTTTGTTTAAATAATATGTATGATTGCTTCAAAGGGATAGTCAACACAGACGATATTAAATCAGTAGTTCTATTTGGTTCGCTATTTATGTCTATAGTGTTGATCAAATCTACAGGAAAATTTTTGTTTAGTTTGGAGTATTTTATAGTTGTTGTTTTTAGTATATTTAACATAGCATCAACTCTATCTTTGTCAAATTGTTTATACTCTAAGTTTGAAGTAGCTACAATCAAAGGCGAGCCTTTGACTATGTCTGTAGTTGCACATTTGCTAATACCTTTAAACAATATTTTGACTTTGTTGTTTGACATAGAAACTTTTCTCATGATAGTGCCAACGACACCTACATCATAAAAATTGTCTATTTTATTGCTGTTTAAACTCTTTTTGACTACTACTACTATTGGAGTATCGTGTTCAAGTGCATAGTTGATTGAGTTCATATTTTGTTCATCTTCAAAAAATATTGGCGCTATCATAAAAGGATACAAAAATAGATCGTCTATTATCACCGCTGGTAAATTTGTAGGAAATTTTATATCTTCAATAAAATTTATCAAAAACTACCTTCCTCAAACAACATCATATACCAAGGAGTTTTTGCCTTTTTGTAGTTTGTATTTTTGCTCGAATTTTTTGCTTTTTTGTTATAAAACTCTTTTGCTTTTGGTTTATCAATTCTACCGTATAGTCCTACTATTTCATTGTTGAATTGATGTTTTGTAAACTTAAGTCTAGTTAGCATATCATTTGACAGATATCTATATGTAGTATTTGGTTGTTCTTTTATGTATTGTTGCATTGATAACACTATGTCATCGAGCTGGGCTTGTTGTCTGTATATATACAACAAAGAGTTATACGATGCCTTTAACTTCAAAAAATTAACATAATCAATACTATCACCCAGAGGATATGTCTTGATATATTCATCTGCATAATAGTCTGCCATTTTATATTGGTTGTTTGCTGTATGTATTTTGATAAGAAGTATCATAGCTGGCTCTATATACAATGATCTTGAGTGTTCGCTTCTTAGTGATATAAATTTTTCATCTGCATCGTCTAATTTTGATGTCGCTATATCTTGTAGTATTTTATTATACCAATAAACAGCAGGTTTGTTATAGTTTTCTGTATCATATTTAGGAGAACATCCTGATAGAAACAAAAAACTACATAATACAAATAGACTTAAAACAGTATTTGAAATTTTTTCTATTTTTTTCATAAGTTAGCTAAGATACGCTATAGCACCGATACCAGCAACAGCACCATCGCCAGCTGCACATACTACTTGTTTGGGTGCATCTATTCGTATATCGCCACAAGCAAAAAGTCCCGAGACAGATGTTTGCATCTTGAGATTCACTATCACCTCTCCACTACTATTTGTCTCGCACAAAAAGCTACCATCTTTTTGTAAAAGTGGAGCATTTAGGACATCTCGCCCTACAAATATAAAAATTCCACCCAGTTTCAACTCTTCTTTTTTTTGTGTTTTTGTGTTTTTGATATTTATTTGTGTTACTCCGCTATTATCACCTAAAATCTCATCTACTATAGTCCAAAAATATATTTTAATATTTTTTAGGTTATTTACTTTTTTTATTGTAGTAGGCGATGCTCGAAATTTATCACCTCTATATGTGAGATGAACAGTTTTGCATATGTGACTTAGATGTATAGCTTCTTCAAGTGCAGTATCTCCGCCACCTACTACTACAACTTCTTGATTTTTATAAAAAAATCCATCGCATGTAGCACAAGTGCTAACCCCCTTACCAAAAAACTCCTCTTCGCCTTTGAGACCTGCTTTTTTAGGTTTTGAGCCTGTGGCTATCACCACTGTTTTAGCCTGAACTTTATCGTTATTGGAAAGTTGAATTGTGAATATATTGTTTGATTTAGTGATACTTGATACTTCGTTCATGCTGTGTTGCAACCCAAAAGCTTTTGATTGTTCTGGCCAATTGCTCATAAGTTCCATACCAGATACGACCTCTTTTTGACCAGGGTAGTTCTCTATCTCACTGCTTTGAGTGATTTGACCTCCGGGTAATCCAAGCTCATACATTATCACATCTTTAAGACCACCTCGTGTAGCATAAAGTCCAGCAGTCATACCTGCTGGCCCGCCACCAATTATCGCTAAATCCAACATATATATCCTTTTTGTTATTTTAGGCACCTCATAGATTGTCAAGCAAACAACACAACCAAATAGGTTTGTTGTTTGTTTGATTTGGTTTTATAAAAGTGCGTTTATTTTTTCCGATAAAACCTCTTTTGATGAGGCTCCAACTTGCTCATCTACTTTTTCTCCATTTTTCATGAAAATAATTGTAGGTATGCTTCTAACTCCAAACTTCACAGCGAGGTCTTGTTGTTCGTCTGTATTTACTTTGCAGATATTTGCTTTGCCATCAAAATCAGATGCCAGCTCATCTATAACTGGAGCTATCATCCTACAAGGACCACACCAAGGTGCCCAAAAATCCACCAATGACACACCATTTGCGGTTGTCGTTTCAAAATTATCATTTGTTAGTTCTATATATTTACTCATATTTTTTCCTTTTATTTTAGTAGCTCTAAAAATTGATATTAGGACTTATAAATTTTTAGAGCTACTCTTGTAGCGTGATATTATCTAAAGTTTCTTAAACTATCTTCAAAACTGCTTTATTATAACTTTAAATTCTGTTTTGAATATATATCATAAGTTTTTCTATCAAATACAAATTTTAGTCTATTTGCTTGTAGCATCAGTCTTGGCGATTTTGTATGCTTTATTATCGTTTGTTTGCTTATGCTTTTTGTTAAAATTTTGTCAGCTATAGTTTCGTCTATACCATAAATAGTATCTCCTAATATCGTCCTATTTATACTATTGAGATGCACTCTTATTTGATGTTGCCTGCCAGTAATTGGTATAATTTTTATCTTGCTTGTGTCTGTTTTGTAGTCATAAAAGATTGGCTTTATTATAGTTTTTGATTGTTTTCCTTGTGGGTTTGTTTCCATTTTGACACCTATTAGACTATTAGTGGCTTTTTGTATAGGTTCGTTTATAACTGTGTTCTTGGTTATTTTGCCTGAAACTACAGCTATATACTCTTTGGTTATTTGCCTGTCTTCAAACATTGTTTTGATAGTTGTATCTGTGTGTTTGTCTATAGAAGATAAAACAAGTCCCGATGTGCCAGCATCAATACGATGAGCTAAATTTGCTTTTTCACCCAAATAATACCGCACTTCATCAAGTAAACAATATTGTGTATTTCTTGACGTAGGATGGACCATCAAACCAGATGGTTTGTCAAATATCGCAAAATATCTATTTTGAAATATGGGTTTCAATCCTTTGGTTGTTGGTTCAAAAACAGCAATATCCACAAAAGAAGTTTTTAGTTTTTGTTTGTTTTTTATATTATTGCCAAACTCATCGTATATACGATTTTTTGCTATATATTTTTGTGCCATACTTATTGGCAAGCCAACATCTTCTATCAGATATTGTTGAATAGGTTTTTGCAAGACTGCTTTGTGCCTTTTGAGCTTAAATGGCATCTATTTTAGCACCAATACTCCGTTTTGTCCAAATCCATCTATAAGTTTGCCATTGATATCGTATTTTCGTATATACAGCACCTCTTCGCCTTGTTCAACTCCTCCACACATAATATAAAAATTATTTTGTTTGTCTGTTGTTATTTGTCTTTTGTTCATATCGCTACAAAGTCCAGATATCAAAATATGATTTAATGTTTTGTCCGTGCCATACGACAAATCAGGTTTGCCTGTCTTTGAAAACTTCCATATTATGACTTGTTTATCTTGTGTGGATGTTGTGCCTACTAAATATGTCCTGCCAAAATTATCAACAAACATCTCACTAATTTCAACTTTATTTTTATCTATATATTTGTCATCGCCAAGCGGGGGTTTATTTATAATTTTAACATAACCATATTTTTCATCTGGTTTGCCATCTTTTGATAGTTTGACAATTTTTATGTATCTGTTTTGGTTATCGTTGTCTTGTAGTAGTTTTGCCATGAAAATAGTATCGTGTTTCTTTTGACTTACCATATGGACTACTTTTAGTTCTTGTTTGGTGCTGCATGAGCTCAAAAGCAGCATAAATACAACTATTGCAAATAGCTTGATTGTTTGTTTCATCTTATATTCTCCATTTGTTTGTTTATGTTTTCAATATTTTGTTTTAATTTATTGTATTTTTCTTGGTTTTCATCAAGCACTTTTTGTGGAGCATTTGATATAAATTTTTTGTTGTTTAACATAGTTTGAAGCTTGTCAAACTCTTTTGATAATTTTGTTTTTTGATTTTGTAGTTTTATTTTTATGTTACTCATATCTATATCTTTTGTGGGCACATATACAACTATATCACCGCTTACATCTACTACACAATCTTTGTGCTTGTCGTTTGTTTGCTCTACATTTTTCACTTTTGCTAATTTTTCTATATATTTTTTTGTTTCTTTTATGTCAAAGTTCTTATCTTTTATTTGCACATACACTTGTGGCACCAAGCTATTTCCCATGTCTATTTGCACTTTTGCTCGTCTTATGCTTATGATGATATCTTTTAGTATATCAAAACTTTTCTCTATAGCTTTATCTTGTGTTGTGTTGTTCTCATCCGGGAACTCTTGCACCATAAGTGATTTGCTATGTTCGAGTGTTGTATTGTTTAGTTTGTGGTATAAATTGTCTGCGATAAATGGCATAAATGGCGATATTAGCTTCAAAGTTTCTTTAAATATACTTCCAATCTCTTTTATGCTTTCTTTATCTGCTTTGCTATACTCTATAGTCCAGTCACAAAATTCAGTCCATACAAAACTATACAAACTAAGTGCAGCTTCGTTGAATTTGTAGCTGTCTATTTGTTTTTTAATATCTATTATGGTTTGATTTAGACGACTTTGTATATATCTTCCTACAGCTGTTTTTATCTTTATATCAGCCATATTTTCAAAACTATCGTAGTTTAAAAGCAAATAGTTTGTAGCATTGTATAGTTTGTTTGTAAAATTTCTAAACTGCTCTAAGTTTTTTTTGCCAAGTTTTATATCTCGTCCTTGCACCGATAAGAAACACAATGTAAACCGCACTACATCAGCAGAGTGCAACTCAATCATATCAAGAGGGTCTATCACATTGCCTTTAGATTTGCTCATCTTGTCACCAAACTCATCACGCACTAATGCATGCATATATATATCGTCAAATGGTAGCTTGCTTGTAAAATACTCACCCATCATCATCATACGAGCTACCCAAAAAAACATAATATCAAATCCAGTTATCAAAAGTGAATTTGGATAAAACTCTTTCATATCTGTTTCGTGATACAGTTCTTGAAGTTTGCCATTATTTTGCCAACCAAGTGGCGACATAGCCCATAAGGCACTTGAAAACCAAGTGTCAAGCACATCTTTGTCTTGAGTGAGTTTTTTACAAGAACATTTAGCACAACTTGTTGGGTTATCTTGTGTTGAAGCAAAAGTGTGAGCACAATTATCACAATAAAACACAGGTATTCTATGCCCCCACCAAAGTTGTCGGCTTATACACCAAGGGCGAAGTTCGTCCATCCATGCTGTATATGAGTTTATCCACCTACTTGGGTGAAAAAGGCTACCGCCATTTTTTGCTCTTGTGCGACTAAGTTCTTTTGTCTTTTTTATTGAGTTTGTAGCTACTTTTTGACTTAAAAACCATTGTTTTGATATGTATGGCTCTACTATATTTTTGCATCTATAACATTTGCCTACTTGGTGAGTGTGGGGTTCTATTTTTTCTATATGACCTTTTTGTTCAAGTGTTTGGACTATTTTTTCTCTCGCTTGAAGTCGCTCCAACCCAGCAAACTGGGCACAATTTTCATTTAATATACCCTTTTCGTCAAATATTTTTACAAACTCCAAGTTGTGTCTAATTCCAACTTCGTAGTCATTTTGATCATGTGCTGGGGTGACTTTGACTATACCAGTGCCAAACTGCTTGTCTACATAATCATCTGCTATTATCTTGATAGGTTTGTTTATAAGTGGAAGCTTTGCTGTTTTGCCTATTAGTTTTTGGTATCGTTTGTCTCGTGGATGCACCATCAAAGCAGTATCGCCAAAATATGTTTCAGGTCGAGTTGTTGCAACAGTCAAAAAACCGCCATCTGTAAGCTCATATTTGATAAAATAAAAGTTGCCAGATACCTCTTCGTGCTCTACTTCAATATCGCTTAGTGCCCCATCTTTAGTGCACCAATTTATCATATAGTTATTTTTTGTGATAAGACCATCATCAAATAGTTTGACAAATGTGGTTTTTACTGCTTCACAAAGCCCACTATCCATAGTAAATCGCTGACGACTCCAAGCTGGAGTTATGCCGAGTTTTCTCATTTGATACACTATTTTATCGCCGCTTTGTTGTTTTTGTTTGTAGGCTCGTTTTAGAAACTCTTCTCGGCCTATCTCGTCTTTTGTGGTGCCTTCACTTAAAAGTTGTTTTTCAACTATATTTTGTGTAGCTATGCCTGCGTGGTCTATACCTGGTTGCCATAAAGTTTTGAACCCAGACATTCTTTTGTATCGTGTTATGACATCTTGCACAGTAAGTGTAAGAGCATGCCCTATATGTAAGCTTCCTGTTACATTTGGTGGAGGCATCATAAGCGAAAAATATTTACCTTTTTTTTGTATATCTTTGTTGCCATTTAGTTCAAAATAACCTCTATTTTCACATATTTTATAGTAGTTATCTTCTATCTTTTTAGCGTCATATCTGTTGTCCAAGATTTGCCTTTTTGTGTATTGTATCTAAACAATCTTAATACAGAACAAATATCAATTTTTTGTTTTTAGAGGTGACCTTAATATAGTTTGCTGTGTTTTTGTAGGGTTAAGCTGTGTAGTTGTTAAGCTTCGTTCTTAAATTTATATTTTTTAGATATAATGAGTTTTATTTTAAAGGAGCATAGTGAAAAGAACATTTCAGCCACACAACACACCAAAGAAAAGGACACATGGCTTTAGAATTCGTATGAAAACTAAAAATGGCCAAAGAGTTATCAACGCAAGAAGAGCAAAAGGCAGAAAGAGATTAGCTGTCTAAACAAAAACCACAGAATAAAAAGTAAAAAAGAGTTTAATAAACTGTATGCTACAAAAAAAAAGTTCCATACAGATAGCTTTGTATTTTTTTATATAAAGCACGATTGTCTTAAGCTTGGTTTTGTAGCATCAAAAAAAGTAGGAAATGCAATAAAAAGAAACAAAGCAAAACGAAGATTGAGAGCTATGATACTAAGACACGACAAAAATCTAAAAACTGGTTCATATCTTTTTGTAGCAAAACACAATATAAATGACACCAATAGTCAAACTCTCAAAAAACAGTTTGATTTTGTTTTTAAAAAGGTGTTTTTATAGATAAAATTATTGTATTTTTTATAGAGTTTTATAGAAAGTTTATATCTATATTTTCGTATGGCTCTTGTAGGTTTTATCCTACTTGTTCGGCATATGCTATAGATCAATTAAATTGTAATAATACTTTTAAAGCACTATTTTTGACAATATACAGGATTTTACGATGCAACCAATTGTTTGAAGGCGGGTTTGATTATCCAGTAGTTCGCAGAGATTTTAGCGATATAAAGTATGGCAAAATAGATGTGAAGTATTGGTTTATCAAAACTAAAATAAAAGATAAATATATAATAATTAGGAACAAAAATGACAAACAAAGATGACAAACAAAAACGACTACTTATAGCTATGGTGCTGGCATTTGCTTTTTTTATAGCATTTGATTATTTTTATATTCAGCCACAAGTTATAGCAGATAAAACCGACAAACAATCTACCAAACAAGATACGACAACCAACAACAAAGCCCCGCAGACGAGCAGCAAAATTGAAAGTGCTACAAATACAGCACCAAAAGAACAAACAATAAAGCAAGAAGATATAGTATCAACTATACAGACAAAAAATAATGAAATAAAGATAGATAAATTAGGCCGTATAGCCAAACTCAAACTCAAGCAATCACAATACATAGATGAAGATGGAAAAGCTATACAGTTGTTCAACATAGATAGCTTAAAACCACTTGAGATTAGATTTAGCGATAGATCTATAAATGAAGAGGCATTTAAGGTTGATGTAGTTGCTTCAAGTAGCGATATAGATGCAACAACAAACTCAAAGATATTGACACTCACACAAACTTTGTCAAAAACAACTATTGTCAAAAAGATTACCTTTTATCCTGATGGCCATTATGATATAGACATAAGCTCAACAACTCCTACAGATTATTTTGTCACAACTGGATTTCGCCCTGATATTTTAGTTGATATGTATGCTGACCATGGAGTTCTTTTGAAGATGAACGATGAAACTTTGACGATAGTTGAAGATGAAGATTTAGACAACACACAAACATACGAAGGTGTGAAGTTTGCTAGTGCTTTTGACAGATATTATGCTACAATTTTATATAATTTTAAAGATAGTTTAAAACTATCACTTATGCCAGACAAAGAGAATAATCCACAAATTTTTATACATATCAAAGACAAGATATTTTTAAGTGGATATATGGGACCAAAAGAATACAACACACTGAAGGCATTAGATGACTCTTTGACAGATGTTATAGAGTATGGGTGGTTTACATTTATAGCTAAACCTATGTTTTTGTTGCTTAAATATTTTTTTGGATTTATAGGCAACTGGGGCTGGACTATCGTGCTTGTAACTATACTTATAAAGCTTGTGCTTTATCCTCTCGCTTATAAAGGTATGGTATCTATGAATAGGTTAAAAGAGTTTGCTCCAAAAATCAAAGAAATACAAGAAAAATACAAAGATGACAAACAAAAAAGTGGTGCAAAGATGATGGAGTTTTATAAAAAAGAGGGCGTTAATCCTATGGGAGGATGTTTTCCTATTTTGCTACAAATTCCTGTATTTTTCGCTATATATAGAGTGCTTTTAAATGCTATAGAGCTCAAAGGTTCGCCTTGGATATTGTGGATAGATGACTTATCGTTGATGGACCCTTGGTTTGTGTTGCCTATACTTATGGGTGCGACTATGTATATTCAACAAAAAATAACTCCAAATCAAATACAAGACGAGATGCAAAAAAAGCTATTTCAGTTTTTGCCTGTGATATTTACATTTTTCTTTTTGTGGTTTCCTGCTGGACTTACACTTTATTGGTTTATAAACAATCTTTTCACCATAGGTCAGCAATATTATATAAACAAACTTTTTGAAAAAAACAAACTTTTAAGACACGAAGAGCATCTTTCACACAAATTAAACAAGGACAAAAAGTGAAAAATATATTTAAAGCAGATACACTTGACGAAGCATACAGAAAAGTTTCACAAAGTATAGATACCCCTATAGCACAACTTGATATTGAAGTGATACAAACGCCATCGGAAGGTATTTTGGGTTTGATGAAAAAAGAGGCGATAGTGGAAGTAAAATTGCCAAACAAAGATACAAAAATTTCACAACCACTTGTAGAAAAAAAAACAACTAATGCAGCACCAGATATCGAAAACAAGCTTGAAGATACAAATATAAACGATGAGGTTATAAAGGATATTTATCAAAAACTTGATGGGTTGTTGTCTGTATATTGTTTAGATATAAAAATAGACAAACTACATAAAAAAAATGAAAATACCATATACATCAAGCTAATTGGCGAAGACGCAAAAATACTAATAGGCACAAAAGGTTATAGATACGATGCTATGTCAGTATTGTTACACTCTTGGATAAAAAGACGATACAACAAAGAGCTTCAATTGGAAGTTTTGGAATATCTTGAGAACAAAAAACAAAAAGTAAAACTACTGCTCGAAAAGTTTATGGAAGATATCGAACAATTTGGCACAGCAACTTCCGTAGAGATGTCCGGCCAATACTTACGAATAGCTATAGATTTGATACAAACCGCTTATCCAGATAAAAGAATTATACTCAAAGAAACAAGAATGAGAAGAAAAACTATTACGATTGATGATAGGTTAGATGAGCTGTGATACAATAGTAGCTATATCAACTCCTAGAGCAATTGGTGCTATAGCTATAGTAAGAGTAAGTGGCAAGGACGCACTTGGTATAGCAAAAAAACTTACAAAAAAAACTAACATAAAAGCAAGATATGCAACTTTGAGCAAACTATATGACCAAAGCGGAGCTATGCTTGACGAAGCAATAGTGATATATTTCAAACAACCAAACTCTTACACAGGTGAAGATATAGTAGAGTTTCAGTGTCATGGTGGGTTGGTTGTAGCAAATATGGTTTTAGATACAATTTTAAAATACAACATATCTTTATCGTCTCCTGGAGAGTTTAGCAAAAGAGCATATCTAAATGGCAAGATGGACTTAAGTCAGGTTGAAGCAGTATCAAATATAATACAAGCACAAAGTAAAAATGCAGCCAAAATGTTATCAAGACAGATAGACGGCGAGCTAACAACTTTTGTCGATGATGTAAAAAAACAGCTTGTTGAGATTTTATCTTTTGTGGAGGTAAATATTGATTATGCCGATGAGCTAATAGACGATAAAAGTTTAAAATCAATAAATATAAAATTGAAAAGCCTACAAATAAGTTTGAAAAAACTTCTCCAAAACAGTTTGTATAAAGATGGCTTGATACACGGGTTTGCGATAACAATAATAGGCAAACCAAATGTAGGAAAAAGCTCATTTTTGAACTCTTTGTTAAATGATAAAGCTGCCATAGTAAGTCATAGCGCTGGCACTACCAGAGATACTATAACAAAAACTATAAAAATAGGGGACAATATAGTTTATATAAGCGATACAGCAGGTTTGAGACAAACAAACAACGACATAGAAAAACAAGGCATCGAAATCTCTATGCAAACAGCAAAAAAAGGTGATATAATAGTAGCTATGTTCGACAACTCAAAACAGTTTGACAAAGATGATGAGAGAGTTTTGGATTTTGTAAATAGTTTGGATAAAATTGTGATAAATATCGTAAATAAAAATGATTTGAAAAATATGTTTGATAAAAAGAGACTTGACAGTCATATAAACTTGATAGCAAAAGAGAATATTAATATTTTTTTTGAAAAACTTGAGACAATTTTAAATAATAGTTTCGATACATCACAGATGAGTTTAGTATCAAATAGACAAATATCAGCAGTGCAAGATTGTCTTAATAGTATCAACTCTTGTGATGACCTTTTGAAAACATCGCAGCTTGAACTTTTTAGTTTTGAGATAAACCAAGCACTCTCTTTTATATCTAAAATCACAAAATTATACAAATACGATGAAATGCTTGATGTTATGTTTAGCAAATTTTGCCTAGGCAAATAGGAGTTATTTTGGAGTATAGTCATAAAAGAATTTTATTTTATGTTGTATTTATATATATAGTAAATACCGCATCTTTGTATCATAATTTTCCTATATTTTTATGTGGTTTCGCTTTTTTGATATTTAAAAAAACTTTTGAAAAACAAGCAAAAATATATTATAGTATCATACTCAATGCAACAATAGAGATACACTTTGGGCTTGTTCTTTTTTCTTTGTCATTTTTGTATTATATAATCAATAAATATATCTTGCTATTTATAAAAAAATATATAAACATAAAACAAGACTCAATTATCGTGCCTTTTTTGGTATTTTATGCTCTTTTTATACCCTTTTTGATACTGTATTTTGATATTAATAAAACAGTGTTACAAAATATAGCGGTGAACTTTGTAATTGATTTTTTAGTAATATTATCATTTGAGAAAATTTATAAATCAAATGACATTAGGCAATATGATGATTAGATTTAATACAGTTTTGATATTTATATTGTTTGTAGTTGCGCTTATTGTTTATAAAGTTTTTTATATAAGTGTATATTCAAGTAATCAATACAAAGCTATATCAAAACAAAACCGCACCAAAACTATATATACATCAGCAACCAGAGGTGTGATATTGGATAGAAATAATAAATACATAGCTGTAAATGACTTAGGATTTTCAATATCTATAGCCCCCCATTTACAAAATAGTAAACAAGATATAGAAAAGTTGAACTCCCTTTTTGATATGATAAAAAGCAGATTTGCCGATATAGATATAAATAAACTTAAACAAGTATACAAAAAAAATGATTCTATATACAATCATAAATTTATAAAAGTTATAAATTATATATCGTATGAAGAGTTTTTTAAGCATTATGCTATTTTTAATTCAAACAAATATTTTGAGATAGCTCCAGCAAATAAAAGGCGATATCCATATGACAAGGTTGCTTCACACATAATAGGCTATACAGGAAAAGTAAGTCAAAAAGATATTAAAAGAGATAAAAAAAACATATATTTTAAAGCAATAGGCAAAAATGGCATAGAGAGATTTTATGATAGTAGTTTAAAAGGTGAAATAGGAACGAAAAAATTTATAGTAAATGCTTTAGGCAAAGAGGTTAAAACAATATCAGATACGAAACCAAAAAGCAAAAATATACAAGTCACTATAGATATTGAGCTTCAAAAATATATAAGTTCGTTGTTTAATACAGATACAAACAAAAACGATGAACCAAGTTTAAGCGCAGCAGTAGTAGTGATGGATATAAAAACAGGAGAAATCTTATCTGCTGGCAGTTACCCCGAATACAACCCAAATATATTTGTAAATGGTATCAGCCATAAACAGTGGGACGATATGATATACAATCCAGATAAACCATTTACAAATAAAGTTATACATGGTTTGTATCCACCTGGCTCAGTGATAAAGATGGCACATAGTGTTGGATTTTTAAATAACCCTGCCACACAAAATCACAAAACAAGATGTAAAGGTAGCATAACAGTAGGAAAAAGAAAGTTCAGGTGTTGGAAAGCAAGTGGTCATAAAAAAGTAGAAATGAGAAAAGCTATACGAGAGAGTTGTGATGTATTTTTTTATGAAGCAAGTTTAAAATCTGGTATAAATAATATGGCAAAAAATCTCTCTATGTTTGGTTTTGGAGAAAAAACAGGTATAGATATGCCAAGAGAGTTTGTAGGTATAAACCCAAACAAGCTCTGGAAAAAGAAAAAATACAAACAAAAGTGGTATATAGGGGAAACGGTAAATACCTCGATAGGACAAGGAGATTTGTTGGCAACACCTTTGCAAATAGCGAGATACACTGCATCTTTAGCTTACGGCAAGTTAGTTACACCAAAATTAAACATAAACAACAAAACAACAACTATAGATATAAATGCTACAAAACAACAATTGAAGCTTATACAACAAGGTATGATAGATGTAGTTTGGCACAAAAAAGGCACCGCAAACAAAGGCATAAGCACCAGTATCAAAATAGCAGGCAAAACTGGCACAGCACAAACGACATCTATAGCACAAAATGTTATCTCAAGAATAAGAGAACAAGACTTAGAATACTATAAAAGATCACATGCTTGGCTTACAACATATGCGCCATACGATAATCCAAAATATGTAGTAACGATGCTATTAGAACATGGAGGACACGGTGGTGGGGCATGTGGTCCATATGTTAGCAAAATATACGAAAAGTTAAAACAGCTGAATTATATCAAATAGATATTTAGAGGTGTTCTTGTTGTTTGTTCGGTTAATTTTATTTAATTATGGTATTATAGAAAATAATAAAGTTGTAAGCAACAACACTAAGGAAAATTATGCCAAGAAAAAATGAAATTTTAAGACTAAAAGGGATCTTAGAAAAAAGAGAAAAGTGCTTGATAAATTTTTTAAATGATGGACAATTGTCTATAGACCAACTAAAAACCCAAGAGTGTAAAGATGAGCTGGATTTTGCTGAGCTTAGCTTCGATACTTTTAATGAAGAGTTGATTTTAACAAGATTGTCAAATGAACTAAAAGAGGTGGAATATTCACTTCAAAGAATAGAAAAAGGCGAATATGGTATATGTGAAATGTGTGATGAAACTATCGATTATAATCGCCTTAAAGCTAAACCATATGCAAAGTTTTGCATAATATGTAGAGAGATTTATGAAAGAGAAAACAAGGAGAGATAGTATGGGAATAAAAAGATTTTTAGTGCTTGGGTTGGTGTATGTTGTCGTTTTGAGCGGGCTTGTTGTCACATTGGGTTTGGGAGATTATAGTTTGAAAGTGTTTGATTATCAGCAAACACTTCCTGTCGTTGTGTGGGTAGTGTTGCCAACTTTTTTGCTCTTTTTATTTACCATAATGCATTTGGTGTTTTATTGGATAAAAGGTTCAATCGCTACAAATGCTATAAAAAATGACGAAGCAAAATTGATACAACTGATTAAACATAAATTATCTGGTAGCAATACTGATATAGAACTTAAAAATATCTATATGGACAATATAGCTCAAACTTTATCAAAACTAAAAATCACAAATGATAAAAACAAAGCAGACACTCCAAACAAAACTATAAACAGTTTTATAGAAACTATAAACAACATACAAAATAAACAATTTGAAAATCTAAAAGAGTTTAACCTAAATGAAACAGCTACTATAGTCGCACAAAACAATTTAAACAAAATTTTATCAGACGAAAGTTATGCTTTGTCTATCATCAAAAAACCACAAAACTACGATGAAAATGATATCAAAGTAGCATTTGTGCAAGTATTGAAAAACAACAAAATAGGAAATATAAAATCAAGTTTAGACAGTATAAAACTTGACAATGAGATGTTTTTTTCTTTGGTTGAAGCTAACTCAAACGAAACAAAAGAGCTTATATTTGGAAATCAACAAATAATAGATATAGCAAATGATTTAAAACTCACAAGTTATGAGTATCAAAAACTTGCTAAAATGTATCTAAACAAAATGGCACCCGAACAGTTGTCGTCTTTGTTTGAAAAGTTTTTTGCAACAGATGAAAACTCTAGTGAGGCTTATCTTTTTGTGTTGTTTGAATTGGGTATGATAGATGATATGAGAGAGATATTGTCAAACAGCAAAAAAAGCGAATATACTAAATTTAAAGCTCTTATGCAACTAAAAGAAACTGGAAACTACTATACATACGACAATCTGTTTTCATGAGTTTGATAGAAAAACTAAAAAGCGATAAACCGTTTTTGGCTTTAGCTCCACTAGCTGGATATACAGATGTAGCTTTTCGTTGTGTTGTTAAAGAATTAGGAGCTGATATGACCGTAAGCGAGATGATAAGTAGTGATGCATTGATACAGAACTCAAAAAAAACTTTAAAAATGATAAAAAAAGCAAAAAACGAAACACCATATATAGTGCAAATATCTGGCAATAAAATTGATAAAATAAAAGAAGCAGTGTTTATATTGAACGATATAGATGGTATAGATGGTATAGATTTAAATTGTGGCTGCCCTGCTAAAAAAGTATATCATCATGGAAGTGGTGCAAGATTGTTGGAAGATTTGCCAAAATTAGAGATGATGTTATCAACTATCAAAAAGCACTCAAACAAAACTTATACATCAGCAAAGGTTCGAATAGGCATAGAGAAAAAAATAGGCGCCGATATCGTAAACTCGTGCCAAAATAGTGGGGCTGATTTTGTAGCAGTGCATGGCAGAACAAAAGTTGGAGCATATAAGTCAAAAGTTGATTATGAACAAATAGCTATCATGAAAGAGTTGTCAAGAATACCTATAATAGCAAATGGAGATATCACAAGTTATGACATAGCAAAAAAGGTTACAAATGAAACCAAAGCAGATGGCCTGATGATAGGACGAGGTGCTGTTGTGGCACCTTGGATATTCCAACAAATAAAAAACAACACACAAACGATAGAAAAAAAACAAAAAAAAACTATAATTTTAAATCATTTGGATAGTATAATAGATATTTATGGTGAATATGGTGTAGTGTTGTTTAGAAAATACCTGCACGGATATTCAAAATCATACGATGGTTCAGCTGTTTTTAGACAAGAGGTAAATAAAATAAATAGTAGCAAAAAAATGAGACATATTGTTTCACAATTTTTTTAAGGAATAATAATGAAAAAACTTTTTTTAATCATAGGTGCTCCGGGAAGTGGCAAAACAACTGACGCAGAGCTCATAGCACAAAATGAAAATGACATAACTCACTACAGCACAGGAGATATGTTTAGAGCACAAATAGCAACAGGTAGTTCTATCGGTAAAACAATTGATAGTTATGTCAAGCAAGGCAACTTGGTGCCTATAGATATAGTCATAGAAACAATAGTAGATGCCATAAGCAAAGCAGACACAAATATAGTGATAATAGATGGTTATCCACGAAGTGTAGAGCAGATGATGAAATTACACGAACATTTACAATCACAAAGCAAAGTCGTGCTTCGTGCAGTAGTAGAGGTCGTAGTAAGCGAAGAGACTGCTTGCGATAGAGTGTTGGGACGAGCTAGAGGTGAAGATGACAATGTAGAGATATTTAACAACAGGATGAAAGTATATACACAACCACTCAAAGATATTCAAAAGTTTTACAACAGCAAGAATTTACTTAAAAAAATAGATGGCGAGAGGTCTATCAATGATATCGTTCAAGATATGACAAAATTTATAAAAGGCAATTAGATGTTAAAAGTTGGTTTATTGGGTAGTACTGGAAGAGTTGGAAGCTTGCTTATAGATGACATAGCCGAAGAGAAACTTATGAAGCTTGGCTGTGTTCATGTATTTGATGAGCTTAAAAAAGATTTGCCAAGTGGTGTAGTAGTTACAAATGAGATAAACACTTTGATTGATTGTAGTGATATAATAATAGATTTTTCTAACCCTATTGCGACTACTTTGTTGTTAGATGCTACAATAAAACAAAAATCAAAAACTCCTTTGGTCATAGCCACTACTGGTTTTGATGAGCACCAAAAAAATCTTTTGCTGCAAGCATCGAAAGTAGCACCTTTGTTATATGCATCTAATATGAGTTTGGGAGTAGCTGTTTTAAATAAATTGGTATCTATAGCATCTAAAACTTTAGAAAATTTTGATTGTGAAATAGTAGAACAGCACCATAGATACAAAGTAGATAGCCCAAGTGGCACCGCTTTGACCATAGGCGAAACTGCTGCAAATGTTAGGGGATTAAATCTTGATGATGTTAGAATATCAGGCAGAGATGGTGATATAGGCAAACGAAGCAAAAACAGCATAGGTATTATGAGTTTAAGAGGTGGTGATATAGTTGGTCGTCATACTGTTGGATTTTATAACGATGGCGAGTTTATAGAACTAAATCATACAGCAACAAGTCGCCATACTTTTAGCCAAGGTGCTATAAAAGCAGCAAAATGGTTGGCATCGCAAGATGTTGGTTTGTATAATATCAATGACTGTTTGGGATTATAGTGTATGTGTGCTATAGTAGGCATATATGGCAATAACGATGCTTCAAAATTGGCATCTGTGGCTTTGTTTGCTATGCAACATAGAGGTCATGAAGCCTGCGGCATAAGTAGTGGCGGAGATGATGACAAAAAAATATATACTATAAAAGGCAGAGGTTATGTTAGAGATATATTTAGTGAAGAATCATTTGATACACTTAAAGGTAACATAGCAATAGGGCACAACAGATACTCAACAGCAGGCAAGGATTCAACTTTTGATACACAACCAATACAAGCAAAATACAAATTAGGTGAGATATCAATAGTTCATAATGGCAACTTGATAAACAAAAATTATGTCCGTCAAAGACTCATAGAAGAGGGCTCTATATTTCAAACATCTATGGACACAGAAAACCTAATACACCTCATAGCAAAATCAAGTGAAAACAAACTAAAAGACAGAATAATAAAATCAACCAAAAAACTTAAAGGAGCATACAACTTTATAATACAAAGTAGAAGCAAACTTTTCATAGTTCGAGACAAATACGGCATAAGGCCACTAAGTATAGGTAAGCTAAAAAGCGGGGGATATATAGTTGCTAGTGAGACATGCTGTTTTGATATAGTAGATGCTACATTTATAAGGGAAGTGAAACCAGGTGAGATGTTGATATTTAGTAGCAAAAATGATGATATAGAATCATATGAACTATTTAAAGATATAGACTATAGACCTTGTGCTTTTGAGTATATCTATTTTGCACGACCAGATAGTATAATAGATGGCAAGTTGGTATATAAGACAAGAGAAGCTATGGGAAGATTGTTGGCTAACAAATCAAATACAAAAGCAGATATGGTCATACCAGTGCCAGATAGCGGTGTGCCAGCAGCTTTAGGATACTCCAAACAAAGTGGTTTGCCATTTGAGTTAGGAATAATTCGAAATCACTATGTAGGTAGGACATTTATAGAACCTACACAAAATATGCGAAACATAAGAGTAAAAATGAAGTTGAGTCCTATGAAATCCTTGATAAAAGGCAAAAAGATTGTAGTAGTGGATGATAGTATAGTTCGTGGCACTACAAGCAAAACAATTGTAGCTATGCTTCGTTGTGCTGGAGCAAAAGAGATTCACTTCAAAGTAGCATCGCCTATGATAAAATATCCCTGTTTTTATGGTATAGACACCCCTACAAAAGAGGAGTTGATAAATGCTACAAAAACAAAAGACGAAGTTTGTCGTTATATAGGAGCAGATAGTTTGTCATATCTTAGTATAGATGAATTAAAAGATGCAATTGGCAGAGAAAGAAATTATTCGCTTGTTAGTTTTGATGGCAACTATTTCATAAAATAGTTATAAAAAACAATGCAACAAATTCAAACAATAGGAAGATATTACAGACAAAAATTTGGGCAAAATGTTTATAAAATACCTATAAGTATATCTGGTTTTACTTGCCCTAATATAGACGGAACTGTAGCAAAAGGTGGTTGCACATTTTGTCAAAACGATACATTTTCTCCAAACTTATTAAAAGATACAAAAACGTCTTTCAAGCTAAAGCCAAGCTCGCAAACAAACCCTATGCTCGATATGCAACTACAGCAACTGACACAACAATATAAGCAAACAAAAACAAAACTACAAAAAAAGTTCAAAGCAAAAAAATTCATAATATATTTTCAATCGTATACAAATACTTATGCTCCTATTGACACTATAAAAGCATTATATGACAAAGCTTTGAAACTTGATGATGTTGTAGGTTTGAGTATAGGCACAAGAACCGATAGTATAACCGATGAGGTGTTGGATTATTTGGTTTTGCTAAATCAAAAAACCGAGATAACTGTAGAGTATGGTGTGCAAAGTATATATGATGAAACTTTAGAAAAGATAAACAGAGGGCATAATTTTGCAAATATAGAAAAATACATACAAAAAACAAAAAACAAAGGTTTAAATGTGTGTGCTCATATCATATTTGGTTTGCCAAATGAAACAAAAGAGATGATGAAAAATACAGTAAAAAAAATTATAAGTTTAGGTGTTGATAGTATCAAATATCATCCACTATATGTGACAAAAAATACCAAATTATATATAGATTATAAGGCAGGCAACTTCAAACCAATAGGTCAAAATGAGTATATAGATATGGTGATATATGCTATAAAACAACAGCCAAAAAATCTAATAACCCAAAGAATAACAGCCGGAGTTTATGATGTAGTAGCTCCATTGTGGTGCACAAATAAACACAAACAGATAAATAATATCAGAAAAGAGTTGCACAAAAATGGCTTCGTGTATTAGTTTTTATTGACAATTTTCACATACACCATACAGATGCATGGTATGGCTGAGTAGTTTAAATTTGAACTCTTTTGCTATTGTTTCTTGCTCTTGTTCTATGTTTTGATTTATAAACTCAACTATCTTGCCACATCGCATACACACTAGATGGTCGTGATGTTTATGTTGGTTTATCTCGTATTGTTTGAGGTTGTTGTTTAGTGATATAGACAAGATAAGTCCAGTTTTTTCCAAAAATAGTAGATTTCTATACACAGTGGCTATGCCTACTTTGTCATCTTTGTTGGATATGGTCAGTTTCTTGTGTATCTGCTCCGCGTTTAGATGATTTTTGGAGTTGTATATAGTTTCTAGTATTAGCTCTCGTTGTTTGGTGTATTTGAGTGCTTTTTCTTTGACTGCTATTTTAAGATTGCCAAATACATCTTGTTTGGTCATGATAGACTTTTCAAAATATTTTCAAAATCTTTGAGATACACCATATTTGGTCCATCGCTTAATGCTACTTCAGGGTTTTCATGCACCTCAAAAAAGAATCCACTCACCCCTACGACTTGGGCTAACTTTGCCATATATGGAGCGTATTTTCGATCACCCCCACTTTTATCTCCAAACTGCGAAGGGCGTTGGGTGCTATGTGTTACATCCATAACAACAGGATAGCCAAACTCTTTCATATCTATAATTTGGCGAAAATCCACAACCAAGTTGCCAAGACCAAACATACTGCCTCGCTCTGTGAGCATTATCTTGTCGTTGCCGCTGTTTTTTACTTTGTTGAGCGGATATAGCATATCTTTGCCGTCTAAAAATTGTGCTTTTTTTATATTTATGATTTTGTCCGTTTTTGCACTCGCTATCAGTAGGTCGGTTTGCCTACAAAGAAAGGCAGGTATCTGGATGATATCAGCCACTTGCGCTATAGCAGTCGCTTGAGATTGTTCGTGTATATCGGTTGTAATTGGTAAGTTAAACTCACTTTTAACTTTTTGTAGTATTTTTAAGCCTTCATCAAGTCCAGGACCCCTAAAACTATTTAGTGATGTTCTATTTGCTTTGTCGAAACTAGCTTTAAATATATATGTAAGATTTAGTTTGTCGGTAATTTGTTTGATATTTTGTGCTAAGTGCATAACCATATGTTCGTTTTCTATGACACAAGGACCGGATATTATAAATTTGTTTTCTTTTAGAGTTTTGTATAAGTTTTGAATGTTCATATATCTCCAATAAAAAAGAGACAAACAAACTGCTTGTCTCTTTTTGGTTGTCGTTTAGAGTCTTGATTCGTAACGACGAAGCATATATAGTTTTTTTAACATCTTCTTTTTCGCATTGATTTTTTGTTTTTTACGGATTTCCGTTTTTGGTTCAAAATATCGTCTTGCTCTTGTTTCTGTTACTATCAAGCTTCTGTCGCACTGTTTTTTAAATCGCCTGTAAGCTTCTTCAAAAGACTCTTCTGACTTAACTTTAATGCCGGGCATCAAAATCACCACCTTTTTTGTTTTTTGATAAGACACTTCTAAGTGCTATCCGATATAGCATTTAGAAGTGTCTTATCTTGCCTTTTAAACGATAGTAGTTTAAAAAATTATTTTAAATCCACCAAATATATCATCATCTAACTTTACATCGTATTCTTGGTCAGTGCCTTCGTCATCTTCATAATCATAACCAGCTTTGACATACCTAAATCCAGCAAAAAGATAACCATTGTCAATAACTCTTATGTTGAATTTTGCTTTAAACTCTTTGTAGTTTATGCCATCTTGAAATGTCAATATCTTTGGGGCATATGCTAAATCAAAATCAAGAGATAATCTATAATTAAACTGCATATTTGCATACAATCTTAAAGGCACTGCTATGAGATCTTCACTTCCTTCATCAAAATCAACATACTCCGTGCTCACACCCATACCAACACCAAAACCTTGTATGCCACTTTGTTTGTATCTGTATTGGTTCATCATTTTGAAGTTAACTGAAGCGAGTGTTCCATCGCCAAATTTGTCGTCATATGTTCTTTTGTCTCTTGTTGCTTTGCCGTTGTTTACATATCTGGCACCTAAATAGTAGTTAGTGTATCCTTTTTTATGAACTTGCCAATCAAGCAAAGCACCAAGAGTGTTGCTGTTTAAGTTTATCTCAGCACTACCAAAGCTATTTGTAGCAAATAAAATCGCTAAAAAAACTAAATTTTTTTTCATAGTATGTATCCTTTTTTGTTTATATTATCTAAATAAGTTTAAAAATACCTCAAAAAAAGAGGAGTTCTTAAAATACTCTCAATAATCCGCTTTTAGATATCTTTTTTGATATGCCGCGATTATAGTAGCCAATACGATAAATATCAACACATATACCCAAGTTGGAATTGGCACTGGGTCACCTGTAGCATATGAGTGCATACCGCTTAAATAAAAATTCACACCAAAATATGTCATAAGAATTGAGCTAAATGCCAAAGTTGAAACTACAGCAAATACAAAAGGATTATTCAATGGTTTGATAAATCTTAAGTGAAGCACGATGATATACGCCACAATCGATACATAAGCCCAAGTTTCTTTAGGGTCCCAACCCCAGTATCGTCCCCACGATTCGTTTGCCCATACACCACCTATAAAGTTGCCAATTACCAACATAGATAGTCCTATTATGATAGATACCTCACCTATAGCACTTGTTTGGTATATGGTTTTGTCTATTAGTGGTTTTTTGTCGTTTCTATTGATAAATAGTATCAATGTTGTGTATCCAAGCATAGCAGACAAAGCTAAAAATCCGTATGAACCTGTGATGATAGAGACATGAATAGTGAGCCAATAAGACTTAAGCACAGGAACCAAGTTAGTAATTTGTGGGTCAATACCACTTAAGTGTGCGGTAAACATAAATATACCTGCCATAGCAACGGTAGCACTTAATGCAAATATAGATTTGCGAAAGAAAAACAACCCAGCAGCCATAGCAGACCAAGCTATATATACTAGCGATTCGTATGTATCGCTCCAAGGAGCATGACCACTTATATACCATCGTAAACCTAACCCAAATGTATGTGCTGCAAAAAATAAACTAATCACAACAAATAGTGTGGTGGTTATCTTTTTTGAGACCTCTTGTTGTCTAAATATACCTATGAAAGCTATGATAAATAAAATCAAACCAAGAACAATATATATAGGTGTTAGACTTGGAAACAGACCTAGTTTGTTGAACAATATCTCTGCGTCTATCAGTTTGTCGCTTATCATCACATCTTTGCCTATTTTTTTTTGATACATTGATATGAAACCAAGATATTGTTTGGCTTTAGTCCAGTCTTCATCTACAACAGAGCCCACAAAACCTCTTGTCATTTGCTCTACAACTTCTTGGTTTTTGCCAGAAAAGTTTTTGATAGCGTCTATAGGATTGAACCATTTATTGTCTGTATTGTTGCCATCTTTGGCATAGATATTAAAAAGATTACCCTGATAAACCTGAAAAGCTATTGATAATTTTTCGTCTATTTTGATAATCTCTTTTTCATATGTGCCTCTTTGATTTGGCGATAGGGCATTTGCCTTTTTGCTTTCGTTTGCGAGCAGATATTCGCCATCGTTAAATACTTCATTGAATGCTACATATTTTCTTGTCTTATCTATATTTAAAAACTTTTTAAGCTTTGGGGATTTTATAGTTATCATCTTCACATCGCCCCACATCTCAGGTCTTGTTAGCATACCTAATACTACTTGGTCTGCTGTGAAGCCTAAAAAACTTGATTTTTTCGTCAGTTTTTGAACTATCTCTATGTTTAAGCTATCCATAGGTTTCATCCGTCCCATTGATGATTGCACTACAAGTCGCCCAAAATCTTTTGAAAGTTCACTCGAATTTTCTTTGAAGTTTTTAAAATATTGTGTGCGATTGTCATCGGCTTGTAGTGGTTTTGACAAAAATCCTAAAGCCACCAAAACAAAAATAGCAGTTGAGTTTTTGATATATTTGCTTAGTTTTATAAATCTACTTTTTTTATCAAACATATTCATCAAGAGGCCTAATACTAAAAGAAAATATCCTATATATGTAGGCACAGTTCCAGGGTCGTTGTTTACTGACAATATAGTGCCTTGTTCATCTTGGTCGTATGAGCTTTGGAAAAACTGATATCCACCATATTTCAAGGTGCTATTCATAAAAATTCTATAGTCAATTTTTTTCTGTCCATCTATCACTGTTACTTCACTGGCATACGATGATGGTGCTTCGCTTCCTGGGTATCTGTCGAGTTGAAAATCATTTAGCTTGATAGCAAATGGAACAGACAGCATCTTAGAGCCATACGACAACACCACTTTTTCGCCACTTTTGAACTCCAGTTCTCTTTGTATGCCTACATTGCCTCTTTTGCCTACAAGTTTGGTATTTAAAGTTTCATCGCCTATCGTGACATTTGTGCCTATGAGGTTCATCTCGTCTTTGCCTTTTTTTGCGAACTTATAATCGCTCATTTTCAACACCATATGTTTGTCACCGTATTTGACTTGATACTCAAAACTATTGTCGCCAATAGCACCAAACTCTTTCAAGAATTTTGTATCATAATTTTTGCCATCTTTTATGACGGTTGCTTGTATATATGGCTCAAGTGATATCATATCGCTTTGGGTTTGTGCTTCTCGTATATGCATAATACCCTCATATCCTATATATCTTGTAGCTCCAGCTCCAAGAAGTATGACGACAAATGAAAAATGAAATACAGTTCTGCCGTTAAATTTTTTATACATTTTTCTACTTACCATCACCCCTATTAGATTGACGATAGCCAATACAAGCACTATCTCATACCAGATGTTGTTGTATACAAGCACCCTAGCAGTTGATGTGCCGAAGTCATTTTCTAATATCGTTGCAACAGCTGCACCTACAGCCAATATAGACAACAACGATATAGTGGTGATATAAGAGAACATAATTTTAGTTATATTTTTGATATTTATCCTTTTTTTGTTTATATTATCTTTTTGTGCTTAAAACTATCTCTTTGTTTTTTGATAACTTTTAATTTAAGCTAACTTTAAGTTTAATACAATAGAATATTCACAGGCAAAAGTCAATAAACTAAAAGGAGTTAAATATGACAAAAGAGTTCAAAAACAGTTCAAGCAGCAACGGGGGGGGGATTAGCTCATTTCTAAAAAACTTGACCAACAAAGCAAAAATAGTGACACTATCAGGTGTGCTATCAGTAGCTACCATAGGTTGTGGTGGCGGTGGTGGAGGAGGAGACGGTGGTGGCTCATCTGCTACACCTACACCAGTTATCACATCAAATGGCGGAGGTGATACTGCCTCTATAAATGTAAATGAAAATGAAGTAGCAGTCACGACAGTGGCTGCTACAAGTAGTGAAGATATCAACTACACCATAGGTGGCGGTGGCGATGGTGCAAGCTTTGACTTAAATATAACATCGGGAGCACTTACATTTGTAGATGCTCCAGATTTTGAAGTTCCTACTGATACTGGTAATGACAACAACTATACAGTTTTGGTAGTAGCTACAAGCACATCAGGTATAGAAGACAACCAAACGATAAATATAGATATTGTAGACAAACCAAATGCCACAGATATAGCTCTAAGTAGTAGCACAGTTGCCGAAAACTCTACTACAAACACAGTTATAGGAACTTTGTCAAACAACAGTGATGACAATGAAACAGCTGTATATACACTCGTAGCAGGAGATGGAGATGGCGACAATGGTTTAGTTAAAATAGTTGGTGATGAACTACAAGTAAATGGGGCTATAGATTTTGAGACAAACCCAACACTTGAGATACGAGTAAATGTCAATGAGGGAACCAAAAATTTTTCTAAAGCTTTTACAATAAATGTAACCGATGTAAACGAAGCACCTACAGATATAGCTTTGAGTAGTAGCACAATAGCAGAAAATTCTGCTGCAGGCACAGATATAGGAACATTATCAAACACCGATGAAGATACAGGCGATACCCACACATATACTCTAAAAACGGGCAAAGGTGGCCCCGATAATAGTTTATTTTCTATATCTGGTACAACTTTGAAAGTAGCAGGAGCTATAGATTTTGAAAATGATAACTCTCTTGAGATACAAATAAATGTCAATGACGGAGTAAATGACTATGCCGAAGTTATGACTATAAATGTAACTGATGTAAATACAGCTCCAACAGATATAAATATAACCAGCAGTTCTATAGACGAAAATGAACCGGCTAATACAGTTGTAGGCATATTGGGTGCTACAGACGATGGCGAGAATACAGGAACTTTAACTTATAGTTTCGATGGTGGCACAGATGATGCCAATTTTACTATAGACGGCACAAACCTAAAGATAAATGCTATACCTGATTTTGAAACTAAATCATCATATAGTATCAATATAAAAGTAAGTGATGGCGTTTTGGATTATACAGAAACATTTGCTATAATAGTGAACGATATAGACGAAACAGTGTTTGTGATGAAAATCAAGACAGACAATACAGGAACTTCAGGCGATGATCAATTTACAATACCTACACATACAACTCCTACATACAACTACGAAGTTGATTGTGCTTTTGATGGTTCATTTGATGCTACAGTGATAGGACAGACGGGTGATTATACTTGTGATTATGCGGGCAGTAGCGGAGAAAAAACTATAGCTATAAAAGGTTTATTTCCTCATATCTACTTTAGTGGTGGTGGAGACAAAGATAAACTTCTTGATGTCAAACAGTGGGGCGATATAGCATGGACCAATATGTATAGGGCTTTTTATGGGTGTTCAAACTTCAATATCACAGCAGTGGATAGTCCAGACTTAAGTGGCGCTACAAGTATGGGTGCAACTTTTCAAGAAGCTACAGCTTTCAATAGCAACATAGCAGACTGGAATGTGACAACTATAGAATATCTTTCAAATTTATTTGAAGGTGCTACAAGTTTCAATCAAGATATATCTGCATGGCAACCAAGCAGTCTTGTTAGCACAAAAGAGATGTTCAAAGATGCTACGAGCTTCAACCAAGATGTAAGTTGGACAGTTCCTGACAGTTTGACAAATACATATGGTATGTTTGAAAATGCGACAGCTTTTGATGGCGCATTTGGTTCAAATTGGGATTTTTCAAATGTAATCACACTGCAATATATGTTTCGTCATGCCCCAAATTTTGATCAAGACATAAGTGGCTGGGATACTGGAAAAGTTACCAATATGCGTAATACTTTTGAAGGTGCAACTGCTTTCAATCAAGACATAAGTGGTTGGGATACTGGCAGTGTTACTACTATGAACTATATGTTCAATCTCGCTTCAAGTTTTGACCAGCCAATAGGAGAATGGAATACTACAAATGTTGCGGATTTTGGTGGAATACTTAGAAATGCAGCCAGCTTCAACCAAAATATAAACTGGGATTTGACAAGTGCTAATAGTTTTTATGGAGCATTTGCACTTGCAACAAATTTCAACGGCTCGTTTGGTGCCAAATGGGACACAACAAATGTGACAGCTTTTGGTGCTATGTTTACAGGTGCTACAAGTTTCAATCAAGATATAAGTAGTTGGAACATGACAAATGTAAACTTGATAAGCTATATGTTTTTAGATGCTACTGCTTTTGCAGGACAAGATTTATCCTCTTGGAATCTTGACAATGTGTCAGCTGGTAGGTGTGCGGAGTATAACAACTCTACAGGTGCTGGCAATACTTGGCCTACTTTAAACAACTGCACTCCATAGTAGTTTGATATCGCTAAATACAAGCTTGGTATTTAGCGATAGATATTTTGTCGTCCATCGATGAAAATGCTCACAAGAAGTGACTATAGAACTTTTTTGATATAGCCGTAGCTTCTTTGAAACTTATCTGCCGAAACTTTACTTTAGTGCTGGGCACCGTTTGCGAAAGAGAGAAACAATCCACATCTAACACCACACCAATTATTGGGTATCCGCCTATAGTTTGTCTGTCTTTAAGTAGCACGATAGGCTGTCCATCTTTGGGTATTTGCACTGCTCCAAAGCAAATACCTTGTGATATTATACCATCTTTTTTTTGTTTTAATGCTTCTCCTTCAAGCTTATAACCCATACGGTTTATCTGTTGAGAGACTATCCATTTGCTATCAAAAAATCTTTTTATCTGCGTGTCATCAAACTCTTTATGTTGATATGACAACATAACTCTTAAGGTCAAACTATCTTCATACTTTGGTACAAGGTTTTTTTTCAACCTTTTATTTGTGACAATTTTAGGATTTCTAAGTTTAAAAATATCTTTAACTTTTAGTTTTATATCATCAACTATTTGTGTTTTGTATGGTATATCAAGCCCGTTTGCAAATGCTATATAAACTCTCAAGCCAGTTATAAACTTGCCTATATTTAAGGTATCTCCAGCTTTCATATCAATAGTTTGCCACATATTTATAGACTCGTTATTGACACTTGCTTCGCATTTTGCTCCTGTTATCGCTATAGAGATAGTTGTAGAGAAAAGCAGCTTTAGGTGTGGAAAATTTAACTCTATCATATTTGTATAGGGTGTATTTGCTACAAGTTGATTTGCTATATGAAAAGCATACTCATCAGCAGGACCACCCACCTTCACTCCAAGATGAGTATGTTTGTATCTGCCTTTGGTTACAACTATGGCATATATTGGGTTGTTTAAAACTTGTATCAATTCACCCAGCTATGTATAAGTTTTTTGTGTTTTGTATCACTTGTTTTTAAGTCCATAACAGATATTATGTTTAATAGATTTTTTGATGATTGTTCTAAATCGTCATTTATTATGATATAGTCATACTCATGGGCTTGTTTCATCTCTATAGCGGCATTTGCCAGCCTTGTTTGTATATCTTGGGGGCTATCTTTCGCTCTTTTTATCAGTCTATTTTCTAAGTCACTTTTTGATTTTGTTGTAATAAATACCGATGTTATATATCGCCCCATACTTTCTTTTAAAATATGAAAACCTTGCACATCTATATCAAATATGATAAGTTTGCCATCGTTTATAGCTTGGGTTATAGGCTTTTTTGATGTGCCATAATAGTTGTCATGAACTTTTGCCCACTCAAGAAAATGGCCGTTTTGTATATCTTTTTCAAAATGCTCTTTTGATACAAAAAAATAATCCACCCCATCTACTTCACCAACTCTTTGAGCTCTTGTGGTAGTTGATATAGAGAAATAATACTGCGATATGTGTTTATATATATACTCAAGCATGGTGCTTTTGCCACAACCACTAGGACCCGATATCAATAAAATAGAAGCAGTATTCATATTTCACCTTTTTGATATTTTATCGTATTTAGCTTATATTTTGTTTTGTTAATGTTATTTGGATATAATCACCTCATAAGGACAGATATGAATTATTGGCAAAATATTTACAGCCACTTTGACCCTGTGGCATTTTATGTAGGCTCTTTTGGAGTTCATTGGTATGGTATTATGTATGCTACTGCTTTGCTCATAGCTATAGTTGTAGCACACTGGATTGTCAAAAAAGACAACATACCTATAAGCTCCAATATGCTTGATAGTTATATAATATGGGTAGAGATAGGTGTCATCGTAGGAGCTAGGGTTGGTTATATTTTATTTTATGATAGCCATACTATGTATTATCTCACACACCCATGGCAGATATTTAATCCATTTATAAACGGAGTATATGCTGGCATATCTGGTATGAGTTATCATGGAGCCGTGATAGGTTTTATTTTAGCTTCTTTGTGGTGGGCGAAGCGAAACAAGGTGGCATTTTTATTTATCGTTGATATCGCTACCTTGGCAATTCCTGTAGGTTATATATTTGGACGAATTGGCAACTTTTTCAATCAAGAGTTAGTAGGCCGCGTGACAGATGTGCCTTGGGCCATATATGTAAACGACATATTAAGACATCCATCTCAACTATACGAAGCAGTTATAGAAGGGTTATTGGTATTTTTGGTGTTGTTCTATTTTCGCAATAAAAAAAAGTTCGACGGACAGATCGCACTTATGTATTTGGGGCTTTATTCGTTTGGTAGAATTGTAGCAGAGTTTTATAGACAGCCAGATATCCAGTTAGGGTTTTTGTATGGCACATCGTGGCTTACTATGGGCATACTTATATCATCTGTTTTTCTTGTTTTGACTATAGTTTTGTATTTTATCATAACCAAAAACATAAAACAAAAACAATCAAAAAAAAGAAAAAGGAGTTCTTGAGTGCTATTAACCCCAGGACCAACTGCCGTGCCAGAGTTTATACGAAAATCTATGGCGAACGAAACTATACATCACAGAACAAAAGAGTTTGAGAATCTATTTAAAAATACAAGAGAGCTGTTGAAAAAACTACTAAATATGCAAGAGGTTGTTGTATTTGCTACCACTGGCACAGGTGCTATGGAGGCAGCGGTGTTAAACTTTTGCAAAAAAAAAGCAGTAGTGATAAACTCTGGAAAATTTGGTGAAAGATTTAGCAAAATATGTCAAGCACACAACAAACCATTTGTAGAGCTGAAACAGCAGTGGCACACTCCTGTTTGTCTTGAAGATATCAAAGATAGTTTAAACCAACACAAAGATATTGATACGATATTTTTACAAATTTGTGAGAGTTCTGGAGGTTTGAGACACCCAGTTGAGAGTATAACAAAGCTTGTAAAGTCTATAAACAAAGATATAATAATAGTAGCAGATGGTATCACAGCAGTTGGGGTTGAGCATATAAACACAACAAATATCGATGTCCTCATAGCAGGAAGCCAAAAAGCACTTATGCTTCCACCTGGCTTATCTATAGTTGGTTTGAGCTCCCAAGCTATCAATAGTTTGCAAAGTTTTAGCGCTGGGTATTATCTAAACTTGAAAGTTGAGTTAGATAAACAAAAACAAAACACCACAGCATATACAGCACCTACAACTTTGATAATAGGTTTGCAAAAAGTGTTGCAAACTATGGATGATATTGGGTTCGATAAAATATACAAAGATACAAAAAAAAGAGCGGCAGCTACTAGAAAAAGTTTAGAAGCATTGGGCATGAAAATATATCCAAAAGCACCCAGCGATGCTATGACTACAATATATCACGAACAATCAACCCTCATAAGAGACATGCTCAAAAATAGTTTTGATATCAATATAGCAGGCGGTCAAGACCACCTAAAAGGCAAGATATTTCGTATAAATCATATGGGTTTTGTCAAAAATTATGAGGCTTTTTGGGTGGTCAATGCTATAGAGTTGTGTTTAGATAAATTAGGGTTAAGGCAGTTTGATTCTACAGCAAATCAAATCATGGCAAAGGAGATGTTGTGAGTGTTATAAAACAACACGAAATACCAAAAGGCTCAAGATTATATTTTGGCAAAACAGCAAAACTAAAAATAGAGTTTGAATATGAAACATCGCTGAAACTTTTAAGTTTTGGGTTTGAGCCAATTGTCACACCAAACTTTATACACAAACTTGATAAACAAAACAATGCCATAGTTATATCAAATCCAGACAACGAACATATGTCATTGAGAGATGATAGCACGATGGAAACTACGAGAATCATCACAAAAAGATTAGGCAGAACAACAAAACACAAAAAGTGGTTTTATAATCAACCTGTATTTAGATATCCTTCAAGTGAAAACTACCAAATAGGAGCAGAAGCAATAGACAGCGAAAACATAGACGATATGATCAAAATATGTTTAGAGACTTTAGCTTCTATAAAACAAAACTTAAGCCTGCAACTATTTGATATGAATATCATCAAAAAAATATCAGCAAACGAAAATATAAATTTTGATGATTTTAAAAATAGCGACATAAACAAAATTTTGAAGTTAGAGATCAAATGGCTCACTAAACTTTTGTATGTTTCAACTTGTGATGAGTTGAGACAACTTATAGATGCAACACCCACATATATCCAAGAGTATTTAAAAAATTTGATAAGCCTTACCGATAAAATCAAGTGCGACAATATCATAATAAGTCCTTTGTATTGTAGCGATGTTGTGTATTATGAGGGTGTGGCATTTGAAGTTATATGCGATAAATACACTATAGCAAAAGGTGGCAAATACAAGGTATACGATATGTTATCTTGTGGATTTTCACTTTATACAGATGATATACTAAAAATTCTTAGGAGCAGTAAATGAAAGCAGATGTAGTAGTAGGCGGACAATGGGGCGATGAAGGCAAAGGCAAGATTGTAGATAAATTAGCACTTCAATACGATATAGTATGTAGATCGCAAGGCGGGCACAATGCAGGCCATACCATAGTAGTAGGCGAGAAAAAATATGCTCTACATCTCGTGCCATCTGGTATATTAAATGACAAAGCAGTCAATATCATAGGACATGGTGTTGTGTTTTCTCCTGAAGATTTTATAAAAGAGATAAAACAGTTCAAAAACTTAGAAGGTAGGTTATTTATAAGCGACAAAGCTCACTTAAACTTAAACTACCACAAACAAATAGATATAAAAAAAGAGCTTCAAAAAGGCAAAGACGCTATAGGAACCACTGGCAAAGGTATAGGACCAGCATATTCTGATAAAATCAACAGAGTTGGATTTAGAGTAGGTGAGCTACTTGATACCGATAAGTTGTTGCATAAAATAAAGTTGTATTATAAAAACAACAAAACATATTTTGATGGATTGGATTTAGATAAATTTGATGAAAACGATATGAAAAAAAAGTTGGAGTTTTATAAACAAAACTTATCTCACTTTATAACAGATACCATAACTATGGTTCAAGATGGACTAAAACAAAACAAAAAAATACTGCTCGAAGGAGCACAAGGAGCTATGTTGGATATTGATTTTGGAACATATCCATATGTGACAAGTAGCACGACAGTTAGCTCAGGTGCTTGCACTGGGTTGGGTTTGAGTGTCAAAGATATAGGAAAAATCACATGTATTACAAAAGCTTACTGCACAAGAGTAGGCAATGGACCATTTCCAAGTGAAGATGACACAAAATATGGCGATACTATGGCAAAAGTTGGCAAAGAGTTTGGCACTACGACAGGGCGAAAAAGAAGATGCGGTTGGTTTGATGCGGTTGCTATGGCATACGCTTGTCGTATAAACGGGTGCGATGAGTTGTCGCTTATGAAACTTGATGTGCTAGACGGTTTTGATAAAATCAAGATATGTATAGCATATGAAAAGCAAGGCAAACGCATAAACACAGTTCCATATGATTTAACTGAAATATCACCTATATACGAAGAGATAGACGGCTGGGACAAAGTGGAGGGTATAAGGCAGTTTGAAAAACTTCCTTTAAATGCAAAAAACTATATTAAACTCATAGAAAAATACACAAACACAAAAATAGGCATAATATCAACCTCGCCACAACGAGAAGACACAATAATATTATAAGGACAAAAGATGAAACTAAAACTAATACATTGTGATTTTATATCACGGAAAATTACAAAAGATTTGATACTATCATCAATTTTGCAAGTGCGAAAAACTAAAGACGAGATAAAAACAGTCATAACACAAGTGATAGAAGATGATATCCAAAAAGAGATAAAGCTTGAAAATGCAGTGGCAACTTTGCTTGATGAAAACGAAGATGATATAGAGTTTTATCATGCAGATCCCAGACAACTTTTTTGGATGACTAAAAAAAAGTTATCAAACGATTATGATGTTTTGCTCAAGCCTGAAGATAGATATAGCGATATAGCTCACAAACTTTTGAACATATTGTATGAAGATGATTATATTCATTTTGAAGTAGCAGATAACCAAATCAAAAATATCATAGTTTTATCTATAGAGCAATTTATGGCAGGATTTGATGAAGCAGATACATTAGCTTTCGAGAGAATAAAAAGTTTAAAAAGATCAATAGTCCCCGGCACCGATGAATACAACGAGATATTTATGCGGTTATACGAAGAGGAGCTGGTGAAAAAGGGTTTAATATGAAAAAAAAGGTTTGGTTGTATTTTGAAAACGGTCTTTTTATTCAAGCAAATAGTTTTGGTGCATCAAAAGAGGCTATAGGCGAGGTTGTGTTTAATACATCGATGACAGGATACCAAGAGATATCAAGTGATCCAAGCTACGCAGGACAGTTTGTGGTATTTTCTATGCCCGAGATTGGTATAGTAGGCGTCAACGAAAACGACATGCAAAGCAGTCGTGTGTGGTGTGAGGGTGTTTTGGTGCGAAACTATACAGAAGATTATTCAAACTACAGAGCTACGAGTAGTTTTGATAAACTATTAAAAGAACACAACCGTATGGGAATATGCGACATAGACACAAGAAAAATCATAAAACACATAAGAGACGAAGGTTCTATGATGATGATAGCATCTACAACCACAAGCGACAAAAACAAACTAAAAGAAAAATTAGAAAACTCTAAAAGAATAGAAGATACAAACTACTGCGAAATTGTAAGCACCAAAAAGCCATACGAACACAAAAGAGCAAGCTGGAACAGCGAAACACAAAAATTCAACAAAGCAAAACCAACAAATAAAAAGATAGCTGTTATAGATTTTGGTGTGAAAACATCAATACTCGACGAACTTACACAAAGTGGCCTTGATGTAGTAGTGTTGCCTTGTTCGTTTGAAGCAAAAGATATTTTAAATGATTTTAAAAACAACCTTATAGGAGGAGTGTTCTTAAGTAACGGACCAGGCGATCCTATGAAGCTTGAAAAAGAGATAGAACAGATAAAACTACTAATAAACAGCGATATACCGATATTTGCGATATGTTTAGGGCATCAACTTCTAAGTATAGCTTTTGGATACGACACATACAAACTAAAGTTTGGACAACATGGTGGAAATCACCCAGTAAAAAGCTCAAACAAAGTAGAAATAACAGCACAAAATCACAACTACAATGTGCCAAATACCATAGAACAAATAGCTACTATTACACATAAAAATCTTTTTGATGGCACTATAGAGGGAGTGAAATACAAAAACAAAAATATATTTTCAGTCCAGCACCACCCAGAAGCAAATCCAGGCCCAAAAGAGAGCAGATATATATTTGACGAGTTTGCATCTATGATAAAACATCAGTGATAACAAAAAGATGAAACTCGAAACAGCTGGAGTATTGTTCAAGCCAAACTCAAAAAACCTAATATCAAACTATCTTGAGATATTGAATACTTTAAAACAAAACAACATAAACTATATTTTAGAAACAAACAGCGCAAACACGATAGACAAAGAGGGTTTGGAGTTTATAAAGTTGTGCGAAAGAAGTGATTTTTTGCTTTGTGTAGGTGGCGATGGAACTTTGATATCAACAGCAAGAAAAGCATATAATTTTGACATACCAATACTAGGTATAAATTTTGGCAAGCTTGGTTTTCTTATTGATATAGACCAAAATCAGTTTGATGGGTTTTTAAAAAAAATAAAAAAAGGCGAGTTTAGAATTGACGAAAGATTGATGTTGAAGCTTCAAATAGAAAACAAAACTTATTATAGTTTCAACGACATAGTATTGTGCAAAAAATCCATGCGAGGTCTTGTAGATATAGATGCCACTATCAATGACAAACGATTTAATCACTACAGAGGCGATGGAGTGATAGTATCTACTCCTACTGGTTCAACCGCTTATAACTTATCGTGTGGCGGACCTGTGATATATCCACTTGGGCGTGGTATCGTGGTCACTCCTATATCTGCTCACTCTTTAACACAAAGACCAGTAGTTTTGCCAGAAGTTTTTAATATCAAATTTAAAAGTGTAGGAGAAGAGGATATCAAGATAATCATAGACGGACAAACAAGCCTACAGCTAGCACGAGGAGAGCAAATTAGTATATCTCAAGCTTCAAAAAAAGCTAAACTTATACATAGATGTGAGTTTAATTATTTTGATATACTAAGCCAAAAACTACGATGGGGTGACTATGATAAGTAGTTTTTATCTCAAAAATTGTGTGTTTTTTGATGAGCTTAATATAGAGTTTAATAACTCTCTTGTAGTGTTTACCGGCCCAAGTGGTGCTGGCAAAACAGTGTTGCTTGATGCTATACTTAGTGCATTTGCCTTGAAGCCCACCAAAGCTGACATAAGCGAAGTTTGCATAAGCCGTCACAACATAATAAAACAAGAGTTTGATATAAACAAAGATGATTTTTGTATAAAAAAGCTTGAAAATCCAAATGTAAAACATTATCTAAACTCTATGAAAATATCCAAAAAGGAGCTTAAGAGTTTTTCAAGCAGTTTTATAAGATTTATAAACCATAAAGATAGTGGCGAGTTTGATAATAGTTCGCTTGTAGAGTTTTTAGATACTATCATAAAAACAAAAGATACAAATCACCATAAGATTATTTTTGATTATGAACAAACATTTCAAACGCTTAAATTCAAACAAAAAGAGCTAAAAGAGCTAAAAAATGACGAACAAGATATTGAAGAAAAGATAGATTTTTTGAAATACGAGATAAATCAAATAGGAGAAGAAGATATCAAACCCGATGAGCTAAATGAACTGCGTTCTATCAAAAAAGGGTTCGCACAAAAAGAGATTATAAGCGAAGCCATAACAGATGCCTCATCTACTATATATGATTTTCACAAGATTGATAAAATGTTATCTAAGATGGGCGAAGATGCAGAGTTTTTCACACAAGCTGGTTTAAAAATACAAACACTGATAGAAAATTTCACACAAAGAGTTGAAAATATCGATGAAAATGATATAGAAAAACTCATAGACAAAATCGAACTTTTGTCTAAACTGGAAAAAAAATACGGAAGTTTAGAACAAGCAAATATCCAACAAAATATCAAAAAACAAAAACTTGAAAGTTTAGAAAATATGACATTTGATATAACAATACTTGAAAAAAATATCAAAAAACTCGAGATACAAATAAACAACACAGCAAAAATACTCACAACAAACAGGACAAAATATCTAAAACAACTAAAACAAAACATAAACAGCTACTTAAACAAACTTTATATGAACCCTATAGAGTTGTCAATATCAAATAAACCTATAGATAAAGATGGACAAGATATATTAAATATAACATTAAACAACACAAAATTAGCCAACATAAGCAGTGGCGAACAAAATAGACTAAAACTATCACTTTTGTGTGCGAAAGCGAAATATAACCTCAAAGATAATGTATCACTTTTTTTAGACGAAATAGATGCAAATCTTAGTGGTAAAGAGAGCGAAGCATTATCGGCTGTTCTCAAGGAGTTGTCAAAAAATTATCAGATATTTGCTATATCGCACCAGCCACAGCTTAGCTCTATGGCAGATAAGCATATATTGGTTTATAAACAAAACAACACTTCGCACATAAAAATTTTAAATAAAAATGAGAGAATAGATGAGATAGCGAGAATAATAAGCGGTCAAAATATCACAACGCAAGCCAAGCAGTTTGCTACTAAACTTTTAGAAATAAACTTATGATATTTGCTTTTTTTTATTTTGTATTGTCAGTTTTTTTGCATATTGTTTTTTTGCCATATTTACTCTATATTTCAACAAAACAAAAATACAAACTATCAATTCCTCATAGATTTTTTGGCTTTAGTTCTAAGTTTGTCAAAAGCGGCGTGTGGTTTCATGGGTGTTCATATGGTGAAATTGTAGTGGTGCAAAATATAATCAATAGCATAAAAATAACGCAAAATATAAACATATCTACTATCACAGATACAGGCTACAAAAAAGCAAAACAGATATGCGCAAAGAGTAAATTTTTGCCGTTTGAGAGTATTTTGCCATTTTGGATAAGCAAACAAAAAGTTTTGGTTGTAATCGAAGCAGAGCTTTGGTATATGTTGTTTTTCATAGCGAAACTCAAAGGTATAAAAACAGTATTGGTAAATGCCAGAATAAGCGACAGGTCATATAAAAAATATCTAAAAAATAGATGGTTTTATAAAAAAATATTTAAAAATATTGATAAAATTTTCGCTCAAAGCGACACTGATAAACAAAGATTAGAACAATTAGGAGCTAAAAATATAGAAACAGTTGGCAATATAAAGTTGTCAATTAAACCTAAAATAACACAAAAATACGACAAACCAAAAGACAGCTTTTTAGTCGTAGCAGCTAGCACTCACGAAACTGAAGAACAATTGGTGCTTGATGCATGGAGCAAAAATATAGGCAAGCTGATTATCGTGCCAAGGCACCCACAAAGATTTGAAAGGGTAGATAATCTTATATTGGATTTCATAAAAAACAAAAATATAACATACCAGAAATTTAGTATAAATAAAAGTTTTGATACTGATATTATTTTGCTTGATAGTTTGGGTGAACTTATCAATATATATGCTATAAGCGATGCGGTGATATTAGGCGGAGCATTCGCTAAAATAGGAGGACACAACCCAGTTGAGCCTGCATATTTTCAAAATATCATAATAACAGGAGAGCATATATTTAACCAATATGCTCTTTTTGAATCTATAAGCGCATATGAAATAGTAAACAAAAAAAACCTTCAAGGTAGTTTAAAAAATATCAAAACTCTAAACAAAGCAAAACTACTGAACAAAGGTGATACAAAAGATATCATAAATTATATAAAAAAGGCAACCTATGAGTAAGGAAAAAGCATATAAACTGCTATCAATCCAAGAAGATATATCAGCAAAAAAAGCAAAACTATATATAGATAGTGGTTTAGTTTCTATAAAAGGTCAAAAACTTCAAATAGCAAGAGTGCTCATAGATAGCAAAAGTGTATTTGATATCAAACCGATACCACAAACAAAAGTGATATTTGAAGATGACAATATATTAGTAGTAGATAAACCAGCATACCAAACAGCCGAACAAACCAGCAAACTATTTAAAAACTTTTTTTTGTTAAACAGACTTGACAAAGAGACAAGCGGTGTTATGTTGTTTGCTAAAACAAAGTTATTTCAAACAAAAGCTATACAACAATTTAAACAAAAAAATGTCTATAAAGAATACATAGCTATAGTGCAAGGCAAAGTGCCAGAAAGTTTGACCATAGACCAACCAATTATGACAACCAAAGGCAAAACAGCAAAAAGCAAAATAGATGAAAAAAATGGCAAACCAGCTACAACTATAGTTACACCACTATTTATACAAGGTAAATTATCAAAACTAAAAGTAGTCATACAAGACGGCAGAACACATCAAATACGAGTGCACTTATCAAGTGTAGGGCACCCAATAGTAGGAGATATCTTGTATGGCAAAAAGAGTGCCAATATCCAAAGAGTTATGCTACATTGTGTCAAAACAGAGATTTTTGATTATTGTTTTGAGGCAAAAGAGCCAAAAGAGTTCAAACTATTTGGGTTTGGGTAGCCATAAGATTATTTGGATAAGATGACAAAATTAAGGATATAAAAATGTTAAAAAAACTATTGTCTGTATTTAACACAAGAAACGACAAACAGCTAAAAATGTATAGCAAAGTTGTGTTGCAGATAAACAAACTTGAACCAAAATACGAAAAACAAAACGACAAACAGCTACAACAAAGTTTTCAAACTCTAAAAGACCAACTAAACAACGATGAAAAAAAGCTTGATGAGTTGCTAAACGATGTATTTGCTATAGTTCGAGAAGTTAGTAAAAGAGTGTTAAATATGAGACACTACGATGTGCAATTAATAGGCGGTATGGTGCTAAATGACAACAAAATAGCAGAGATGAAAACAGGCGAAGGAAAAACTTTGGTAGCAACCTTGCCTGTAGTGCTCAATGCCATGAGTGGCAAGCCTGTGCATATCATCACGGTAAATGACTATCTCGCTTCTAGAGATGCAAACGAGTTGAGACCATTGTATGGGTTTTTGGGTTTTTCAGTTGGAGTAATAGTAGGCGACATAGACGACCACGAGACGAGAAAAGCCCAATACGATGCCGATATAACATATGGCACAAACAACGAATATGGCTTTGATTATCTACGAGACAATATGACAGAGTCACAAAAAGACAAGATACAAAGGGGCCATAGTTTTGCTATAGTTGATGAGGTTGATTCTATACTTATAGATGAAGCAAGATCGCCATTGATCATATCTGGAGCCACCGGAGCTAAAAACGACAACTATGTGCTATCGGACAAAATAGCAAAATCTATGACAAAAGGCGAGACAATAGAGCCAAAATCACCAGAAGAGGACACTATAACTACTGGCGATTTTACTATAGATGAGAAAAACAAAAATGTGATGATAACAGACCAAGGCATAGAGAAAGCCGAAAAAGCATTTGGGGTAGATAGTATGTATTCACTTGAAAACGCAGTGCTATCACACAATATAGACCAAGCTATCAAAGCAAATTATCTTTTTAATAAAGATGTGGACTATATAATACGAGAGGATAAAATCCTAATAGTAGATGAATTTACAGGCAGAGTTAGTGAAGGTCGTAGGTTTAGTGAAGGGTTGCATCAGGCACTTGAGGCAAAAGAGGGTGTAGCGATACAAAAAGAATCGCAAACACTTGCGGATATCACATTTCAAAACTATTTTAGACTCTATAAAAAACTATCGGGTATGACAGGTACAGCACAAACCGAAGCAGCAGAGTTCGCACAAATATATGACCTCGATGTGGTATCAATACCTACAAATGTGTCTGCAAATAGAGATGACAAAAATGACCTAATATACAGAACCGAAAAAGAGAAGTTTGAAGCAGTTGCCACTAAGATAAAAGAACTAAACAAAAAAGGTCAGCCTGTATTAGTAGGAACAGGCTCGATAGAAAAATCTGAACTTCTTCACGACCACCTAACTAAACAGAAAATTAAACACACAGTTCTAAACGCAAAACAACACCAAAAAGAGGGGCAAATCATAGAAGATGCAGGTTTGCTGGGCTCTGTAACGATCGCTACCAATATGGCTGGTCGTGGAGTGGATATAAAGCTACCAAAAGAGTGTTTACAGCTCGGAGGTTTAGCTATAATAGGCACAGAACGACATGAAAGTAGAAGAATTGACAACCAACTAAGAGGAAGATCAGGACGACAAGGCGATGTAGGAAGCAGTCAGTTTTTTCTTTCGCTTGAAGACAACCTGCTTCGTATATTTGGAAGCGATAAAATATCTTCAGTTATGGCAAGGCTTGGCTTAAAAGATGGTGAGCATATAGAGTCAGGTATGGTGACAAGGTCAGTAGAAAATGCACAAAAAAAAGTAGAAGCCATGCACTTTGAAAGCAGAAAACACTTGCTCGAATATGACGATGTAGCAAACAAACAACGACAAACAATATACCAATACAGAGATAACTTGCTTGATGAAACATATGATATAGGCTCAAAAATAGATGAAAACTTTCAGTGGTATATAGACAATCTGTTAAATGACGCAAATATAATGGACGGTATGCCACCTGAAGAGTTTGATATAGACCAACTAAACACTAAACTAAAAGAGGAGTTGTCTATAGATATGGCACAAAATAGTTTTGATGATATGGACTATGAAGCTATACACGGTTTGGTATCAAAAGCTATGAGCAAAGTTTATAATGACAAGTTTGCTATCATCACACCAGAACAAAAAAGCGAAGTAGAAAGGTTGATGTATCTTCAAGTGCTCGATAACTATTGGCGAGAGCATCTGTATGCTATAGACACACTAAAAACTGGCATAGGTTTGAGAAGCTACAACCAAAAAGACCCACTCGTAGAATACAAAAAAGAGAGTTATGAGATGTTTTTGCAGCTTGTGAGTTCTATCAAACACGAGATAGTTCGGTTGTTGTTTACTATACAAATAAGAGACAAAGAAGAGCAAGAGATAGAAAAACTCAAACATAAGATGAAAGAGGACGAAGAAAATCAAGACATAGAATACAACAAAGGTCAAACAAAACAATCAACAGCCAAAAAAATCCCGCGAAACTCACCTTGCCCTTGTGGCAGTGGCAAAAAATACAAACAATGCTGCGGCAAAAGCGGACCAAAAAAGGGTGTATTAGCCTCATTATGAACAACCAATTAGTCAACTTCATAGTCAAAAAATACCTAAAATGGGACAAAACAAATCCATACATAAGCATAAGTGCAGTTTTAGCTTTCATAGGAGTTAGTGTAGGTGTCATGGTGCTTTTGATATCTATGGCTATCATGAACGGAACAGCAAAAGAGTTCGCTAAAAAACTATTCACTATGAACTACCCACTGACGGTATTTCCAATAGTAGATGGACAAGTAGATAAAAAACTACTCAAACGATTGGAGAAAAAATACCCAAAACTAAAGTTTTCACCGTATCTAAAAACACAAGCAATAATACAAAATGGCGAAAAGATGAGTGGCGGACTTGTGTATGCGGTTGATATCAAAAAAGAGAAAAAAATAAACAAAATTTTTGCAAAAACAGTCAAAAATACAAAAGTGAAAAAGTATGATACAATAATAGGCAAGGGTGTAGAAGAAAGCTTGAGAATATTTGAACCAAACACAAAGGTTACATTTTTTTTCTCGTCTGTGTCTCCTACAGGATTATCACAAATGCCAAAGGTCAAAAGATTTAGACATATCAAAAGTTTCAAATCTGGCTTAAATGCATATGACAATGCTTATATATATGTGACAATAGACGCCCTAAGAGCAGTGCTTGGTAGGACAGATGATAGCTATGATGGTATCCATATATATAGCAAAACACCATTTGAAGACAAGGTTATGCTCTTGGAGTATCTAAAAAACGATGGCATAGGTGTAGTTGGATGGTGGCAACAAAATGGCAACTTGTTCGCAGCGATGCAGATGGAAAAAAAGGCACTGATGGTAGTGCTTATGCTCATAGTGCTCATAGCATCGTTAAATATCATAAGCTCGCTACTTATGACAGTGATGAGTAGGCGAAAAGAGATAGCCTTGCTCATAAGTCAAGGTGCGAGTAAAAAAGAGATAAAAATGATATTTCTTCGTCTTGGCACCATAATAGGTTTTGGTGGTATAGCTTTGGGAGTTGCTTTGGGATTTTTGGGTATATATGTGCTTGAAAATTATGACATAATCAAACTTCCAGCAGATGTATATGGCACGACCAAACTTCCGCTTAAACTTGCTACTACTGATCTTCTCATCATACTATTTGGTTCGTCGGTTGTGGTATATTTGTCTGCTTTGTATCCATCTGTAAGAGCTGGCAATCTTGATATCATAGATATACTGAAAAATGAGTAGCACTCTTTCTAAAATAAGAATAAAAAAAGACGAAGCATATAGCTGGAAAAATATAAAACCGATCTATAAAGCAGTGCAGCAAATCAAAAATATAGATATAATAGATATAAAAGTAGTTTTTGATGATACTATATATATATCGACTACACAAAACATAAAATCGCAAGACAAAGAAGCCATATACGAAGCTTTGAGGTTGCTTATACCTTGGCGAAAAGGGCCATTTGATATATTTGGTATAGAGCTTCAAGCAGAGTGGCGAAGCGATATAAAATACAATATCTTGAGACCTCATTTTGATATAAAAAACAAAATAGTAGCAGACATAGGTTGCAACAACGGATACTATATGTTCAAGATGAACCAAGACAGACCAAAAAAACTCATAGGTTTTGACCCTTCGGCTGTATATAAACTTCAGTTTGATTTTCTAAACCATTTTATAAAAACAGATATAGTATTTGAGATGATAGGTGTGGAGTATCTCAAACTTTATAACCACAAGTTCGATACGATATTTATGCTGGGAGTTTTGTATCATAGGCCTGATCCTATAGGCACCTTGAAGCAACTCAAAAACGCTCTAAACCCACGAGGTGAGATAATCATAGATACATTTATGATAGATGGTAGCGATGATATATGTCTAACACCAAAACAAAGATATGCAAAGATACCAAATATATATTTCATACCCACCGTGCAAGCTTTGACAAACTGGCTAAATCGTGCCGGCTTTGTAGATATAAAAGTGCTTCATATATCTCAAACATCATCACATGAACAAAGAGCTACCAAATGGAGTTTTAACCATAGTTTAGATGATTTTTTAGATAAAAAAAACAAAAATCTCACCACAGAAGGATACCCAGCACCAAAACGAGTTTATATAAAAGCCACCTAAAGCTATGAGTATAGAGGTTTTTAGAGGCGACCTAAAATATATTTTATATACCCGAAACCCTAAACTTGTTCGGGCCAAAATGTAGAAGTTGCTATACATATGTTTGGTTGTTTTAAACTTCTACTCCACAATCTTTTACCCACTATACCTACTTTTTTAGAAAAAGTAGGCCAAACAAGAGAATCGCTTTTTTGTGATAGCAAAAAATGTTTCTGTGAAAAATCGGTATCGGCAGTTATAATTTCAGGGATATTTTCTCAAGATTTCTAAAAATGAAAAACTCGTTTTTCAAACTCAAACAGTTTCATTTTCTATACGAAATTTATAAAAATATCTTTTTCCTGAAATATAGTAGCAACTCGCTTGCTACCACGAGTTAGGGAGCAAAACAGATTTTATATCTGTGAAGCGATAGCACGAGTGAGACATCTTATCCAAAGCGAACCAAGATATATGGAGTTGTTTCGGCT
>Ga0164315_10000042_pt1 | contig 63845 bp, 66 predicted proteins | sample GuaBasSedimGuay6_FD_113737 | JGI IMG/M metagenome (GOLD analysis project Ga0164315, IMG submission 113737) | Subseafloor sediment microbial communities from Guaymas Basin, Gulf of California, Mexico - Guay6, Core 4569-2, 0-3 cm | ecosystem: Environmental > Aquatic > Marine > Hydrothermal vents... | reverse complement strand
GTTGCGCTTAACCAACAAGGTGAGCAGTTCAAAGCTTTGTCTCATCAAGTGACTCAACAAGAAACGGCAGTGGGCGAACTGACTACAGCGCTTGAAGCACAAAACGATCAGATCAAGGGATTATCGGCAGATAATCAAACGTTAACAGAGGAAACCGCAAGCTCACAAGCGGCCTTGATTGAACAGTGGTCAACTCAATTGAGTCAATTGAAAACTGAGATAGACACTGAGATAGAGGCGCAAATGGAGAAAGTTAAGGCGTTTGAGGCCCAACTACAAACATTGAAACTGGAAGAAAACTCGAAAGAGGAAAAAGCAGTTACTGATGAAAAACAGAATGAAGAACAAACAACTGAGTCCTCAGATAAACCTGCGTAATTAATCAATCAAATTGATTGCCCCCTCTGTTTCGGCAGAAGGGGCAATCCGTAATGTTGCCCAATTCTTTTGATAAAGGCGGGTTAGGGTAGGTAGCGTAGCTGCCCACCATTTTTTCCATATTATAAGCTCAAAAAAATTAATGGTGGGCAGCAAAAACACGCTACCCACCCTACGAAGATTGAGCCTTTCATAATTGTCAATTAGCGTTTTTAATTCAAATGCAATAGTGCTGAACAGCGTGTTCATTAAATCTTGATGCTTTCGTGCCAGTGTGTATGACGCTGGCGCGTTTTATTTATTAATTAATTAATACTGAAAGCTGAAAGCCTCATTTTTTTTCTGAATAAAAAGGTAGACGTTCAGGTGTTCATGGGTTTATCAAACCTAAGCTTGAACTATTGAACTACAAGGATTGTAATTAATAAAGTTTTGTATTGAGAGCCTAACTTTTTTTCAGCAATAAATTTCAGGGCTAGGCGTTCATGTGTTCATTTAATGATCAAACCTAAGCGTGAACTATCGAACTACAAGGATTGTAATTAAATAAAGGATAAAAACGATATTAAAAGATAAGATCGTGGTAATGTATCGAAGTTTAATCCTTTTTTATATACAATCCTTGTCGTTTTGATGAAAGCGATTCGTACCTTGATTTCAAAGGCATGAAGATGATAGTGAATCAACGCTACCCTAGGGTATTCGTTTATTTCCTAATTCGTTGTACTATAACAATTAATTATTCACAATTCACAATTCATAATTTACTATCAGATTTCATTTTCTATTTTCAACAAAAAAAGTTTATAATCGGCACTCCTTATTTAAAAGGGCAAGTGGCTATCAAAACGTTCTAAAAAAGTCACCCATGTTTTATTTAATAAGGCGACTTTTATGAAAGCGATAGCAATATTCAAACTATACAGCGCACATTTGTAAATACGTGAAAAACTGAAAACTTCGGAAAACGGGTTTTCACGCGCGTAGTTTAGCGAAGCTAAACTACGCATCGAAAAAGTGATTGATTTTACATTTAAAGCTATTGACATCAATCCTTAAAATCATTAGAGGCTAAAAAGCTTTCCGAAGTTTTAAATCAAAAACCAGAAGCTCAGTTAAAAAACTGATTTTTATACGGTTAAAAAAAAGCGTAATACATATCATAAGGGATAAAGAATGAAATCATCAAAACTTCATTTTGTTGTGGCTGGTATTTTGCTAGGAACCGGTGGTATAGCCTCAGCTGACAATGAGCTGGGCTTTACGCCTTTCACCGATTCACTACTTTATTTACAACTGCGACCTCGCTTTGAGTATGCGGATGTGGATGGTGGTGATAAGGCGGCTAAAGCCTTAACGGTTAGAACCGTTCTTGGTGGCGAATTTGGTAGTGTGGGTGGAATAAAGGGACTTGATGGCAATTTGGAAGCGACTAATGTGAGCCATTTTGGGATTGTGGATGATTACAAGCCAGAGCAAAGTGGCTATGATGTGATTATGGACCCGACGCAGACGCGGATCACTCAATCTCATTTAGCCTACAAGTTCGATCAGACTACCTTGATCCTTGGGAGAAAGATGCTGGGCTTGGATAACCAACGATATATAGGTCATGTTGGTTGGAGACAGATGCCACAAACTTTTGATATGCTTTCCGTTATCGACAAAAGCATTAAAAACCTGAATCTCACAGCGGGCTATATCAAAAGAGTGAACCGGATAACGGAAAACGGCAAGCTTGATACCAACTCGGTTATAGTCAATGCGGCTTATACTGTGGTACCGGAATTGAAAGTGACCCCTTATGCCTATCTGCTCTCCTCATTTCATGATACCTTTGGTATCAGGGCCACTGGCAAAACCGCCTTTTCAGGTGTCAAACTCAGTTATGAGGCAGAATACGCGATTCAGAACAAGGCTACCCTGAAAGAAGAATCAATGGGTAATGTGAAGCCTGATCATGAGGCGGACTACTACAAGTTGGGCGCAAGGGCCAACTATAGCGATTTTTTCCTAAGCCTTAATTACGAAGTACTGGGAGAGAAGGAAGGTTCAGAGGGAGGGGCTTTTAATACCCCACTGGCAACGCTTCACGCCATGAATGGTTGGGCGGATAAATTCCTCAAAACGCCAGCCGCAGGGCTGGTGGATACCGCGGTTACGGTGGGATACATCAATAAAAAGTACGGCAGACTGATTGGCTTTTATCACAACTTTGAAAGTGACGATGGCGGGCTTGATTATGGTAGTGAGTTTGATCTGGTTTATGCCTATAAGCTTTCCAAAAAGCTGAACCTGATGGCCAAAGGGGCCTTTTATAAAGAAGGCGATGATTTAAAGAACGGCGATACGAACAAATACTGGCTTATGCTAGATTATAAGTTTAGTCAATAACGATTGTCTAAACACTACATCCCCTCAATTCTGGTAGGGGCAATCCCTTGTGGTTGCCCCTTTATTGAAAATAACATTATTTTTTATGGGCAATTCATGTGTTGCCCCTTTTTAATACAAAAACTTAATAAAAACAATCAATTAATAATGCTTGATTTTATCCGTTAACACACGCGATTCACAATTAGAATTGAACTGATAAAGTGAACGAGGGGAATGAGAAAGGCACTGATTCCTTTTTTTGACAAGGGGAAAATAAATTAAACAGGAGTCACGTTAAAATGAATGTCATGATACGATTTAAGCCAATTTTTACTGTTTTCTTCCTCTTAATCCTCAGCGCATGTGCTTTACAGGGGGGATTGCCCGCTGAAAAAACGGAATTGTATTTGACACCCAAAGATGCTCATGACTTACTCAAACAAAAGGGTAAACATATTTTCTTTGTGGATGTTCGTACCCAGAGTGAATTATCTTCTTATGGTATGCCAACCCCTATTGATGCCAATGTGCCTTATATTATTCAAAAATGGAATAAAGAAAAGGAAAAGACTGAACAACTACTCAACAATGATTTCGTACCTGCCATTGAAAAAAAGATGACAAAAAAGCATTTAAACAAACAGAGTTCCATTTTTCTGATTTGTCAGGATGGCAATCGGAGTTCAAAAGCAGCTCAGCTGTTGGCAAAGGCAGGATATCAAAATGTATATGGCATAATAGATGGCATTCAAGGGTGGCAGAAAAATGATTTGCCCTGGTCTGATTATGACTTTGATGAAATTGATTTTGATAAACTTTGATAGGTACTGGGGTCATTCAATGGGAAAAGTGTTTTTGCTTCTATCATTCTGAACTTTTGAACGGCGATAATGCCATTTAACCAATCCATTCAACGGCCCAGTGCCAAATCATCTCTTTACCCTCAAAAGGAGAATCTCAACATGAAACTTTCAAAACTCACTTTGGCTAGTGCCGGCATTTTGATTATGGGAATAAGCCTAACCGCTTGCACAGGTGCTAATTCAAAGCCGTCTGGACCCGCACTAACCCATGATTATGCAGACTGCACGTTAGAGGAACTGGCTCCGGATGAAAAAGAGAAAACTGCCACCGCATCTGCCATTGCCCAAAAAGCACAGCGTCGCAAAACGAGTAGCAGTGAACCTGATCAAGACTCTGCTGGCTGTATTCTTGTACCAGACGCTAAATAAAAAATCGTTTTGTAGGGGTAATCCCTTGTGGTTGCCCCTTTTATGTATCGTTTCGTAGGGGCAATCCCTTGTGGTTGCCCTATTAAGCAGTCCAATATTGATTTTTGGACTGTTATCAATTGTATTTGATTTTGACTTCAAAGGATGAAATAACGCTCAATATGAAACCTCAGTATCGTTTTTTCTGTCAACTTGTTGCTGGCCTATTCGTTTTTACAATGCTTAATGGCTGTGTCACAAACCAGCCTGAAGTGCCTGCTAAAAAAAGAACAGCATTAGAACTGTATTTCACCTCCACAGAAGCCGCGGACTTTCTCAAAAAAGAGGGAAACAAAAGCTTGTTTATTGATGTCCGAACTCCTGCCGAAGTAGCTGACGGTATGCCAGCAATGGCTGATGCCAATGTGCCGATTATTATCAATCAGGCCCATCGTAAAGTGGCAGTTAATAATCATTTTGTGGCTAACATCGAAGAACGCCTGAAAGAAAAAGGTTTAGACAATCAGAGTCCTATAGTTTTAATATGCCGTCAAGGTAATCGGAGTGCCTTAGCAACCAATAAATTGGCCGAGGCTGGGTATAAAAAGGTGTACCACGTCGTTGATGGTGTACTGGGCTGGAAAAAGAATGATTTGCCTTGGGCTTTAAAAATTGATAAAGAAAAAATGACAAAATTGTAATGTCGCATCTAGTCAAAAACGAGTCATGATACCATGAAGGTAATGAATCATCGATGATGTCGGGGCAATCCCTTGTGGTTACCCTTTTGAAAATAATTATTCTTCAAGACATAAAATGCCACACTCAATTCAATCTGCACTTTGACGAGTACACTTATCCACATAAACGCTAACAATTTGTAGCCCTATTTCAATCAATGAAAAACAAAGTGTTACTGATGTCTCTTTTCTTCCTTAACACACGCAATTCACAACGCCATCATCCCACCTTGCAAAACTCTCTTCACTTGAAAATTTTTCCCAATTGTTCTTCAATTCGTTTATTGTTTATGAAACATTAATAGGGCAACCACAAGGGATTGCCCCTACAATCTATATCCTGTTGAAATGAAAATCAGTGTTTATCAGGATAAATCAGCGTCATCAGCGTTCTATCTATAAATCAATTTGACCAGTCTTATTAACAAAATAACTTAATAACTCAATTCATTTTTTTATGCTTTAATTAAGGAGAACGTAATAATCATGGGTAAAATGACCGGTTTTATGGAAATCTCACGTCATGATCGCCAATACGCGCCGGTATCGGATCGTATTCAGCATTATCGAGATTTTATCATACCTCTAATGGAATCCGAGGTGACTCAACAAGGCGCACGCTGCATGGATTGCGGTATTCCATACTGTCACAATGGCTGTCCAATCAATAATATTATCCCTGATTGGAATGATTTGGTTTATCATGGAAAATGGCGCGAAGCCTTGAATGTTCTGCATTCGACTAACAATTTTCCTGAATTTACAGGGCATATCTGCCCAGCCCCCTGTGAAGCGGCTTGCACCTTGAATCTGACCGATGAGCCAGTAACGATAAAAACGATTGAATGTGCAATCATCGACAAAGCTTGGGCAGAAGGTTGGATTGAACCACAAATCCCAGCACACCGGACAGGTAAAAAAGTCGCTATTGTCGGTTCAGGCCCATCCGGCTTAGCTTGTGCCCAACAATTAGCACGGGCCGGACATGATGTCGTGCTTTATGAAAAAGAAAATCGCATTGGTGGCTTGCTACGTTATGGTATTCCCAATTTTAAAATGGAAAAGTCCGTGATTGATCGCCGCATGGCGCAGATGCAAGCTGAAGGTGTGAGATTCCGCACCAATTGTCATATTGGAGTCGATAGAACGGCCAAAAAACTGCTTGAAGAATTTGATGCGTGTGTGTTAACGGGGGGTTCCGAAAAGTCTCGCGATTTACCCGCGCCAGGACGTGAATTAAAATGTATCCATTTTGCGATGGAATTTTTACCCCAACAAACACATGTTGTTCTTGGCGATAACATTCCTGAAGAAGAACGCATAACGGCCACAGATAAACATGTTGTCGTGCTCGGTGGCGGCGATACCGGCTCCGACTGTATCGGCACCTCTATTCGTCAAGGGGCCATTTCAGTCACGCAATTAGAAATTCTCCCGAAACCGCCAGAGAAGGAAGATAAACAGCTCACTTGGCCAAATTGGCCTAATAAGCTACGGACTTCATCTTCTCATGACGAAGGTTGTAAACGTGATTGGAGTGTTTCCACGAAATCCTTTCAAGGCGAAAACGGTCAAGTTAAAAAGATGCAAGTTGTGCGGGTAGATTGGCAAAAAGACGAAAACGGGCGTTGGCAAATGTCAGAAATACCTGGCAGTGAGTTTGAATTAAAAGCTGATTTAGTCTTACTCGCGATGGGTTTTGTGCATCCAGTTCATGAAGGCATGTTGGAAGAATTAGGCGTTGCACTGGATGGGCGCGGCAATGTTCAAGCCGATACCAAAAACTACCAAACTTCTCTCGACAAAGTTTTTGCCGCTGGCGACATGCGTCGTGGACAATCCTTAGTCGTTTGGGCTATTCGGGAAGGGCGGCAAGCAGCTAGAGCAGTAGATGAGTATTTGATGGGGAGTTCTGAATTGCCAACGTAGGGTGGGTAACGTGTTTTTGTTGCCCACCATTAATTACTCACCACATTTCAACTGTAGGGTGGATAACGTGTTTTTGTTGCCCACCATTAATTACTCACCACATTTCAACTGTAGGGTGGATAACGTGTTTTTGTTGCCCACCATTAATTACTTATAAATCAAAATGTATTTCACGCTAAAGTTTCGCTCCGCGAAACTTTAGCGTGAAATGGTGGGTAACGTGTTTTTGTTGCCCACCATTATAGTGATGAATGATGGAAACAAACAATCTAAACAATCTCTATCAGCAATTGGAACAATCCATTGAAGGAGAAGTACTAAGAGACTTAACTTCAAGACGGCTTTATGCCACAGATGCCTCTATCTATCAAGAACTCCCTAGAGCCGTTGTTCGCCCAAAGAACAAACAGGATTGCAGAACAATTATCAAATTTGCTAATCAACATCGTATGCCACTCATTCCGAGAGCTGCTGGAACCAGTATTGCTGGTCAATGTGTCGGTAATGGTATTGTTGTTGATGTGTCGCGTCACATGACCAAAATTCTCAGTGAAGTCACAGAAAACAACACTATCCGCGTACAACCCGGAGTGATTCTTGACGATCTGAATGATAGCACTGCCAAAAACCAGCTCGAATTTGCACATGATATCTCAACCTCAAATCGCTGTATGATTGGCGGAATGATCGGTAATAATGCCTGTGGTTCACATTCCATTCTTTATGGCACCACCCGCGATCATGTTATCGAAGTCGAAACCGTCTTGTCAGATGGTACACTCACCACATTTGGGCCCTTAGATCAAAATCAGTTAGAAAACAAACTGAAAAAACAGGGTTTAGAAGGCGATATTTATCGAACCGTCTACTATGCCATTGACACTAATCAGGAACGTATAAAAACCGATTACCCGAAACCCGAAATCATCCGACGCAATACCGGTTATGCTTTAGACTATCTCGCTAACGCGCAACCTTGGAATCAAGCCGGTAAACCTTTTAATATAGCCCCATTGATCTGCGGTTCAGAAGGCACACTGGCTTTACTAACTGAAGCCACACTACAACTGGTTCCGACACCTCAACACAAATTATTAGTTTGTGTGCATTTTAACGATTTGGATGAAGCGATGCGGGCAACGGTAGCCATGCTACCACATAAGCCCGCTGCTATAGAATTGATTGATCAAAATGTACTAGATTGCACCAAAGACAATCTGGAACAACGTCAAAACCGTTTTTGGATTCAAGGAGAACCGCGTGCGGTATTAATCATTGAATTGTTTGATGACAATAGTTTGAAAATAGAACAACGCGCCAAACAACTGATCCAAGCCTTACAACAAGACAACCTCGGTTACGCTTATCCCATCATTCAAGCTCAACAGATCAACAACGTTTGGGCCTTACGCAAAGCGGGATTTGGCTTATTGATGGGCAAAGTGAGTGACAAAAAGGCCATTGCCGTTATTGAAGATACCGCAGTCGCGGTACCCGATCTACCCGCTTATGTCAGCCAAATCCAACAAATCATGGCAAAACATAAAACGCAATGTATCTATTATGGACATGCCTCAGTCGGCTTATTGCATTTACGGCCTGAATTAGATATCCGGCAACCGCAAGACAAAAAAACGTTTATGCGTATTGCCAATCAAGTGGCTAATTTGGTTGCACAATTCAAAGGTTCCTTATCTGGTGAGCATGGTGATGGTAGAGTACGTGGGCCTTATGTCAAAAAAATGCTGGGTGAAGAGGTTTATAAACTGCTAGGCCAAATCAAACAGACTTTTGATCCAAATCTGATATTCAATCCGAATAAAATTCTCACAGAACGGCCTATTGATCATAATTTACGAACCGATGCCATACCACAAGACATCACCATTCAAACGCAATTTGATTGGCAAAAAGATTTAGGACTCAAAGCGGCCGCTGAAAAATGTAATGGCAGTGGAGTCTGTCGGAAAAGCGTTGGACGCGGTACGATGTGTCCATCCTACATGGCAACCAAAGAGGAATATTACTCGACACGAGGGCGATCAAATTTGCTGATACAAGCACTCAATTCGGATAATCCGATTAAGGAATTTGCCTCTGAAGAACTGAAAAAAACATTGGATTTATGTCTCTCTTGTAAAGCCTGTAAATCAGAATGTCCCGCTAATGTCGATATGGCACGCCTTAAATCAGAATTTTTGCATTACTACCATAATCAAAAAGGCATACCACTCAAAACCAGACTGTTATCTTATTATGCCCTCATGATCAGATTAGGCGCTCATTTTCCAAGATTAACTAATTTATTGATAAAAAACAAATGGTTAAGAAAACTATTACAGTTTGCACCACAGCGCCAATTACCTACCATAAGCACACAATCATTAAAAAATTGGTGGAAACAAAGAGATTCTAAAATCCAAAACCAAACCCATAAACGGGTAGCCTTACTTTGTGATATTTTTACACAGTACCATGAGCCAAAAATCGGTCAGGCCGCTATCCAATTTCTGGAATATAACGGTTACCAAGTGATCCCCATTTTTTTACCGCAATCCCCCTGTTTATTAATTAGCCAAGGCTTGCTCAAGCAAGCTAAAAAAGCCCTTAAACAGCTTAGTGAACAGATTGAACAGTGTGATGAGTTGCTACAGCAATCGGGCGTGAATATTATTGGTATAGAACCGCCAGAAATTATGACGTTAAGAGATGGCGCTATTGATTTGGTTGAAGCAGAACAACGTCTGAAGATGCGTACCTTAGCTAAACGCACACTTTTGTTTGAGGAATTTATCCTCCAAGAAATTTCAAAGGGTAATATTGACACGACACAACTTACCCCTAAAGAACAAGATATTGTCGTACATGTTCATTGTCATCAAAAATCACTCATTGGCATTAACAGTACCATTAACGCCCTTAACCAATTACCTGGTGCGAGTGTTAGGGCTTTAAAAACGGGTTGTTGTGGGATGTCAGGTACATTTGGTTATGAACACTATGATCTGTCTATGAAGATTGGCGAAATGCAATTATTCCCCGCTATCCGACAAGTGAAAGACAATGCTATCGTTGTAGCGACGGGCACAAGTTGTCGTCATCAGATAGCTGATGGTGTTGCTGTCAAAGCACTACATCCTGCTCAAGTTTTTTGGAACTCTGTTAATTAACTTGACGATGTCACATTTAATTTATTTTGCTGCTCTTTTCAAACAAAATTTAGATTGTATATAAGAAAGGATAAAGTCAAAACCTATAACTACAAGGATTGTATATAAGAAAGGATAAGTCAAAACCTATAACTACAAGGATTGTATATAAGAAAGGATAAGTCAAAACCTATAACTACAAGGATTGTATAATCGATGCGGATAAGTCAAAATATTTAAGTTACATAATTGCATTAATATTTTCCATACAAATGATGTAAGTAAGTACCCATAAATCTTTTAACATTTTTTGTATTTCACGCTAAAGTATAGCGAAGCTTCACGACGCGCGTGAAATGGTGGGTAGCGTGTTTTTGCTGCCCACCGGCCCTCGCTGGACTACTAAATGTTAATAAACTTTTGCGTACCTACTTATGTAGGTACACATATGTAGGTACACATAAGTCTTTTAACATTTTTATCATGCGAAAATCAGTCTAGCCAAGCCGAATCAGCGTTCTATTCGATATCTAAAAAAGTTAATTTATTTTTGTTAACCTACTTATTTCACGCTTGCTGAAAATGCTATCTAACCAGAAAAATCCTAATTCTTATCGTTATTGCTTGTTTCTCAAAAAATCCACATCAATCCTTTATTCTATAATTCAATTCACTCGGAGTTGTCATGAATAAAACGGTTAAACAATGTCGTCATTTTTTTCAACTCGCTTTGTGTTATCCATTGCTAGTCATGGCCGAAAATAATCCGGCTCTGGATTATGAACAGGCACGTTGGCATCCCTTACATTTTAAACCCGCAATTGAAACAGCAACGAATGAACAGTGTTTAGCCTGCCATCAAGCCGTTTTGCAACCTCAAGTCAAAGCACAATCACCAGCCGGCATCCAAAGCAAAACCGTACTGGCTTGGTATCAAACCTTAACAGTTTATGCTGGCGAACAAGACACCTTTCACCGCCGCCATTTGGTTACACCGCTTGCGAAAGAACTGATGAATCTGCAATGCAATACTTGCCATCAGGGCCATGATCCTCGCGAAGAAGCCGTTATTCCGCCCACTTCTGCAAATGCCACCTTTACTTTGCGTAAAACCGTTAACCCAGAAACCACCTGCCTCAAATGTCATGGACAATTTAACGCACAATTGATGGGATTACCAGAACCTTGGCATCAAATCCGGGAAATCATGGGCGATAATTGCCTACTTTGTCATGCCACAATCCGTACCACTCGCCATCAAGTTAATTATCTCAATAGCGAAGCCATTGAAAAAGCGGGGCAAAAAAATGCCGATGCCTGTTATGGCTGTCACGGCGGCCGAGCTTGGTATCGGATCAGCTACCCTTATCCTCGCCATCCTTGGCCTGGCCAAAGCCAATACGTGCCTGATTGGGCCAAAGATCGGCATTAGGATTTATACTTGGCACGTTTTATGTTAGTATTATTTATAACGCAAGAGACGCAAGAGACGCAAATATTTCGATTTTTTACAGCGCGTCTTTAGCGTCTGTTGCAAAAAAGCGCGTTTTTCAATCGCGAGTTCACCTGTTGCATTCTGTTTCACTTTTGCCCTTTGCTTCCAAAAACATCGAAGCCCTAAGCGATAAAAACAATCAGGTTATTTTATGATGTTCAATTGGTTCAACAATCTCAAAATACGAAACAAGCTGATTATCGTTGGTTTAGTGATGATCAGTTTATCTCTAGTCATTAGCTTTATCGCGTTCCTTAACCAGACTCAGATGCAAACCATTGTAAGCAAGGTGATCAATGTAGATGGCCGCATCGCTCAGCTTAACCTGCAAAGCCAAATTGCCATGTTAATGGCACGACGTAATGAAAAAGATTATCTGTTACGCTACAAGCAACTGGGTTTTGAACAGGCCCGCGCTCAGTATGTCGCCCAAGTGCAAACTCAAATTCTGGCTATCAGCACCTATTTACTTATGGTTCAGTGATTTCAAAAGTGGTTTTTAGAATTTGATTATACATAACAGTTTTATGCTAAAAATAATTAACAAAATAATACAACACTAAGGCGAAATTTAACTAATGAACACTAATCCAACTTCTGATATAGATATAGTAACTGAGCGTGTCGATGATATTCCTGTTAACCCATATTATACAAATGGGTGTTGCAGATTTGTTAGATGCTAATTTTCCTACCCATAATAATTGGGAGGGCAATCGTAGCGGCTGGACTGCTACTATTTTGTTAACCCATATATTGTCTCAAGCCGACCATCGTTTAAATCGGGTTCAGGATTGGGCTGCCAAACATATTCAGACCATTTCAGCTATCACCGGTTTGACTATTCGAGCCTTGGACTTTAGCGATGACCGTCTTGCAGCGATTTTACGCTATCTAAACCAAGATGAATCTTGGCAAAAATATGAACAAGACCAAGGAAAGTACTTAATACGAGCATACAATCGGTACTTTCGCTTATTTTTTTCGAGTCAAAGTAATTCGTAAGTTATTGATTTTATGTTATGACGATTCTAAGAATCAACTCAGTTTCATTATTATAATTATAATACAAGTATACAATATTATTGTAATAATACAAATATAGCAACAAATATAAATTATTGAATTTATTATATACTTTCAATACCTTCGCCAAATTATATCAATTTGATGTGGTTATTATATTGCCAAACGAAACGCAGTGCGTCGAGACGACGTTATTTGTGCTTGCTAGCGCGAAAGGCGCATGAGTCCTTATTCTTCATTAAAAATAGCCTCCTGTTTTCGCGCAGCGAATTTTAATTCATAACTTATTGATTTTAAAATTTAAAGAGAAATTCAGATTTTTAAGTGTTTGAATAGACACAGTAACTATAATTTCTTTCAAAAACAATATTTCACACCAAAGTTTTTGCGCGCAAAAACTTTGGCGTGAAATGTTATTATTATTGGCGAAGGTATTGTACTTTGATAACGCTTTGAATTATATATAAAAAAGATAACTTATTGAATATTAAGCTATTTAAATTAACGAGGCACTAAAAAATAAACGAAAAGACAATACAATCTTTCAACTGAGATAGTTCGGTTAGATGCGACAACTGCTAGCAGTCATATCGAACCAAGCGAAGGTAGTCTATTTCAGTTAGATCGACGTTCCGATTACCGTCCATATTTGGCTCAGGTTAAAATTATGTTACCTAGCTAAATGCCTGAAAGTCACGGATGCCGTGAAATTTTCACCCATCGACTATGGTGTATTCTTTTGTTTAAGTCAGTACCATTCACTTTTCTGTTTTTCGTTTATCACTATAATATTTTTATTAAAAACAATGGAAGCTGTTATACCTTAAAATTTATGTCCTAGCACTTAAAGGGGCATCAAAAAATAAAAAAGGAAAAACAGCCTGAAAAGAAAAGCTTATTTTTATGTGATTTCACTCTTTTGGTGACTCAAGCACCAATTGATAAACTCAGCTTCGATGAAGCACTTGTATTGTATTTCGCAATATGGCAAATAGAGCTATTATTTAAACTCTTTCAAAGTCACGCAAAGTTAGAGAATTCAAGAAGCAACAATCCTTTTCGATATCTATGTGAAATCTATACTTGCATTGCTTGCTTGTGTTGTTCAACATTGGATTATTTTAATGGGATGCTGGAATCATCCGAATAGAAGTCTTGTGAAAGCGGCCCAAGTTATTCGTAATAATACTAACTTGATTGCAATTAGCTTCAACTCTATATCAAGGTTGTTATAAGCTTTTGATATCATTATACGTTGCCTTAACCTTTGTTGTAGACAAAATAGCAACCGAAGATATCCAGACACCTGAAAAACTCTAGTAGAAGGTAAACAGAAGTGGGCTTTAAGTAGTCTTTCACTGGTTGGTGGATTTTGCACCGTTTTTACCGATTTTTGTTCCATCTAACAAGCCTTGAAGCAATATTTTCTTCAATAATTTTCCAAGATTTACTGACAATTTCTTACCATTAGCTTTGCCTATCTTCGCAGTTTTAGAGTTAAAAACTTGAAGATTTAACCAGAAATTGAACACCCCAAGTCCTTCACCATTTATCCAGAAGGAAAACCTATATCGAATAAGGGCTGAACCACTCAAATGAGCTTAAGTTGATGCGTATGGGCTTTAAAAACCCGTTACCCAGCCTACAAAAAAACCATTGAGATCATTTATTTTTGGGTTGTGAAAATTGGGGGAATAATCATTGATCATTGATAGATTTCACCCCGTAGCGAATTAGGCAAGGCTTGTGTAATTCGCACGTTTACAAATTGCCCTATCAAATCAGCTTTTCCGGGGAAATTCACGACTCTATTATTTTCTGTGCGCCCTGCTAATTCTTCAGGATTTTTACGTGATGGCTGTTCAACCAAAATCAGTTGTATACTGCCAACTAATGATGCGCTAATCGCGTGAGCCATTTCAGTGATACGCGCTTGCAATTGAGCAAGACGTTGTTTTTTTATGGTTATTGGGACATCATCAGGTAAACTGGCTGCAGGTGTTCCGGGGCGCGGGCTGTAAATAAAACTAAAAGAGTGATCAAATCCAATTTCTTCAATCAATTGCATAGTTGCTTGAAAATCGGCCTCTGTTTCTCCTGGAAAGCCGATAATAAAATCGGAAGACAAACTTAAATCGGGGCGTATTGCTCGCAATTTGCGGACTTTTTGTTTATATTCCAAGACTGTATGTCCGCGTTTCATCAGACTTAAAATCCGATCCGAACCACTTTGCACGGGTAAATGTAAATGACTGACTAATTTGGGTACTTCTGCGTAGACTTGAATGAGATTATAGGACAATTCTAGTGGGTGAGAGGTGGTATAACGAATGCGCTTTATACTATCAATCGCTGCAATATAGGTTATCAAGACGGCTAAATCTGCTATCTCACCTTCTGCCTTATAGCCTCGATATCCATTGACATTTTGTCCAAGCAGGGTGACTTCGCGCACACCTTGATCTGCTAAGAGGGCGATTTCTGCAATGACATCATCAAATGGGCGACTGACTTCCTCACCGCGTGTGTAAGGTACGACACAATAAGTACAATAATGGCTACACCCTTCCATAATGGACAAAAACGCCGTTGGGCCTTCAGCTTTGGGCTCTGGCAAAGTCTCAAACTTTTCGTTTTCAGGAAAAGAAATATCAATCTTATGTTTGTGAGTGTGTTGCACTTCAGACAGCATAGTCGGTAAGCGATGCAAAGTTTGTGGCCCAAAAATCAAATCGACATAAGGGGCACGTTCACGAATCGCTTTACCTTCTTGACTCGCGACACAACCGCCCACGCCAATGATGACATGAGGATGTTTTTCTTTCAACTGTCGCCATGTGCCCAAGTGTGAAAACACTTTTTCTTGCGGTTTTTCACGGACAGAACACGTATTTAACAATAAAACATCTGCTTTTGCTGGATCATCAGTGAGTTCTAGCCCGTGAGAAGCTTGTAATGCATCTGCAATGCGTGATGAATCATATTCATTCATCTGGCATCCGAAGGTTTTGATATAGAGTTTGTGTCCCATGGCATATAGAGTTTGTCAGATAATCGCTGGCCTAAAATATTAATTACTAAATGGCGTGTTGTCTGATAAAACCTATTTTAGGGTGAATATAGGGGTTTAAATTTTACCCTGAACAAAATATGAACATAGTGTCAAATTCGTATTTCACCTTAAGGTGTGTTTTCTCAGACAACACGCCAAATATCAAAAATATCAATGTGTTGATAAATGAATCATTGAGCATTGATAAGTTTCATGTGATTTTTGAAGCTGTAGGGGGGAATTTTGATAATCTCCTTTTCCAAACTTATTTTTGACCAACAAATCTTTCTATTGAAAATGTTGAATGTTTAGAGGAAATGGTGGGCTTTAAAAACACGTAGGGAGCCCTACATTGATGGCGTGGTGGGCTTTAAAAACACGTTACCCACCCGACAAAACACACTGTTTCACTTTGGATATTCCTTAACCTGAAAGCGTGAAATGTTAAACTTAAACGAAAAAATAGAACGCTGCTGATTGTAACTTCAAAGCGGGGGACACCAGAAATAATCAGTAGATCGAAAACGGATTAAATATCAAGGGTTTTATGGTGTCAAGTGGTGGGCAAGCAGGTGAAATTTAAGGAAAAAAAACTGATTTTTGACGGACAGCGCTCCCACCCTACAAAGATCATTAAAAAGGTTTTCGTTATACTGATAATGGGACTTTTTCATTATTTGAAAGGGCGAACCGAAGTTATCGCCCTCTCCGATCATCCGTTATAATCAGGAACGCTTTAAACAACCAATTTATCAGGATTGAAGCTGATTAACTCTCTGATATTAACCTCAACCTAACCACTACATAAATTATTGTTTTCATTTAAAAAAACTTAAAAAATCACCATTCACACAACGATAGACGACTTATGGGTAAAGCTTAGCTTTGGAAAGGAGATTTGCATTACAACACTTGTAAGCCTAAATGCTCAACCATTAATGAAAAATCAGGTTCATCGTGTAATAAGGTTAACTTATTAATCACACAAAACGTACCTACCGCTATGTTCGTTGTATTACGAATAGTCAGGCCCTTTTGACGTAACAAGCGATAATTTTGTGCACTTTGCAGGACCATTGTTTGGCCTAGCATTTCTCGAAAGGGTAAACAAGTGAGTAAATGTTTGACCCGATCAAAATCGGTATCAGTGCGAAAACCTTGCAAAACTTCATTCAAAATGATATCCCCTACGATAACTTGACCATTAGCCAGTATATCGTCGAGCAATTCAGTTTGTGAAGTGGTTTTGCCACTAAAGTAGTCAATCCATATTTTCGATACTGGTAAAATCATTTGTCCGTCTGCCCCTCCTCAGTATTCTCATCCCAACCCCAGGGCATCTTGCCTCGTAATTGGCGAATCTGTTGTTGAGCTTGCATGTGAACATAAAAGTTCAGTGCTTGTTCGACAACAGCCTTTTTAGTTTTCAAGCCACTGAAATTAGTGGCTTTTTGAAACAATTCGTCGTCAATATTGACGTTAATACGCATGATGTTACCTCTTGTTAAGTATCGCCTTATAAAATTAGATTATTGGCACGTATAAGTCAAGCTTTGTACAAACGGGAAAAGACAAGTCAAAAATGAAAAAATGAACAGCCTGAAATCACGTCAAACAATTTTCTACGCAAAAGTTTTGCTTCGCTGTACTTTTGCGTAGAATTTCTTATTAAGGAACGTGCATGAAATAAAATATCCATAAAAAATTAGCGACTCCCTTGTTATTGCTGTATTGAGAAAAAGTTGTCTTTTTCACGCAAAAGTTTTGCTTCGCTGTACTTTTGCGTGAAAAGTTATTTTATGCGCGTTCCTAAGTCATTTTAAATAACTTAATTCAATTTTTGATTTGTATTAATATTCTCTTGATTCTAACGGATTTTGGGGAGGGCGAACACGCAATCCCAGCCCCGACGCCAAATATTGTAGGGGCGATCCGTTCGTTATCGCCCTTTCAAATAATGGAAAAGCCCCATTATTTTTGGTGTTTCAAAAATCTGTTACAATCAGAGATTCTCTTTAAAATTCTTATTGCATAATAGTCACTTTGCTAGAAGAATATATATTATAGTTTTTCAAATCATTATCAACCTGTGCCTGTATAAAATTGCAAATTGCAAAGCAAGAGAGATTATAAAAAAGGGATTATTCCCCAAAGTGACTCTCTTGACAACTCTTAAATAGCTGTTTAAATCAATTTAATTAATATTAGACCTTAATAAGGGCTTATAACATATTAATTAATAAAGTTTATAACACATAAACGATACCTATAAAATAAAGGATACCAATAAATATGTACAATTTACGTAACTTACGAATAATATCTTGACAAAGCAATTTTTAATGAAACAAATAGAAACGCAATTATTACAGAATAATATTGATATTAAATGTTTTTAACAACAGCACAAATTCAAATAAAGTACATTTAATAATTCTATGATTTTTATAGATAAAATAATTGATTCCGTGTATCAGTGCCTAAAAATAATTTTTCTGTGTTGGCAACTTCCAGAAGACTGTAACAACATAAATAACATCGAAAAAAAAGTTTTTACATATTGGGTTAAAAATGAAGCTAATATCTTTATATCTGATCAATTAGTAATTATCAAATCTCAGTGTTATTGTCATAACAAATTGATTTTTAATGACTTTCAATTTTGAAGTCTATATAAGTCTATGAAATACAAAATATAATTATTTAGGGACAAGTCTATTATATTTAGATTCTGTGGAACGATGTGCTACTCTGTGAACTTTATTCGAGATTCAAATTGGGGCAAACAAAAACTTGAACCTCGAATGTTGAAAAATGAAAAATATTTTAAAGTCTATGATAATAAAACTAACCTGAGTACACTATAGAAGTGTTTAGTATTATATACATTTACTGATTAAATAGTATTTGATGGTATTTGATAGTATGTAAATACTATCATTCATAAATGAAACTATTAACTATTAACTATTGATTATCAAGTATTGTATTAAATAAATTACAATATCTATACATGAACGTTTCTGTTTTAGAAATCTGTGACTTCTCGAAAACGTCGTGTAGAGGATATTGTGTCACAAGTGCATAATATTCTATATAAGGAGCCTTTTGCAAAACTCTTAAACTCTTCCACGACTAGTGTGTAAAAAAAAGTAAAAAATACTTGATTATCAATTTTTGCCTGCCCAAAACGAAATTAGTACTATAAAGCTAAAAACAAGTAAAATTGGTGATTTTGGAACGTACCAGTCCCTACATTCTTCAAATAGTTATTTTTAACAATATTGTCTTATTATTGATACTAATCTATGTCAATAAATCGCATTAATTGCTCGACAGTAATGACTAAGATACAAAACATGAGGTGACTGAAAACTTTGGCGTGACCTCGCACACACACGGACATGGCGACCCCCAAATTCATCTTTCAGACTGAAATTGACTCGTTCAGATGCACTTCTTTCACGATAACGAACTTGGAAAGAATACTCAACATGGATAAATTGAAGCCGTTTTTTTGAGGCTAAAAGTTCTTTTTTCAAAACCTTATCACGGCGCGGGTTGACATCTATAATAGGAACATGACCAAGTTCAAAACTTTTCGTCCTAATTTCGGAGGCATCATAAGCAGCAATCCATTAAATCATAGAGATTGGTTACTCGCTTTTTCGTTTTTTCTGCCAAAGGAATTGCTTTTTTCCTATCATGTGTTGAAGCAGAGGTTAACACACAACTCACCGTGCCTTTCCCATCAGCTGTGTCGATATGAAGCTTGTAACCGACCCAAGTTTCTGTGTGACCCTTGACTTAATTTCTTGCTACCACGCAGGCACCAGTCTTTGGGTAAGTCTTCCAGCATTTGGTCAAGACTCATGTCGCCGGAGCATCGTTCCCGAGTAGGTTCTTTGACGATATCGAAACCCTTTTTAGGACGTCCACGGGATAGATTCTGTTTTTGAAGCTCTTCGTTGTTTTTATCCTTCTTTATCGGTTTTTCACGGGCTTCTATTTGCTCAAGCATCTCTTGAAATGTGCAAGGCGAGTTCTTCAGGGTCAAGTCTTTTTTATCAATGCCTCATGTATTTTTCCCGGCAACTTAGTTTTTGCGAATTCTGCAAACGCCCGAGAAAACGTTGAGCAGCGAAGAATTTCTTTGACTTTCGCACAAAAACAAATTCGCCTAAGAACTTTTGGAACATGCGAGCCGATCCAATAAAATTAGGGTAGTGGGCATATCATATATCGCCTTGGCTATAAATGCTCTAGCTATCGCTACTCGGTCACTTCGATACCGGCCTGGAAGACGAAGATGACTTTTCATTTAGTTCTTCTATCCGAAGAACTTCTAAAACCGTTATCAGTAATTGTTGTTTTGTTGTCAGTTCACCTAATTCTTTTTTCAACTTTGGTCATAAGCTTCCTTGAATGGTCAGCCAATATTGGGATAAAGTTATCGAAGAGTTGATTCATCTCAAAATATCCAGAGTAGAGTAATAGAGTGATTTAAGTATTGCTTGATCTATATTTTTTTATTATACTACATATCCATTTTGATAAGCTATAAAGATATTGTTTTGATGGAGTTTTGCAAGAGGCTCTAAGTAGAGCGTTTTTTTTGTAGGAACTTGATTAAAAATCACTACAGTTAAAGAAAAACGTGATGAAGCTTATATTGTGTGGACGATATGGTGCCGCATTTTACCAAAAACAGGTTTTTTTATTCATACTATTAATACTATTAAATACTATTAAACTTGTAACTATAAAAGGCCGTTAATATCATCGATAGACTTTATGCATTCGCATCATGTTATTCAAGCTCAAAACCAGAAAAAGGAGCATAAAACAAATGTCCTCAAATCGAACAAAAACCCATGAACAGAAGCGTGTATTAGGCATACCTAGCCAAACCTCAATAAAAGCTGGTGCCTGTGATATGTCCCCCAGCTTGGAACAACAACAAATTCGCAAATGTCAATTGAATGATGTATTAAAATCTTCACCAGCATGTCACTCACTAAAAAGCTCCGGCTGTCAAGTTCCGAACAATCGCTTCGAGATTGCCTAATGGTATTTTTAATACCAGTAAAACTCAAAACTGGCATGAACAGTGTTTCACATTTCACGCGCGTAGTGAAGCTTCGCTAAAGTTGCGCGCAACAAAGCGCGTGAAATGTGAAATGTTCATTTTTATCATTTTGTTCAAAAGTCCAATTGTTCATCTCTAGATTATGGCTTTGGGCAACTTGGGCAACTTAAACTGTATTTCACATTTCACTTAAGAAGTTGCGCGCAACTTTATTTCACTTAAGAAGTTTCGCGAAGCGAAACTTCTTAAGTGAAATGGTGCATGGCACGATTTTCTTTCGCCCCCTTCAACACACACAACATATAGTGATCCTAAATGATTTGTGAAGAACATAAGCCCAAAAGGATTTAAATTCGTGTACTCAAATTTACAACTCATTTAGGATATCTATAGTGTCTCACAGAGATTTTCCTTAGCTCAAGTATTCTGTCGAACGAAGTACGACTCTGTGAACTTTTTAGGGAATAGCACATTTTTCGTTCATGATTGATTATTTCTATACTGTGATTTTTTGATGAAACATTTATGGTTGACAGCTTTACTTGATATTTCTGAATCCTTGCGAGCGCGTTGGTTTTTACTTTATACCACGGTATTTGGTGGTCTCATCATCTTATTATTGGTATTTGGGTTGACGGAATCTCGTGTCATGGGATTGACTGGTTTAACCCGTTTGTTGCTGACTTACATCTCTGTGTGTATGGCTATCTTGCCCATTTTTGTTTTAATGAGTACGGTGCGCTCGGTTGCAGGTGATATCGATGCGGGGGTTTTTGAATATCTACTTTCTTTACCTGTGTCTCTCTCGGCTTGGTACTGGGGAAAACTCATTGGACGCTTTATCGTCATTTTCCTACCCGTTTTTATGGCAATGGTAGTCGCAGTAGGCTGGGGGTTATGGCGTGACGTGACAGTACCTTGGCATTTATTGGCTTTTTACACTGGCTTACTGGTTGCGTTAGCCTGGTGTTTTCTTGGCATCGGTATGCTGATTTCCAGTATGGCGCGTTCTGTCGATATAGCACAAGGGAGCGCGTTTTTTATCTGGTTATTTTTGCTGGTATTTCTTGATTTAATCTTACTGGGTTTGATGGTACGCGAGCAGTTTTCTGCCGAACTTTTGGTATTCATAGCTTTAGCCAATCCATTACAAAGCTTTCGCACAGGGGCTATGCTGTTATTTGATCCCCAACTCATTCTTTTAGGCCCAACAGCTTATGTCATTTTGGATTTATTTGGTCAAACAGGCTATTTGATTTGGTCTTTTGTTTATCCTGTGATATTGGGAAGTCTTTGTGCAATGATGGGTTATCTGCTGTTTCGCCGTGGCGATTTGTTATAAACAGTTATCAGTTATCAATGTTCAGTTATCAGTTTCACATTTCACGCTTAAGTTTCGCGGAGCGAAACTTAAGCGTGAAATAAAGTTTTTTAAGCAAATACTTTTGCGTGAAAATTAGTTATCAATTGAATGACATTAAGTTGGTAAACTTCATGCTTAGGATAGAACGCTGATTTAACTGATTAATCATGACACCACGCAAAAGTTTTTATCGCGAAATACTTTTTCACGCAAAAGTTTCGCGGAGCGAAACTTTTGCGTGAAAGCGTGAAACACTGATTTAAACATGATTAACACTTATTAAGCATTAATCAGTTAAATAGTTAAATCAGCGTTCTATTTTCTCAAATAACAACATTTCACGCTAAAGTTTCGCTCCGCGAAACTTTAGCGTGAAATTGATAATTGATAACTGAAATCGTGACAACAAGAAAAAAGATTGTTGGTATATTATTGGTTTTTTTAAGCTGGGGATGGCTATTTGCGATTCCCTTTATTCCATTAACAAGCAATAAAGCAGTCAATTTCCATTTTCCTGTTGAAGGCGTTGTGCAATATTTACTGGTTTTTTTTGGCTACCCTGGGTGTTCTACAGTTTGTCCCGTCACTTTGAAAACATTAGCGCATGTTTATACTGATTACGGGAAAATTTATCAGGATGAAGCCTTAAAAGTTGTTTTTGTTAATTTAGAGTTAGGGATGACAGCAGAAGTCTCCATGAGGTATGCGAAGCATTTTCATCCTGATTTTCTAGGTTATCACCTGTCAAAACGACAACTGAATCAACTTATGGACGAATTAGGGGTGTCTTTTTTCAAATATGACGGGCAAGAACCTTTGCATACTAGCTATATTTATTTGTTGGAAAGACAATTAGCTGGTTGGAAAATGAAATATGTCTACAGTCAGCCAAATTTAGTCGAATCAAATTTGATGAATGATTTAAGAGTGCTTAAAAGTCGTCGTTATTAACCATACCGATATGTTTAAAAAACTTTTTAATAGTAGAAATAACCTGCCCTTTTCACCAAAAGTAGAGGCTGCTTTACAAGAAGATTTTATTAAAGCCGACAAGATGATGATGATTCTCTTGTTGCTACACTGGTTCGTTGCCAGCACATTTACAGCGTACAGTTATGGCTTTTATAAACTCGGTTTTATAGGTGGCAGTGGCGTTATTTTGATTGCCTTTTTAGGCTACCGTTTTTTTCTAGGTACCCTTTTTTCAAGACTGATTATGGGCATCTCTTTTATGATTTTTTCGGCTATTTTCATCCAACAACATTTCGGTCGAATTGAGATGCACTTCCATGTTTTTGTCGCACTCCCTATTCTGATTCGATATAAAGATATTTATCCTATTGTCGCAGGCGCTCTCACTATCTCGCTTCATCACCTCATTTTTAATTATTGCCAAGTCTATAACCTATCTTTGCTAGGTGTGCCTCTCAAGGTTTATAACTACGGAGATGGTTTGGATATTACTTTACTTCATGCCATTTTTGTCGTCATTTCAGTCGTTGTTTATTATTTTCTGATTGATGTGATTGTCCAACAGTTTTCTGACAATATACGCTTTGCTGAGGAATTGGAAAAGAAAAATAAATTGGCTAAATTAGCCAAGCAGGAACTGCAAGTTGCAAAATGTGCGGCAGAGGAAGCGAATATTGCCAAGAGTCAGTTCATGGCTAACATGAGCCATGAATTACGCACACCACTCAGTGCGATTATGGGTTACAGCGAAATATTGCAGGAAGAAGCGGAAGCATTAGGCGATCAGGATATTACTGCCGATCTGCAAAAAATCTATTTTGCTGGTGAACACTTGTTAAGTCTTATCAATGATATTCTGGATATTTCAAAAATTGAAGCCGGTAAGATGGAATTATACCTAGAAACATTCAATTTACCTGATATGTTGCAAGATATTGTTGTTACTATTCAACCCTTGGTAGACAAGAATGATAATACTTTAAATGTTTCAAAGTCTGACAACTTGGGGGAGGTTCATGCTGATTTAATTAAAGTACGGCAAATTTTACTGAATCTACTCAGTAATGCTGCGAAATTTTGTCAGAAGGGTCAAATTGATTTGCAAGCTGAGCGTGTTCAGGAGAAAAATACAGATTGGATTATATTTCGTGTTAGTGATCAAGGCATAGGAATGACTCAGGAACAAAAAGAATTGATATTTGAACCCTTTAAACAAGCCGATGCTTCAACAACTCGAAAATATGGGGGTACTGGATTAGGGTTGGCTATTAGTCAAAAAATTGTACATATGATGGGCGGTTATATTGAATTAGAAAGTGAATTAGACAAGGGGAGTATTTTTACAGTCCACTTGCCGGCATTTGTTTCAAATGATTCTTCCTAATTATGTCATCAATACAAGTCATAACAAGAAGGGGTTTTTATTGCGGATGAAAGCGCATTAATCTGTTTATCAACGAGGCATGAAATAGAACACCGTATGTAGGGGCAATCCATTGTGGTTGCCCGTTATCACCTAAAAATCACTTACAAATCAAAGACAATGTTACTTGATACGGAATAACGAGGTGAAGGCCTATCAAATTCGGAGTCAAACAATGGATAAAATACATTCAAACGCTATAGCCAGCCTTGAATTTAAGTTGGCAAAGCCAATTTGCCTCTCATGTCGATTGCTATTTTGCAGAAAAGGTCAATTTTTGGCGAGATTTTTTGCCTCAAGCGTTACAAGAGGCATTAATGGATAAAACGGTAGGGGATGAAGTTAAAGTACCGTTGCCACATGATGATATCATCTTGCCTCATAGCAGCCATAATATCTTTACTTTGCAACGCAGCCAATTTAACCGCAATTTTTTGCACGGCAGGATGCTTGATCCGCGTTTAGGTCGTTTTTATCCTAAAATAAAAAATTTCTGCAAAATGTTTCGGGAGGCGTTAAAGAAAAATTGACCCCCTTTCGTTGTATTAGACTTGATGAAACGACGCTACAAGTTTATTTTAATCATCCCTTAGCCCAATATGCACTTAAATTGGCTGCGAAAGTCCATGAAGTTCAAGGCAGCCATGAGGATCGATGTGGCAGGTGTCATGATTGGGCAGAAATCATGACGAGTAATGGCATTGGTTTTCAGAGCCGTTACGAAAATAGGCCTACCGATTTTTTTTTGATCCTTTTGGCAGAATGGATTGGAGTGATGATAGGGAATTTTACAGCACATCTCGCCTTGTAACCCATCTGGATGCTAAAGCTATCGAAGTCATCACGGGTTTCTATAGTCAATTTATTAAACCCGGCATGAAGGTATTATACTGCACATGGGCATAGCTTTTCACGCAAAACTTTTTTTGCTAGGGCTCCCTACAATTCCAGAAACTCATTTAAAAAAAAAGTTAAGTTTATCATTAGTGGGGTAACAAACTGAACTTTTTAATGAGAATGGTGGGCTTTAAAAACACGTTACCCACCATTTCACGCTAAAGTTTAGCTCCGCGAAACTTTAGCGTGAAATACATAAATGTTTAAGTTGTAGCCGCGTGTAGTATAGATTTGATGAGCAGTTGGAAATCGCATCTTCCAGAAAATTTAGAATTAGCCGATGTGATCGGACTCGGATTGAATCAAGAGGAGTTAGACAATAATAATCAGTTGACAGGCTATCGCCTTCACGATTTGAACAAAACACCACGTATGCCATTTGATGACAAGGCATTTGACGCGGTTATTTGCACCGTTTCTGTTGAATACCTGACTCAGCCTTTTGAGGTTTTTGAAGAAGTGTCACAGATTTTAAAAGTGGGGATATTTTATCGTTACATTTTCTAATCGTTGGTTTCCAGCCAAAGTGATCACTATTTGGCATGAACTTCATGAATTTGAACGTCTTGGACTGGTCATGGAATATTTTTTAAAATCAGGGCAATACTCTAATTTATCCACGTATTCTATGCGGAACTTGCCAAGGCCGATGGATGACAAATATATCCATGAAAGTAGATATGCCGATCCCGTGTTTGCTGTCTGTGGACAGAAGGTTTAGATTGGATTTTTTGAAATTGATTCGATGATTCGATATCTCAAACGCCAGTCCATAAAAAAACCGGGTATCCCCGGTTTTTAAAATAACAACCATTTTATTTAGATGCCACAATATAATAAGAGCAGTTTTCAAAGAGATTCTAAGCTTCAGCCGCTTTCTCTGCTTCTTCTGGTCGATCTACTAATTCTACAATAGCCATAGGCGCTTTATCTCCCTGCCTAAAGCCACATTTAAGAACGCGTAGATAACCGCCTGGACGCTCTTTATAACGAGGGCCTAATTCATTAAATAATTTTGTAACTATTTCCCTGTCGCGCAATCTAGCAAAAGCCAATCGACGGTTTGCGACACTGTCCTTTTTAGCCAAAGTAATCAATGGCTCAACAACACGACGTAGCTCTTTTGCTTTAGGCAAAGTCGTCTTGATGAGTTCGTGACGCATTATAGAAACCGCCATATTTTTAAACATCGCCTTTCGGTGACTACTTGTACGATTAAGCTGCTTACCAGCATGACGGTGACGCATAATTTTCCTTTTCAGTTATCACGTTCTAGGCAAAAAATTTTCAAAAACTGGGGCAAAGAACCGAAGGTTCGCAAAGCGAAATCAATTATCAGTTATCAGTGTTCATGGGTGTCATTAACTGGTAATGCTTTACTGGTAACTGCTTTATTCCGTCCGGTGATCAAATCTCATCACTACAGACAAATCGGTTTACTGTATATAGTGCCTGGAGGAATAATGGATTATGTTTTGCTAAGTTCTGCCGCTATCCAGAGGAGACTTTTACGACAACAACAATCATATCCCCACTATCCCTGTACGCACAAAGACAAAACCCGCGCCAATCCCGGTAGAGCAAGTCTACCGTACAGGCGGAGCTCATTAATTGCTCATTAATTATATTTGAACCATCATTCAATCCAAGGTATTTGTTGTTTTAATCAAATGCCTTGTTCAACACTTTTATCCCTTATTATAGACTTGTTGCAAAATAAAACGGAGAGAATTTTATTTATAAATCATTTTAAAGGCTGTGTATTATGTCATTTAATTTCAAATACTTAAGTTATTTCGCAACAACTCTTTATAAATAACTCTTATTGAAGAAAATTCAAAAACTTAAGAAGAATTATCGGTAGGAATCTGTTGTTCCTCAGAAAGACTGGGAGGTTGCCAATTTTCCAAAAGCATGCCTAAAGACAATCCTCGTGACGCTAATATGTCTTTGATTTCAGTTAGAGACTTCTTACCAAGGTTAGGTGTTTTCAATAATTCATTTTCCGTTTTTTGAATCAAATCACCAATGAAAAAAATATTTTCTGCTTTCAAACAATTAGCAGAACGTACTGTCAATTCCAATTCATCTACTGGCCGCAATAAAATTGGATCTATCTCGTTTGTTTCTGTCCTTATTTCTGTTTCAACATTGCCTTCCAATTCGACAATCACGGAAAGTTGATCCCGTAAAATGGCAGCCGCTTGTCTAATAGCATATTCTGGCTTGATTGTACCATTGGTTTCCAACTCAATGATAAGCTTATCCAGATTGGTACGTTGTTCAACACGCGCACTTTCAACTCGGTATGCCACCCGTGAAATAGGACTAAAAGACGCATCTAACCTTAATGTACCCGCAGGACTACTACTTTCACTATCCTCTTCCTCGTAGCGTTGACTTGCAGGCTGATAACCCCGTCCCATCATCACTTTTAAGGTCATGTTAAGTTCACCAGCCTTGGTCAAATTGGCAATCAAATGATCAGGATTGACAATCTCAACATCGTGATCCAAAGTGATGTCTCGGGCACACACCGGCCCTGGGCCCTTTTTACTGAGTTGCAAGGCCACCTCTTGGCGATCTTGCATACGAATAGCTAAGCCTTTTAGATTTAATAAAATGTCAGTGACATCTTCCTGCACACCCTCAATAGAGGTATATTCGTGTAACACACTGTCAATCATGACTTCAACCACTGCCGCTCCTGCTAGAGAAGACAATAATACACGTCTGAGAGCGTTACCTAAAGTATATCCGAAGCCACGATCCAAAGGCTCTAATGTTATCTTAGCAGTCGTGTCATTGAGGTATTTAACATCAACTATACGCGGCTTTAATAATTCCATCACATTGGATTGCATATTCCGTAGACTTGTTGCAAAACAAAACTGAGATCAGTTTAGAGATGAATTAATGACTTAGCTATGAAAGCATAAGTGTTATGTCATTTAATTTCAAATACTTAAGTTATTTCGCAACAACTCTAGTTATTAAGAGAATTGTTACTCGTTATCAGTGAAATCATAAAACCTGATTTACTTAGAATACAACTCTACCACAAGTTGTTCATTAATATCGCTCGGCAATTCCATACGTTCAGGGGCTGCTTTAAACAAAGCTTGCATTTTATTGACATCCACATCAACCCACTCTGGGAAACCATACTCCTGAGCATTGCTTAATGCTGTCTTAATACGCAACTGTTCACGGCTTTTCTCACGAATGCTAATCGTATCATTTGCTTTGACTTGGTAAGACGGAATATTGACCATCTTATCATTAACTAAAATGGCTTTGTGGCTCACTAACTGTCTTGCTTCAGACCGTGTAGCCGCAAACCCCATGCGGTACACCACATTATCTAAACGACATTCAAGCAAAGAAAGTAGATTTTCACCCGTCGAACCAGATTGGCTACTTGCTTTTACGTAGTAGTTATGAAATTGCCGTTCCAAAATACCATATAATCTGCGTAACTTTTGTTTTTCACGCAACTGCAGAGCATAGTCGGACATTCGTGGACGTTTGTCACCATGCTCTCCTGGCATTTTTTCTAATTTACATTTAGACTCTAAACCTCGTGTACGACTCTTTAAAAATAGATCGACACCTTCACGACGGCTTAATTTACATTTAGGGCCGAGATATTTTGCCATATTAACTTTTAAGTTGTAACGAATAGAGGTAAAAAAAAATTTTGCTCAACCTCATTAGGTATGGGAAAAAGGACACACATCCCCCTGAAAAGATTACTAATTAGAATTAAGTAATCTAATTAATTAGACTCTGCGCCTTTTAGGAGGGCGACAGCCATTATGCGGAATGGGTGTAACATCCATGATACTTGTAATTTTAAAACCATTAGCATTGAGTGACCTCACCGCAGACTCACGCCCAGGCCCAGGCCCTTTAATCCGTACTTCCAAATTTTTTACACCAAAATCTTTAACCACATTACCCACTTTTTCTGCTGCGACTTGAGCAGCAAACGGGGTACTTTTGCGAGAACCCCGAAAGCCACTGCCTCCAGCAGTTGCCCAACCCAAAGCATTACCTTGACGGTCAGTAATGGTAATAATTGTATTATTAAAAGAGGCATGCACATGGGCAATGCCATCGGTGACATTCTTTTTTACCTTCTTACGCTTGGTCGGTGCTGTTTTTGCCATTTTTAATTTAATAGTTAAAATGGTTGAGTGATTAGAGTTGTCCCAGAAACTCAATTATTGCCCGTTTTTAAGTTTTCAATAACATGAGTTAGGGAGCAATCTTATTATATCAATCAATGAGTTAGAAACCATTATTTCTTTATAGGTTTCCGTGGTCCTTTCCGAGTACGAGCATTAGTACGGGTACGTTGACCACGTACAGGTAATCCACGTCGATGTCGCATACCACGGTAACAGCCTAAATCCATTAAGCGTTTAATATTCATTGCCACTTCACGACGTAAATCACCTTCTACATTGTATTTGGCCACCTCAGCACGTAAGCTTTCTAACTCCTCTTCTTTCAAGTCTTTAGCCTTGATAGTTGGAGAAATGCCACAGTCTTTACAAATCTGTTGTGCAGAGGTGGGCCCAATACCGTAAATAGAGGTCAAAGCAATTACTGTGTGTTTTTGTACTGGAATATTAATGCCAGCAATACGGGCCATAATAAGTGTTCCTAAAAAATTGGACAAAGCTGCCCATTAGGTCATTCGCTCTCGGTTGATAACCCAGACGGATTGCAACTCGAGTCCTGGTTGAACAATCCCAACCGTTTGGTGCTATACTCAACGAGGTGATAAACTTAACTTTTTTTTAAATGAGTTTAGGGAATTGTATTTCACTTAAGAAGTTTTTGCGCGCAACTTTTCACGCTAAAGTTTCGCTTCGCGAAAAGCGTGAAAGCGTGAAATGTGAAATGGTGGGTAACGTGTTTTGGTTGCCCACCAAATCGAGATAAAAAGTTTAAGTTATGCCCATGTGCAGTATATATACTTAGCATTGTCATAAATTGCGCTTTTTAATTACTAACAGCCAACAGCGGGCATCAGTTGTCTTACAGCTCAAGTCACCTAAAGGTGACTAACCTTTCACTTCAGCAAAAGCGCAAATTATAAGGGTGGACAGTATAACGCACAACGAATAGCCCGATGAAATGATACTCGGCCAAGCTTCTCACCTCGGTAAGAATTGAGGAATCATGTCTAGTGAGCTACCCATTTCAAAAATACAACCTTTTACTTCCCCAAAAAGTATCACTTTGTATCTATATGGGGCTTTTTCCAAGTGCATGAGTTCATTGCAAAAGTTTTTTGCAATACTATCAACTTTTGTCACAAAATCAAATAATATTAATAATGACGCTAATCAAAAATCATCCTTGTCGTTGCTTATGCCGCTTATCAGTGCAAATCACTTGAACTCTTCCATGTCGGCGGATAATTTTACATTTTCTACAAATTTTCTTAACAGAAGCTCTTACTTTCATTTTTTTCCTGTAAATCAATTATTAACTTTCCAATATTAACTTTCCAATTAGGGAGTTGCGCCTAAATAAGATACCCACGCAGGCGAAGCCATAGAGGCAAATTTATGTCACGTTATGTCAACTACTTTTGCGTCTCTTTTGCGTTTATTGCGTCTTTTGCGTTTATTTTCTTTGACTGATTGTTCTGGGGTATATTATTTCTTCACACTCCTTCCTTAATTCTTCAATATGCCTTAATACTCAATACAAATGAGAATAATAAATTATTTAGAATTATATTTTAGGAGAAAATAATAGAGTTTATTCGTTATGAATGAGTTTTGAATTTGTTACTATTAATATCTAATTATTTATTTATTTCATATATGAATAGAATGAGACAAAATTTATCTCACTTTATCTGACTCAAATAAAAATAAATCACATAAAATTTGTAAAGGTATTTGAAAATTGAGCAAATTTATTAGATTTATAAAATGAGTTTCGATGTTCAAATTACAAATCAGCAAAAACTTGAACATCGAATTTAAACCTCAAAAAAACTTCCTCAGCGCAACAAAGGACTGCGACCTTGTCCTCTTAAATTGGCTTTCTTCATCAAACCATCGTATTGATGCGACATTAAATGGGCTTGTACTTGAGACATGAAATCCATCGTGACTACCACAATAATCAGCAATGAAGTCCCCCCAAAATAAAAAGGAACATTCCATTTCAGCACCAAAAATTCAGGCAACAAACAAACAGCTGTCACATAAATTGCGCTTGCCAATGTTAAACGCGACATCACTTTATCAAGATATTCTGCTGTTTGTTTTCCAGGCCTAACCCCTGGAACAAATGCCCCTGACTTCTTTAAATTATCTGCAATTTCTTTTGGATTAAAAATCAAGGCCGTATAAAAAAAGCAGAAGAAAATGATTGCTATGGCATAGAACAAGACATATAAAGGTTGTCCAGGTGACAAAGTTTGTGATAAATCTTTTAACCATGTCATTCCTTCAGCACTACTACCAAACCATCCACCCAAGGTGGCTGGAAACAAAATAATACTTGATGCAAAAATGGGGGGAATAACGCCTGCCATATTCATTTTTAATGGCAAGTGACTGCTTTGTCCCGCATACATTTTGTTTCCTATTTGACGTTTGGCGTAGTTCACCGTTATACGGCGCTGCCCTCGCTCAACAAACACGACAAAAGCCGTCACCATCAACACAACAGCAAACAACAACAGTAAGGTCAAAACATGTAATTGACCAGTACGTGCCAATTCCAATGACCCCCCTATTGCAGAAGGCAACCCAGCAACAATTCCTGCATAAATTATAAGTGAAATACCATTACCAATCCCTCGTTCTGTGACTTGTTCACCTAGCCACATTAAAAACATAGCCCCTGTCACCAGTGTCATAATTGCGGTTATCCGAAAAGCTAAGCCTGGATCAATAACGACATTCTGACTTTCTAAGGCAATAGCTACCCCTGTTGCTTGGAAAGTTGCCAATCCCAAGGTGCCATAGCGGGTATATTGGGTAATTTTACGTCGCCCCGTTTCCCCCTCTTTTTTCAATTGCTCAAGTGTAGGAGAAACAGCCGTTAGCAATTGCATGATAATGGCCGCAGAAATGTAGGGCATAATACCAATGGCAAATACCGAAAAGCGTTCTAAGGCACCACCTGAAAACATATTAAACATATCTAAAATGGTGCCCCGTTGCTCCTCAAACATACTGGCTAGTTTTATTGGGTCAATGCCGGGTACTGGAATAAAAGTACCAATCCTAAAAACGATAATTGCCCCCAGCACGAACAACAGTCGTTGCTTTAGCTCAGTTAGCCTACCTAGCTTGCCTAGTTCTATACCCGCTGTCGTATGAGTAGCCACTTCATCCTCTTTGGTAATGTAATTAGTTTAGATTCTAGGTCATTACAATTATCAACTTTCAATTGTTCCCCCGGCCGCCTCAATCGCAACCCTAGCCCCTTTTGTTACAGCTAATCCATGAATTTTAATCGCTTTAGTCAATTGCCCTGATGCAATCACTTTGACCCGTTTGACTTGTCGTGGAATAATGTTGGCCGCTTTCAAACCTTGTAAGTCCACCGTTTCTTGCCCTACTTTTTCCAGTTCATGTAAGCATACTTGCGCGGTATACTTAGCCTTAGCTGACACAAAACCCACTTTAGGCAAACGTCTTTGCAAAGGCATTTGACCGCCTTCAAAGCCAACTTTATGAAACCCTCCAGAGCGTGAACGTTGACCCTTATGTCCGCGTCCGCACGTTTTGCCTAAACCTGAACCTATGCCACGTCCGACTCGTTTAGCCGATTTTTTGGCACCTACGGCCGGTTTCAATGTATTCAAATACATAATTAAAGCTCTTCCACTTTTAACAAATAAGCCACCTTGTTAATCATACCACGTATAGCCTTTGTATCTTCAACCTCGACCGTATGATGCCGATGCCGCAAACCCAAACCCGCCACACAGGCCTTATGCCTTGGTTGACGTCCGTGGATGCTACCCATTTGCGTGACTTTAAGCTTTTTTTTCATAACCAATTTAACCTAAAATTTCCTCAACCGTTTTGCCCCGTTTAGCAGCAATAGACTGTGGACTTGCCATCGCAGTCAAACCATTAAACATTGCTCGCACCACATTTTTATGATTAGAACTGCCAATGGTTTTAGCTAAAACATCGCGCACACCCAGTACTTCAAATACTGCCCGCATAGCCCCACCTGCGATAATTCCCGTTCCATTTGAGGCAGGCTGCATATACACTTTTGCAGCACCATGCTCCGCTACAATAGGATACTGTAAGGTAGTCCCTTTCAGAGGGAAAGATTGCATATCTTTACGTGCATTTTCCATCGCTTTTTGAATCGCCAGAGGCACTTCACGGGCTTTACCATAACCAAAACCTGCTTTGCCTTTACCATCACCTACAACAGTTAATGCCGTAAAACTGAAAATACGTCCGCCTTTAACCACCTTAGCAACACGATTGACAGTAACCAGTTTTTCTAACAGGTCATCATTTTTAGTACGTTGGATATCATAATTTGCCATATCAGTTATCCGTTAACCGTATTTTAAACTTATGAACGCCTATCTAGGCAAAAGTCTTTCCACGCAAATATTATTACATTGTAACAAAAAATTATTTAATAATAGCGTATCAAAAACCGTTACATATTCAGGCTATCGGATTAATCGGCTAACTTATTGCATTATGAACTCAAAAAAATTAACTTCCCCCAAATACTATTAATATAATATAATTTCATTGGAAAGAAGAAGTGATTTTTAGCCGATCCTGATTCAAAGTTTTTAAAGACTTTATCAATTACTTTATAATAAAAAAACAATAATTGTTATATATTTATTAGACAGGTCTATAAATTAAAAATTCAGACCCACTTCACGGGCAGCATCTGCTAAAGCTTTAACGCGGCCATGATATTTAAATCCAGAACGATCAAAAGCGACATCAGTCACACCTGCTGACTTGGCACGCTCTGCAATTGCTTTGCCCACCACTATCGCGGCACTTACATTACCACCATAGCCGGTAGTTTGTTTAATTTCTTTATCTAAAGTAGAAGCGCTTGCCAATACTTCAGAACCGTTTGATGCAATAATTTGTGCATAAATATGCTGTGGTGTCTTGTGTACACACAATCGGACTGCGCCTAATTTTTTAATCATAGCGCGGGTGCGGCGAGCACGACGCAAACGGGCCGATTTTTTATCCATAAACATCCTCTTTTGAGAGCCTTGATTTAACAAGAACACTTAAAGCTAAATCATTATTTATTTAATAAATACACAACATTCACTTATTTCTTCTTAGCTTCCTTCATTACAATTACTTCATCGGCTAAACGAACCCCTTTACCTTTGTAAGGCTCAGGTGGACGAAATGCACGGATATTGGCTGCAACTTGTCCCACTTTTTGTTTATCTATACCTTTGACAACAATATCAGTTTGACTAGGCGTTTCAATTGTAATGCCCTCGGGAATGTCAAAATTGACAGGATGGGAAAACCCCAAGGTTAGGTTAAGCACAGAGCCTTGTATTTGAGCACGATACCCCACACCGACTAAAGTGAGTTTTTTCTCAAAACCTCTCGTGACCCCTTGCACCATATTATTAATCAAGGCTCGTGTCGTACCTGCCAACGCTTTTGCAGCTGTGGTATTAGTTAGTGGCGCAAAGGTTAAAACATTATCTGTCAATTTGACTTCAACTTCTTTATGGAGGAGATGTTCTAAGCTACCTTGACGGCCTTTAATCTTAATGGCATGAGGTTGCAGGGTCACTTCAACTCCCCCCTGAACAGGAATAGGATTTTTGGCAATTCTTGACATATCAATATCAACACCTTAAAACTTAAAAAATGCGACAGTCTTGATTAATCAAATTAAAAATCAAAAATGAATAATAGCAACATTCCTCAGAAATCTTTGATTTTTCCTTCGCATTAAGAAACCAAACACAATACCTCTCCCCCATGACTTTCGAGCCGCGCCCTGCGATCTGTCATGAGCCCTTTGGAAGTAGAAATAATCGCAATACCCAATCCCCCTAACACTTTAGGTAAATCATCCTTGGATTTGTAAATACGCAATCCAGGCCGACTGCTGCGCTTAATCTCGGAAATGACCGGTCGCCCTTCATAATATTTTAAGGTGATTGTTAATATCGCCTTGACCCCTTCAGAGACACTATAATCTGTAATATACCCTTCTTCTTTTAAAATTTGTGCAATCGCAGTCTTGATTTTAGAAGTAGACATTTCCACTAGCTGTTTTCTGATCGCATGACCGTTGCGAATGCGTGTCAACATATCAGCAATGGGGTCTGACAAACTCATAATATTTATCCTCTTGTTGATGAAAGAATTTTAGATTCAAAAATCGCACACCAGTTTCTTTCGGGTTTTTATGAATGTGAAGTCTAAATATGAAATAATAATTATAAATAAACATTAATCACAAAAAACATTCCAAACCCCAAAATCTATTTTTTCAAACTTTCAAACTTATTAATAGTATATCGCCATAAGTGACATTAAACTGAATTTGTGCTAGAAATCGAAAATTCTTTTACCAACTTGATTTGACTAAACCCGGGATAAATCCTTGCATAGCGGATTCACGCAACTTATTCCGAGCCAAACCAAATTTTCTATAATAACCATGTGGGCGCCCTGTGATTTTGCAACGATTACGCACTCGGCTGGGACTGGCATTACGCGGCAAAGACTGCAAAGCTTGTCTGGCTTCTTCGTGTTCCTCTTCAGAGGCGTTAACATTAGCCAATGTTTTTTTCAATTCAGCCCTTTTTGCCGCATATTTTTTGACCATCCGTATACGTTTAGCTTCTCGATTGATCATGGATAGTTTTGCCATTGCTGCGCCTCAATTTTTAAGTGGAAAGTTAAAGGCCTTCAATAAGGCATATCCTTCCTCATCAGTTCGTGCTGTGGTACTGATGGTGATGTCCAATCCCCGAATGGCATCAATTTTATCGTAATCAATTTCAGGGAAAATAATTTGCTCACGGATACCTAAACTATAGTTACCCCGCCCATCAAAAGCTTTTCTACTTAAACCACGAAAATCTCTAATCCGCGGAATAGCAATGCTAATGAGTCGGTCAAGAAACTCATACATGCGTTCCCTGCGTAAATTGACTTTACAACCAATGGGCCAGCCTTCACGAATTTTAAAATTAGATACGGACTTGCGGGCTTTGGTAACAACCGGCTTTTGACCTGCAATAGCCATCATATCAGCAACGGCACGTTCAATCACTTTCTTATCACCCACAGCTTCACCTAAGCCCATATTTAGGGTAATTTGCACAATTTTGGGTACCTGCATAATGCTGTTATATCCAAATTGCTGCATTAATTGTTGAACAACCGTATCACGGTAATAGGTTTGTAATCTCGCCATCTGAATTAATCCGCAATCACTTCACCATTTGACTTAAAGTAACGCACCTTAGTGCCATCTTCAAGAAATTTAAAACCCACCTTATCAGCCTTATTGGTGGTTTGGTTAATAAGCGCAATATTAGAGATATGAATAGGCATTTCTTTATCAATAATGCCACCTGGGGTTCCTTGCATAGGATTACCCCGCGTATGACGTTTGACTAAATTAATATTTTCTACTACTACGCGATCATCACCGATAAAGCGAATAACTTTACCGCGCTTGCCTTTATCCTTACCCGCAATGACCACCACATCATTGCCTTTTTTTATTCTACGCATGTTTAATTGATCAAGTTAGACATTAAAGTTCTCAAATTCTCACTCCTCATTCAGTGATAATTGGGACGGTTAAAGGTTTTGCCACCAAATGATTTCCTTTTGAAAAGGAACATGAGAAATTTTTAGTAACTTAAGTGAATTTTTCTATAACATAGATTGTTCTAAAGGACTTCTGGAGCCAAAGAGATAATTCTCATAAAGCGTTCACTTCTCAACTCACGGGTGACCGGCCCAAAAATACGGGTACCAATGGGTTGTAATTGGTTATTGAGCAATACAGCCGCATTCCCATCAAAACGAATCACTGAACCATCAGGACGTCTAACCCCTTTGCGGGTTCTTACCACCACAGCAACATAGACTTCCCCTTTTTTGACTTTACTGCGTGGAATAGCCTCTTTAATGCTGACTTTAATGATGTCACCAATGTTGGCGTAACGGCGGTGTGACCCCCCTAATACTTTGATACATTTTAATCGACGGGCACCACTATTGTCTGCTGCTTCTAGCAGAGTTTGCGTTTGTATCATCGTTCTTTTTAACTCCAAATGCCGTGATTACCACAGTATAAACCATGAGTCAGGAATAGTCACACAGGGGTAGTGTACTTATTGAACACTTATTAACCTCTATCTAGGTGATTGACCGTGTAACAATCCTATGTAAACGCCAAGATTTTGTTTTGGATAGGGGGCGACATTGCGAAATTTCAACAATATCGCCTTCCTGACAAGCATTGTCTTCATCATGAGCATGTAGCTTAGTTGAACGCTTGATATATTTGCCATATATAGGATGTTTGACTGTGCGTTCCACTAAAACGGTAATTGTTTTATCCATTTTATTGCTAATCACATGCCCTGCCAAAGTCCGTGGTGAGGATACTTGTTTGGTGGTTTGCTCAGTCATGCCATGCTACCTTTTTTTTCATTTAAAATCGTTTTTACCCTGGCAATATCACGGCGAACTTTTTTAAGTTGGGTATGTCGGTTTAACTGATCATTGGCTTTCTGCATACGCAAATTAAATTGTTCACGCAATAATTCAAGCAGTTCCTTTTTCAAATCATCAATGCTTTTTTTTCGCAATTCTATCGCCTTCATCACATCACCATCCGACTCACAAAGCAGGTGGGCACCGATAATTTAGCCGAAGCTAAACGAAAAGCTTCATGGGCAATGTCCTGTGAAACACCTTCTATTTCATAGAGCATTCTGCCTGGCTGAACGGGGGCCACCCAATATTCAACATTACCTTTACCTTTACCCATACGCACTTCCAGTGGCTTTTTGGTGATTGGCTTGTCTGGAAAAATCCTGATCCATAGTTTGCCACCCCGTTTAACATGACGAGTGATAGTACGGCGGGCCGCTTCAATTTGACGTGCCGTAATATGGCCATAACCTGTTGCTTTGAGTCCAAATTCACCAAAGCTGACTTTATTACAGCGCCTAGCATAACCCCGATTACGGCCCTTTTGTTGTTTCCTGAATTTAGTCCGTTTAGGTTGTAACATGATTAACTTTCCTTGAAGATTTTGGGAAGCAATTGGGAACGTGGCATTAAAATTATCTATCTCATCCAAATTTATTCAATCTTCCACTATTCACCATTACCCATCACCAATAAACGCAAACACAAATTACATAAGATTCCCCCCAAATAGCAATATTATGCTTGTTTACCGATAATCTCACCCTTAAAAATCCAAACTTTAACTCCAATCACTCCGTATGTGGTGTGGGCTTCTGCAAAACCATAATCAATATCAGCACGTAGAGTGTGTAAAGGCACACGCCCTTCACGATACCATTCTTGCCTAGCAATCTCAGCACCATTCAAGCGGCCGCTGACATTTATACGAATCCCTTGTGCTCCCAAACGCATAGCATTACCTACCACACGTTTCATAGCACGTCTAAACATAATGCGGCGTTCTAATTGTTGAGCAACACTGACTGCAACTAGGTGAGCATCAACTTCTGGTTTGCGAATTTCTTCAACACTGATATGTACAGGAATGCCCATCATTTCAGTAACTTGAGTTCGCAATTTATCAATATCTTCACCTTTTTTGCCAATGACAATGCCGGGGCGGGCTGTATGAATAATAATCCGAGCATTGCGGGCCGGTCTTTCAATACGCACTTCGCTGACTGAGGCTTGTGCCAGTTTCTTTTTAATAAACTCGCGTACCTTTAAATCAGTATTGAGATAATTCGCATAATCTTTGCTGCTTGCGTACCATTTAGATGACCAGTCTTTAATTATACCTAAGCGAAACCCGGTAGGATGTACTTTTTGACCCATAATTAATCTACTCGTCAATGTCTGATACTGTCACAGCAATATGACTGGTACGTTTAAAAATTCTATTTCCCCGTCCTTTGGCACGGGCCCGCATACGTTTCATGGTTGGCCCCTCATCAACGTATATCGCTGAAACATGTAATTCATCCACATCTGCTCCTTCGTTATTTTCAGCATTGGCGATAGCACACTCTAAAGTTTTTTTGACCAATCCAGCGGCACGTTGTTTGCTAAATTTCAACAGATTAAGTGCTTGTTCAACCTGCAACCCACGAATCTGATCAGCAACCAACCTGCATTTTTGCGGAGAAATACGCACATATTTATGCTTACTAGAAACTTCCATTTTCAGTTATATATAATCAGTTAGAAGTTTAAGTTATCACATTATCAAGTTAAATGCTTCAACTCTCTACCATAATCCGATATGTATTCTGTCACTAGATAAAAAATCTGTTACAGCATTTGTATTTAAATCTTGATGACCAAACTCCCTCATCCTTTTCTAGCCTTCCAATTCCAAAATCGAAGATTTTTTATTTTTTCGATTTTTTATCTCCTGCTTGATGACCCCTGTATGTTCTTGTTACAGAAAACTCGCCTAATTTGTGTCCTACCATGTTTTCTGTGATAAACACAGGCACATGTTGATGTCCATTATGAATTGCTACAGTTAATCCCACCATTTCGGGAATAATCATCGATCTGCGCGACCAGGTTTTTATAGGGCGTTTGCTTTTAGTGGCAATAGCCTGTTCAATCTTTTTCAACAAGTGAAGATCGACAAAAGGCCCTTTTTTAATAGAACGTGGCATATCATTTAGAAGTTTAAGTCAATAATTATCAATCAATTTCACGCAAAAGTTTTTGCGTGCAAAAACTTTTACGTGAAATATTCTCTGTAATTTTTACCATCTGTTCTGCTATCTAAATTTAGTGATCATAAATCATGACTTAGTTCACGATGAAGTCGCGTAGCTTTGAACCGAAGTTTCATCCAAGCCGGTTGCTACCAGACATCTTTGTGAGTAATTTATACCATTCGTGCGTTAACAAACGTCTCATAGCGATGTTACTTCTTATAAAGTATTAAAACGAATTAGTTTTAATTTTGCTACAACAAGCTCGCTCCGAAACCAAATCGCAATATTCGATCATGCCTTACGCAAAGCTAGAACCGCTTACAAAAAATGGAAAGGGATGTCAAGTATTTGTACACACTGATACCAAGAATGGATGTCAAGTGTGTATGTTGTAATCACTTTTTAAACACCAAAAAATACATTTTTTACCACTAATCAATTAACGACTATAGTATTTCAGATAATTATTTTCAAAAGGGCTTACGCCCTGAAATTATTTAATTATGAAAATCTATATTACCATTTCAAATGATTAGTTTTTTTATCACTATTAACTAAATCAACCCATTATTTTACATACATTGACTAAAAAATGACATTTTTTAGTTTAGCTTAATCCTCTAATTGCTCAACGACGACGCACAATCATATTACTTGTGCGCTTATTATGACGAGTTTTAGCGCCTTTAGTCGGAAAACCCCAAGGTGTGACGGGGTGGCGACCGCCGGAACTACGTCCTTCACCGCCACCATGTGGATGATCAACCGGATTCATAGCAACACCACGAGTTGTGGGACGTCGGCCTCGCCATCTTGCTGCACCAGCTTTGCCCAAGGAAGTCACATTATGTTCTACATTGCCGACTTCACCGATAGTAGCGCGACAGTCCGTGAGGACTTTGCGTATTTCCCCAGACCGTAAACGCAATGTCGCATACTGGCCTTCGCGTGCTATGAGTTGGGCGGAGGTACCAGCACTGCGGACCAATTGTGCCCCTTTTCCCTGTTTCAATTCCACACAGTGCATTACACTGCCCATAGGCATAACTCGCAGCGGCATACAATTCCCTAACTTAATGGGAGCATGACTTCCTGACATGACCGCATCGCCAACATTCAAGCCCTTGGGTTCAATGATGTAGCGGCGTTCTCCATCTGTGTAAAGTATTAATGCAATTCGGGCACTACGATTAGGATCGTACTCAATTCGTTCAACTACACCGGGTATCCCATCTTTATCACGCTTAAAATCAATAATCCGATAATGTTGTTTATGTCCTCCACCTCTATGGCGAACCGTTATACGCCCCTGATTATTACGTCCCCCTTTTTGAGTCTTTTTTTCCACCAGCGGGGCGTAAGGGGCACCTTTATGCAGTTGCCCTGTACTGAGACGCACCACAAAGCGACGCCCCGCCGATGTGGGTTTGGCTTTTTTTAGTGCCATTATTGTCCCCATTTAAATTATAGATAGATTTTGGATTAACTAAGATTTTGAGAGTTAAATAATTACAATCAATCGACATGAGAGGCAATAGTTTTTACACACCATTCCCCACAGCAAAAGTTTTTAGTGTACATTTGGTTTGGAATAACCCTAAGCTTGGATGACTTTTGCCTCATCAAAATCATTCTGCTCCCCTAAAGTTAATATCAAAACCTTCTTCTAACCCCACGTATGCTTTTTTCCAATTAGCACGTTTACCAGGCCGCCGGCCAAAGTTTTTTCGCTTACCCTTAACACGGGTGACTTGTACACTTTCAACTTTGACTGCAAATAAATATTCAACGGCTTCTTTAATTTCAGGCTTAGTGGCATCTTGCACCACTTTAAATACAAATTGTCTATGGTTATCTGCCAATCTCAACGCTTTTTCAGAAATATGAGGCGCAATCAAGATTTGCATTAAACGAGCTGGGTTCATGCGAGTCTCTCTTCTATCTTCTTTAAGGCAGCAACAGTCATCAAAATTTTTTCAAATTTCACTAAGCAAACCGGATCCAAAACCCGAGCCTCGCGTACTTCAACTTGATGTAAATTACGTGCAGCCAAATAAAGGTCTTCATCTTTTTCTTCAGTCACAATCAATACATTACTACTCAGATTGATTGCCTTTAATTGCGTGACTAAAGCGCGAGTTTTTGGCTCTTTAAGGGAAAACTGTTCTATGACTAATAAACGCGCAGAACGCACCAATTCTGATAAAATTGAGCGCAGAGCGCCTTGATACATTTTTTTATTTAATTTTTGAGAGTAATTCGTAGGCCTAGCGGCAAAGGTAATACCCCCACCACGCCATAAAGGGCTGGTAAGGCTACCCGCACGCGCACGACCTGTACCTTTTTGACGCCAAGGCTTGCTACCACTCCCTTTGACTTGGGCACGATTCTTTTGCGCTCGCGTACCAGCACGCCCACCTGCTAAGTAAGCAGTCACGACTTGATGAATTAAAGCTTCATTATATTTGGCAGCAAATACCCTCTCGGAAACGCTAAAAACATTTGCCGTACTCGTTTCTGCTCCCATGGTTTGTAGGTTAAGTTCCATGGCACCATCCTTTTTATAAATAAATGAAAAAATTGGGGTAAGAAAAATGAAGATATGATTGTTTGTCATTTTTACATTTCTTCATTTCTCATTTATTCTTATGTTTTATAGCAGGACGTACAATCACATCACCTCCAGGGGCACCTGGCACTGCGCCTTTTATAAGCAATAAATTTCTTTCAAAATCCACTTTTGCTATCTCAAGGTTTTGCATCGTTTGACGTACATTACCCATCTGCCCTGCCATTTTCTTACCTTTGAAGACTCGTCCCGGTGTTTGATTTTGGCCTATAGAACCAGCCGCACGATGTGACAGTGAGTTACCGTGGGTTGTATCTTGTGTTCTAAAATGATGACGCTTTACCGTACCCGCGAAGCCTTTACCTTTAGTAATGCCTGTCACATCAACTTTTTGTCCAGTGGTAAACCGATCAACTTTGATTTCGCTACCTAATTGAATATCTTCACCTTCATTTTCATTTTCATTTAAACGAAATTCCCAAAAACCACGACCCGCTTCTACCCCCGCTTTCGCCAAATGCCCACTTGTGGGTTTATTGACACGAATGGCTCGACGCTCACCACAGGTCACTTGAATGGCATGATAGCTATCGGTTTTAGCTGTTTTTATTTGAGTCACTCGATTAGGCGAAGCATTGATGACAGTAACAGGAATGGAAACCCCGTCTTCCGTAAAGAGTCGAGTCATACCACATTTTCGACCAACAATTCCAATGGCCATGTTCTTAATCTCTTTTATTAGTTATGGTAATTAGATAAGTTGTAATGGGTAATTGCCTTGTCACCATTTGACCTTACCCACTTCAGAATTAATTCAATTTAATTTAATTTGAACATCAACACCTGCTGCTAAATCCAATTTCATTAAAGAATCAACAGTCTTATCTGTCGGATCAATAATGTCTAACAAACGTTTATGAGTACGAATTTCATATTGATCCCGCGCATCTTTATTGACATGTGGTGAAATCAACACCGTAAACTTTTCTTTTTTGGTAGGCAACGGAATAGGGCCCCTTAACTGTGCCCCAGTACGTCTTGCCGTTTCAACAATTTCACGCGCCGATTGATCAATAAGGCGATGATCAAATGCCTTTAAACGAATACGAATTCTTTGATTGGCCATTATTCAACTTGTTTTCCAAATTTATCTTAAAAATGTCTACCATTGGCTAAAGATGCAATTCACAATTCACCTTTTCAACCCATTTTAACACAACTTCTACTCCCAAAAATCATCAATCCTTTCTTTTGAAAACAACAAACCAACTAGGTATAACCAAGCCTGTCATCCCTCATCCAATTCCTTAAATCTAAATGATTAAATGATGGAACAATTTTTTGAAACTAGATATAACCTATTTTTGTTCATCAATCAATATCTTTATTGAAACAATACCGGTATTTTTTGAGGTAATGTATCACATCACTACCCCAAAAAAACGATATTCATTATAATATAGATAATACAAAAAATGATTAGTGATTCTTTTTAATAATAGCTTCTGCAATGCTAGTCGGCGCTTCGTGGTATTTAGCAAATTGCATGGTATAACTGGCACGCCCTTGCGTCTGTGACCGTAAATCAGTCGCATAGCCAAACATCTCACCCAATGGAACCTCGGCACGAATCACTTTACCAGTAGGCAGTTCATCCATTCCTTGTAAAATGCCCCGGCGGCGATTGATGTCGCCCATCACGTCGCCCATATAGTCAGGTGGTGTGACCACTTCTACTGCCATGATGGGTTCAAGTAGCACCGGTTTAGCTTTATGAGCGCCCTCCTTAAAAGCCATAGAGCCTGCAATTTTAAAAGCCATCTCACTTGAATCAACTTCATGGTAAGAACCATCAAATAGAGTGACTTTAACATCGACTACCGGATAGTCCGCTATAACCCCATTAAGCATTTGCTCCCGAACCCCTTTATCAACGGCCGGAATATACTCTTTGGGAATGACCCCCCCCACAATTTCATTGACAAACTCATATCCTTCACCAGGTTTCTTAGGTTCAATTTTTAACCAAACATGTCCATACTGACCACGTCCACCTGATTGCCGGATAAATTTACCTTCTTGTTTCACAAGAGAGCGGATGGTTTCACGATAAGCCACTTGAGGGGCACCAACATTAGCATCAACACTAAATTCACGACGAAGGCGATCCACAATAATATCAAGATGCAATTCACCCATACCAGAAATAATGGTTTGCCCAGACTCTTCATCCGTCCGTACCCGAAAAGAGGGATCTTCAGCCGCTAACTTAGACAATGAAACGCCCATTTTTTCTTGGTCAACCTTAGTCTTCGGTTCAACAGCCACCGAAATAACCGGTTCCGGAAATTCCATTTTTTCTAAGGTAATCACATGATCTTTATCACACAGCGTTTCCCCAGTTGTGACATTTTTCAAGCCCACCACAGCAGCAATATCACCTGCACGAACAACCTTAATTTCTTCGCGAGAATTGGCATGCATTTGCAAAATACGCCCCAAACGCTCTTTTTTGTCTTTGAGTGGGTTGTAAACCGTATCCCCTGACTGTAACACACCTGAATAAACGCGGAAAAATGTCAACGAACCCATATAGGGATCAGTTGCAACTTTGAATGCCAAAGCCGCAAAAGGCACCTCATCTGATGAGGGACGTGTTGCTTCTGTTTGTTCTTTATCGTTTAATATACCTCGAATGGGCGGAACATCAGTAGGTGCTGGCATGTAGTCAATAATGGCATCTAACATGGCTTGCACACCTTTATTTTTAAAGGCAGAACCACATAATGCGGGTACAATTTCATTCGCTAAGGTGCGTAGACGAATACCTTGACGAATTTCTATTTCAGATAATTCACCTTCATCAAGGTATTTATCCATAAAATCTTCATTGGCTTCCGCTGCCACTGCTACCAGTTTTTCTCGCCACTCCTGACAATCTGCTTGCATGGCAGAAGGAATATCACGTTCTTCAAATTCTATCCCCCGGGTAGCCTCATCCCAATAAATGGCCTTCATCTTGACCAAATCGACAATACCTTCAAACTGATCTTCAGCACCAATAGGTAATTGTAGGGGAACAGGATTAGCAGCAAGACGATTGTCAATTTGTTCAACTACCCGTAAAAAATCTGCTCCTGGTCTATCCATCTTGTTGACGAAGGCAATACGGGGAACACCGTATTTATTGGCTTGTCGCCAAACTGTCTCAGATTGGGGTTCTACCCCACCAACGGCACAGAAGACAGCACAAGCGCCATCAAGGACGCGCAAAGAGCGTTCAACCTCAATAGTGAAATCAACGTGGCCCGGCGTATCAATGATATTGATGCGGTGTTCTGGGTACTGCTGCCCCATTCCATTCCAGAAACAGGTTGTTGCTGCAGATGTAATGGTGATACCGCGCTCTTGCTCTTGCGCCATCCAATCCATTACTGCAGTACCATCATGCACTTCGCCAATTTTGTGTGAAATGCCAGTGTAATATAAAATACGCTCTGTTGTTGTTGTTTTGCCCGCATCAATGTGCGCCATAATACCAATATTACGATAGCGCTCAATGGGTGTCTTACGTGCTGCCGCCATGATTTGTTAGAAGTTTAAGTTGTCGTTAAAGTTGTCAATTTATATAGGTTTAAGTCTCACCAGCGAAAATGTGAAAAGGCTTTATTAGCCTCCGCCATACGATGTACCTCTTCACGTTTTTTGATCGCAGTCCCCTTATTTTCATAAGCATCAAGAATTTCACCAGCTAAACGGAGCCCCATAGATTTTTCACCCCGCTTACGTGCAGATTCGACTAGCCAACGCATCGCCAAAGTGGTTCGACGAGCGGGACGAACTTCTATAGGTACTTGATAAGTTGAACCACCGACACGCCGAGATTTGACTTCCACAACTGGGCGGACATTGTCCAATGCTTTGCCAAAAATTTCCAAAGCTTCACCCTTTAATTTGGAAGCGACGCGATCTAATGCACCATAAACAATGCGTTCAGATACTGACTTTTTACCATTTTTCATCACAATATTGATGAATTTAGCGACTGTCTCATCTTCATATTTAGGCTCAGGCAAAATGGCACGTTTCGCAATAACTCTTCTTCTTGGCATCTAGGTCTCTTCTCAATGATGTAATTATTTAGATTGTGACTTGAATAGCACTTCAGTCTATTACACTCAATAAATTATTAGTATTATATAATATCCAATTACTTTTGTCTTTAATTAAGACTTAGGCCGTTTCGCGCCATATTTAGAACGTCCTTGACGTCTTGTGTCAACGCCAGAAGTGTCTAGGGAACCGCGCACCGTATGATAACGTACACCTGGTAAATCTTTAACACGACCACCACGAATTAACACCACAGAGTGTTCTTGCAAGTTATGCCCTTCACCACCAATATAGGTGGTCACTTCCATACTATTCGTGAGCCGCACACGCGCTACTTTACGCATAGCTGAATTAGGTTTTTTGGGAGTTGTGGTATACACACGGGTACATACTCCACGTTTTTGTGGGCAGCTTTCCAATGCCGGTGTGGTACTCTTACTTTTTTGGCGCTTACGCGGTTTACGCACTAATTGATTGATTGTTGCCATAATTGTTCAAAATTGCTGTGGGGTTTGTGAATGCCATCATGAATACTCAATTCACAATCCCCTTCTCAATAACAAAAGAAAGCTGGTATCCTATAAAAAAGATACCAGCCTCTAACTATAATTAAAGGGCGCAAAATTCTAGTAATAGAACTTTGCTTTGTCAACTTTTGGGAAATTTAAATAGTATAAATATGGCGCGCCCGGAGAGATTCGAACTCCCGACCCCCTAGTTCGTAGCCAGGTACTCTATCCAAACTGAGCTACGGGCGCTTAAAGAAAACTGTTAAATAATTAGTGGCGGAGAGAGAGGGATTTGAACCCTCGATGGGGGATTAGCCCATACTCCCTTAGCAGGGGAGCGCCTTAAGCCGCTCGGCCATCTCTCCAATGAATGTTATTGGGAATGAGTCTGAAGTTGTGAGACGCGCATTATATACATAATGCCAAAAAAAAACAAACTATTTTTTGATTTTTATTATTATCAACAAAATAGGCTTACATTTTTAAATGTAATTTAAAATTTACAAACTCAATTAATTCAATGTGTTATACAATAATAGAGGCACTATAAACCTTTGCTATCTTGTTTAAATACTATAACGATTTAACAAAGCATGAGATTTTACGAATCGTCTATTAACAATTCTTTAATTGCTATTACTTAATTAGCAAAGCGGAATTGACTAATTTGGATATTAAAATCGGTACAAATTTAATAATACCATCGCCAAAAGTAGACTATTAAACAATTATTGATATAACTCATTGAAAGTTAATGAAAATTAAAATTTCTTCACCTTTAAAGTTTAAGGTGGTAAGTATTTGAAATTTAATTGGATATATTTATAAATAACCGCTTTATTTTTTATAAGATTTGGCGAAGATATTGATTTAAAGGGTAGTATTTTAGAAATCTGTAGGTGTGTTAAAACGATTTTAATAAAACTCTCTAGTCTGATTTCAGATTGCAATAAATTGGATTGAAGAAATGTCACTATTAATTTTTAATAGGCAACGACAACTGTGCCATTTACGAATGAATAGCTTTACAAAAATAAGGTCAATATCCCTGTATAACCATACAATCTTTGGTAATAAATTTCACCATTGGCAAAAAAACCAACTAGCGGAAAATCTCCTAAACTCTTCTGAATGGTTTTAAGTTCTGCGGAATCTTTGCCAAATAAACTTTCTCCACGTCCCATACAAGAATAATACACCCCTCCTTTAGGTACTTTTCCTTTTAAGCTACCTTTGATTTTTTCAAGCATTTTCACTAAATCTTCATAAGCCGTTTTTACCTCACGGCGAGTAAACATAATTGACATGCCTGGGTTAACAATATCACCTATTGCCAGCAATTTGTGATCAGGATCGATGCCAATCAGATTTCGGACCATATAATCACCTGTGTCTGAACCGCGAATCGGTAACGCCGCAAAGATCAAACCCGCAACTTTATTAAGGTCTTCTGTTAATTCTTTTCCAATATCTTCCTTAAACACATCAAGGGCCGGGCGATCATCAATACGGATAATGATATTGTTACTGGACTCCGTAATTTGGTGACGTGGCCCTATTGCTGAGCATCCTTGAGTCAAACGAGTGGAAACAGCAACATGACTCCCAAATAAAACCCCCGATAATCCCCCCTTAACAACCGTATTAGCAATTTGCAAATATTGACGACGCGAACTGGTTAAGCCACCCACTAAAAATCCATCACCCAAGCGTTCACTCATTTGAAAAACTAATTGAGCTATGTGGTTATTACGCGGATCGCCGTGGACAATAGCGAACATCGGTTTATTGCTATCATTCCACGATTGGTGAGTATGGGAAAAAACGTCAACATTTTCACTGATATTGGTGAAAACTGAGAAAGACTCTTCTGGAAAGTGCCCGATCATAACCGCTATGGCGGGAACATTAAAATATTCCTTGGCACAACTACAAATACCTATACCTACGCTGCCTACCCAATGTGAAACTGATGTGTGTTGTTTAAAATACTCAAGAATATCAGGGAGATTAGCCGCCAATAAATCGGTTGTGTATAAGAACCCTAAATTAGCAGAAGCCGTCAAATGACCCATTTGATTTAAACAGGCTTGTGCGGCTTCCTGCCACTGTGAAGCACTTGCATGACCAAATTTGAAACTGTCCATATTAAATTATTGTGAATGATAGTTTTATGTTGCAATGCAACTGGTGAGCATAGGATTGAAATCGCTTTAAACGCTAAAGACACTAAAGACGCTAAAGACGCTAAAGAGGTTTTCTTCAAGAGAAATAAAAATATTAGCGTCTCTTGCGTCTCTTGCGTGCGTTATTTAATTTTCCTCCTAAAACCCTCACCAATGCAAATGTTCGGGTTTTTTCTCAACGCCTTCTTTTTGTACTGGCATTAAATCAGCCTTACTGACACCAAGAGCTAACGCGCTGGCACTCGCAATATAAATTGAAGAGTACGTGCCGATAATGACACCTAAAAGTAAGGCTGTCGAAAAGCTGTGTATCAATTCGCCACCGACTACAAACAACACAATCAATACTAGGGCCGTTGTCACCGAAGTCATTATGGTACGACCTAACATTTGATTGATAGAAGTATTCATAACAGCAATTGACGATTGTTTTCGCATCTTAACGAAATTTTCTCTAATGCGATCAAATACAACGATGGTGTCATTCAGTGAGTAACCAATTACTGCTAACACCGCTGCTAACACAGTTAGATCAAATTCTAATCTAAATAGCGAAAAGAAACCGACAACAATCAGCGTGTCATGTATTAATGCCGCTATGGCACCTAGCGCAAAGCGATATTCAAAACGAAACGCCACATAAATCAATACACCAAACAAAGTATAAAGAACAGCGAGGCCGCCTTTTTCAACCAATTCACCCCCGATTTGCGGCCCAACATATTCGACGCGACGCATCACAACATCATCATCGTTTTTTTCTAAGAGGCGCAAAATTTGACTACTCAAGGGATCATCTTTTGATTCCTCATACATACCTAAACGAATCGACACATCCTTGGTTGTACCAAAATGTTGTACCACCGCATCTGGAAACCCATTCTCATGTAAAGTCGAACGAATCTTTTCAAGTTCCACTGATTGCTCATAGCCTACCTCTACCAGTGTACCCCCAGTAAAATCAATACCAAAAACTAACCCTTGAATGAATAAAGAGCCTAAACAAACAACCATTAATAGAGTAGAAATCGCCACTGCGATATGGCGTTTACCCATAAAATCAATTTTATAATCAAATCGGTTTAAAAACATATTATTACAGTTGTTCAGTTATTTAAATCAAAAGCATGGGGCGGGCCCCATGCTAAAAGAACTTTTCACGCAAAAGTTTTTGCGCGCAAAAATTTTTGCGTGAAAAACCCTTACGGGTTTAAACCCTCTCGCTTTAACGGGTTTAAATCAAGTTTTGCATTAACCATTAACCATTAACCATTAACCATTAACCATTAACCATTAACCATTAAACCGGCAGTTTTTCAAGTTTTTTGCTACCGTAGAAAAAGTTAATCACACCACGACTGAGCATAATAGCCGTGAACATCGAAGTAATGATGCCTAAAGACAGCGTAATAGCAAAGCCCTTAATTGGGCCTGTACCAAACCCAAATAACATTACGGCCGCAATTAAAGTCGTGAGATTCGCGTCAAATATCGTGATAAAGGCTTTTTCATAGCCTGTATAAATACTATTTTGTGGACTGTTTTTATTGGCAATTTCTTCACGTATTTTTTCAAAAATCAACACGTTAGCATCAACAGCCATACCCAAAGTCAAAACAATACCCGCCATGCCTGGTAAAGTGAGAGTAGCTTGCAACAGTGACAGTAAAGCCACCAAAATCACGACATTCATCAACAAGGCCAGATTCGCTACCATGCCAAATGTTTTATAGCGCATCCACATAAATAGCATTACCGAGAGAAAACCGATCAGGATAGAGATTAAACCTTTAAATATGTTTTCTTCACCTAAGCTAGGCCCAATTGTCCGCTCTTCAATGATTTCCATCGGCGCTTTAAGCGCACCCGCCCGCAACAGCAACGCCAGATTATTCGCTTCACTAGAAGTGAGGCCCGTAATCTGAAAGCGGCTACTAAATTCTTCTTGTATTGTGGCCACATTAATCACTTCCTCAAGCTTTTTACGGACAGTCACTTCTTTACCATCTACGAGTTTCGTCTCTATCTTATACTCAATGAAAACCACAGCCATCGGCTTGCCTACATTTTTCCGAGTCGTCTGAAGCATACTTCTCGCACCCTTACTGTCCAAACGTATTGTAGCTGCCGGGCGGCCTGTGCGTTGATCGATGGTTGCAGCAGCATCAATAATTTGATCACCTGTGACGATAACACTACGTTTAAGCGTAACAGGTGGGCCCTCGCGTCGTTTATACAAACGTCCCCCGTATTGATCATCTTCAGCAGCCAGCATCCGAAATTCTAACGTCGCCGTTGCCCCTAAAATTTCTTTAGCCCGAGCCGTATCCTGTACGCCAGGTAATTGCACAACAATACGCTCATCACCTTGCCGTTGAATAATCGGCTCCGACACCCCTAACTCATTAACACGATTACGCAAAGTCGTGATATTTTTTTCCAAAGCCTTTTGGCGACGTTCCTTGAGAGCCGGTTCACTGAAAGCCAGATGCAAACGAAATTCATCTACCCCCTCTTCTTCAGTAATCACTAAATCAGTGTATCGTCTTTCAACGAGTTTTTTCGCTTTATCGCGTGTTTCGCTGATCGCAAAAGTGACCTGAAGTCCCCCCTTTTCATCAATCACGCGATTAATCCCTTTATAACGCAGTTTTTTCTCGCGCAATAAAGTACGCAATTCATTGATATAGGCATCCTCATCTTGACGAATAGCCGTTTCCATATCCACTTGCATTAAAAAATGCACCCCACCGCGCAAATCTAAGCCCAAATACATCGGTTGTCCGCCAATGGCCCTAAGCCAATCCGGGGTAGCCGATGCAAGATTTTGTGCCACCACATACTTAGGCAGCGCGTCTCTCAGTATAGAATAGGCCTTCCCTTGCGTATCGAGGTTTTTAAAACGCACCAATAATTGCTTAGGGGTTCTATCGATACGGATAAAATCGATATTAACTTCTTTGAGTTTAGCCTCAACAGTGTCTTGCACAGCCTGATCAATTTTCATATTCCGAGCATAAGCCGGAGAAATTTGCACAGAGGGATCATTCCCAAATAAATTGGGCAGTGCATACAGGGTGCAAATAAAGATCACAATCCCGATCAGTAGATATTTCCAAAGTGGGTATTGGTTCATAAGTGTTTTTGAGTTGAATGAAAATGTGTTTACATCGTGTGTTTCATAGTCCCGTTAGGCACCACAGCCGATATCGCTTGGTGTTGCACCTTCACTTCAGTATTGGGAGCCACTTCAAGCGTCAGAAAGTTATCGCCAAAACGAGTAATCTTACCCAACAATCCGCCATTAGTGACGACTTCATCCCCTTTTGCCAGCGAGTCTACCATCTTCTTATGTTCTTTGACTCGTTTAGTCTGAGGGCGTACTATCAGAAAATAAAACACCACAAAGAATACAATCAACATAATATAAAAACCCGCGTCAGCAGCGGGAGAAGCGGCTTCTGCCCAAGCGTTTCGAATCAAAAAATCCATCTTATATCCTTTAAGTCAGTCAGTTAAAACAGTGTAGTATGCCACAAATCACCCCTTTTGGGTTAGAGTTCCAACCCTTATCCAAGGCAAACTTTTTCAGTTATCAGTTATAGTTTAGGAACGCGCACGAAATAAAATCCTCATTCAGAATTGGCTATTCCCTTATTATCACTATCTTGATAAAAAGTTGTCGAAGTTATTCTTATGCACGTTCCTTATCAGTTATTAACACATGACTATCATATTAATGTCGCTAGCAGCCTGTCGGAGAATACCACTTAAGTCATTGTTTTGTATAACATTTATGATTATTGTAAAAACGATAATAATCAATGAGTTAGTTGATTAATCCGACAGGCTGCTAAGCCAATAGTATTTATCTGAAGGGGGCTACAGAAAATCGTGCCATGCACCATTTCACTTAAGAAGTTTCGCGAAGCGAAACTTCTTAAGTGAAATAAAGTTGCGCGCAACTTCTTAAGTGAAATGTGAAATACAGTTTAAGTTGCCCAAGTTGCCCAAAAGAGTTGCATTAGAAACTCCTGAACTTCTGAATTCATGACTTCATGAACCCCTAAAAACGGAAAAACTATTAAAATTGAACATTTCACGCCAGTTTTGAGTTTTACTTATATATAAATAAGGCGGCAGCGATAAATCGTGCCATGCAGTATTTCACGCAAAAGTTTTTGCGCGCAAAAACTTTATTTCACATTTCACGCTCAAGTTTCGCTTCGCTATACTTGAGCGTGAACCGAAGGTCAGCGAAGCGAAATAAAGTTGCGCGCAACTTCTTAAGTGAAATAAAGTTTCGCTTCGCTGTACAAAGCGCGTGAAATGTGAAATGCAGTTTAAGTTGTCCAAGTTGCCCAAAAAAAGCCAAAAAAACTATAATAAATATGAACTTATGAACTGTTTTTTGAACAAAACTATAAAAATGAACATTTAGCTTCGCTGGCCTTCGGCTCACTTAACAAGTTTTTGCAAAAACTTGTTAAGTGAAACACTGTTCATGCCAGTTTTGAGTTTTACTGATTGTTAAACTATATAAATATAATATAAAACACGAAATAGACCTTTGCATACTAAAACAGCGAAGTGGTGAAATATTATCTCAGTAAAAATCATGATAACGTATTGATATTTAAACAGACATGGCTTGTCATTCGGAGTAGCAAAGCTTTAATGTCTCAGTACGCAACAGAATTTGATATTTAAAGTCACTGCTTTATGTTTCCAAGGTCTCAAAAAAAAATATCACCTAAATTGATTCTCTGTTTAAGAGTAAATAACCAATAGTGAACGGAACAATTTTTGCCCGTATTTTATAACCTATTGTTATTTAACATTTATTTAAAGCTTCAAAGAAATTCGATTTTTTGAAAAATCGGATTTCTGGCTGAGTTAAATTTTTTTATCAACAGAAAATGATGCTAAACCCACGAAATTTCTGTCAATTTTAACCATACAAAAAATATATGTTTTTAAAGCAAAAAGTGTTCAGATCACTATTGGTAAATAACCTTTATTTTAACGGCGTATGAGTTTTTGGGAAAAAAGTTTTAGTGTGAATGATGAATCTGTAATGAATTAATGATTGTGAATTGTGATTTATAGAATCCTATTTGAATTAAAAATAACACTATTTCCAAAAAATTAATTAAATAGGGCAAAAATACCCTCATTTCTTGTGGATGATAAAACCCCCTATTTGTGCCTTGTTTAAGAAGGCCAAAAAATGCCATTAAAAGATTAACAGGTGCTAAATAACGCTGTACGGCAAAGATGATCTTCACTTAAAACCTTAATTCGTGTATTTAGCTTCCTGAACTTCGTTTCATCAATTAGCTTCGCGAACGAAGTTTCAAAGTACTCTCAGTATAGAACGGTATAAGCTCCACATTATTAAAGGTAAGCGGGTGGTAACGAAGAGCTTTTTTTGATGTGTTGCTTGCGGGTTTTATGTCGAATGCAACTCGTTTCTCAAAGAGATTGAATTCGATACTAAACGCTAAAGACGCTAAAGACGCTAAAGATGCTCGTCTGTCAAGAGAAAGAGAAGCGTCTCTTGCGTCTCTTTTTCACATTTCACGCGTGAAATAAAGTTTTGCGCGCAAAACTTTTGCGTGAAAAGTTATTTTTCCGTCTTAAAAAAGATAATCTCCAAAAATAGTGTAATTGTCGTTAGAGACGGCAAATCTTTTTTTAAATCACATCGACATAAAACCCGCATGAAAAATACTCATCAAAAAAAGCGAGCAATCAAAAGATTTGATGGATAAATAGAAAGAATTGGTTGTTTCGGTTTAAAGGTTTTCCATGAACGATTATTTAACATTAAATAGCTTTCCGATTCATTTATGTTAACAAACGTTAACAATAGCACTCTTTTTAATTGAGATAGATCGGGTGAATCTACCAAAGACCATCGAAATAATTCGATGGTCGCTTTAGACAACCCAAATTGACTTGGTTCTCGCCAATATGTTAGGGTTATCAGTCTTAGGTTTTACCAGTCTAACATGAAATACAGACTGAACCACATAGCTGCCACTTGAGCTAAAGTCCTTTGACTCTAACTATGGAAGGTGATACTAAAAAATTTATAAATTTGTCAATAAATCGTTAACTCTATATTTCATTTGAGACTTATTTTTGTTAAAGTTTGTTAATATTTGTTGAGCCTCATGTTTACTATGCCGAAATCCTATCATAACTGTTAAAGTAACTATTTAAACTTAAAATTCATAGTTATGAACTTATGGTTCGGTGGTTCAAAACCTAGAATTCGAGAATTAGGAAAAGAACGAAACAAGTTGTGTATAAATGACTGGCGAAAAACCAAGCAATTCTAAGATATACTCAACGAGGTGATAAACTTAACTTTTTTTTAATAAATTTAGGGAATTGTAGGGTGGGTAGCGTGTTTTTGCTGCCCACCAAATCGATATAAAAAGTTTTTCACATTTAGCTTCGCGCACCGAAGGCTCACTTAAGAAGTTGCGCGCAACTTCTTAAGTGAAAAGCTATGCCCATGTGCAGTATATATTGTTGTATACTGTCTACCGTTATAAGTTTCGTATTTGGTTAGTCACCACCACCATTCTTTTCGCTTTTAGACAACTGCTGCTTTAAAAAATTTGTCGCGCGCAAAAACTGTGAAAAGCTGTTGGCTGTGTCTTTCAAATAATAGCTACCTTATGACGATGCTAAGTATAGCCGTTTACGCCACTAACCGAACTATCTCAGTCGAAATGTCATATATATACCCGTATTAAATGCTTTCCTTGGTCTCGTTCGTATTCGCAGCCCAGATTCATCTTGATTTAGATAACGTAAAATAGCTGCTAAACGGTCAGAACTCACGTCCAATGCTCGAATAGTTAAACCAGTGAGAGCTGAAATGGTTTTTTTATGTTTAGTAATTTCATTTTGAACCTGATTTAAACGATAGGAAGCGTATAATATATGGGTTAACCTTCTTTTCGCAGTCCATCCTAAACTTATCCCTTCCCAATTATTATGGGTAGGAAAATTGGCATCTAACTTCTCTGCAATACCCATTAGCATCATTTGAATTAACAACAAAGGAATATCATAGATACATATATGTACAATAGCAGAAGTTGGATTAGTGTTCATTAGTTAAGTTTCGCCTTGGTGTTGTATTATTCTATTGAAAATTTTAGCATACAAAATGACTTTTTTAAATTAATAATCGTTATGTCCAATCAAATTCTAAAAACCACTTTTGGAATCACCGAACCATAAGTTAAGAACATTGACATGGTTAGAATAAAACAAGCCCATGACACATCATATCATTTGACACCCTTGAGTTCACGACAACAACGTATTTTGGAATTGCTCGGTTTCCCACAGACAATTTACACACAACTTGTGGAAATCCATTTCTTATAACGGGTAAAAAAATGAACGAACCCCAAGCAATAACCCACAAAATAAATGATAACCAATGACTTTACTTTAGAACCACTGGATAACCAACGTTTATCCAATCTGTGTGGACAATATAATGAACATTTGCGTCAATTAGAGCAACGTTTCAGTGTGGAAATTCAGAACAGGGGGCATCAATTTCGAGTCATTGGACTCGCCCCCGCCGTGCAGAGTGTCACGGAACTTCTTAATTCACTTTACACTGCTACCCGTGATGAAACCTTAAATCCTGCCAGTGTTCATTTGTTTTCTCAAACGGCTAATGTCGAGGAACTCTTAGAAACATCTTCGGCCGATGACAGTATTGAAGAAAGCGAAATCGTTGTGCGGACTCGTCGCAGTAAAGTTAAGGCGCGAGGCCATAATCAACGCCAGTATTTGAATAATATTAGGCGACATGACATTAATTTTGGTATCGGCCCGGCCGGTACCGGAAAAACCTATTTAGGGGTAGCTTGTGCTGTCGAGGCCTTGGAATCCGATCAAATACGCCGTTTAATTTTAGTGCGCCCCGCTGTAGAAGCTGGTGAACGTCTCGGATTTTTGCCTGGCGATTTGGCACAAAAGGTTGATCCTTATTTGCGTCCCTTATATGATGCCTTATATGAAATGTTAGGCTTTGAACGAGTCGGCAAATTGATAGAACGCCATGTCATCGAAATCGCACCACTGGCCTACATGCGTGGACGTACTTTAAATGATGCCTTTATCATTCTTGACGAAGCGCAAAACACCACCCTTGATCAAATGAAAATGTTTTTAACGCGCATTGGATTTAATTCGACTGCAGTCGTCACGGGTGATATCACTCAAATCGACTTACCGCGTGAAACGCGCTCTGGTTTGCGCCATGTCATTGAAATACTTCAAAATGTGGACGGCGTGAGTTTTAGCTTTTTTGGTACTAAAGATGTCGTGCGACATCCCATTGTTGCCCGTATCATCAACGCTTATGAACGTGCAGAACGCAAAACAATTGCTTCTGATCCGCCAAAACGGGAAGATAAAATCTCATGATAAACGTAGACATACAATACGCCAGTGATGAACCAGATTTACCTGATCAAGAGCAGTTCACTCATTGGGTTAATATCGTTTTACAAGCGCAAACATCCCATCATAACGGGAAAGGGGATAACCAAGAAAATGCGAATACCTTGGCCCCTCAAAATGCTCCCCCCTCATCACTCGAACTCACTATACGCATTGTCGATGAAGCCGAATCGAAGCAATTAAATGAAACTTGGCGACAATGCGCCAAACCCACCAATGTGTTGTCTTTCCCCTTTGACTCTCCGCCAGGTGTTGAGCTACCTTTAATAGGGGACATTGTGATTTGTGCCCCCCTAGTTGCCCTTGAAGCTACTGAACAACATAAATCCCTAGTCGCCCATTGGGCACATCTCGTAATACACGGTACTTTGCACCTGTTAGGCTACGACCATATTGATGAAGCCCAGGCGCAAATCATGGAAAAATTAGAAATCAGCCTATTACACGACTTAGGTTATCCCAACCCTTACCTTATTCAATGAACAATTATCACTTTTTAACACATTGATATTATTCATGTTTTTGGAGGTACCCAGCTAACATTAAGGGCGAACACGCAGGTTCGCCCCTACAGCCCCTTCATTTCGCTATGTTTTGTAGGGGCATACCTACGTGTCTGCCCTTATCTTAATGGCATTGAGGTGCAACCTATAGAGATTCAGAAAAATAATTTCACAAATCAAATCGGGCGAACACGCAGGTTCGCCCCTACAAAACGTGGTTTTGTAGGGGCATACCACCGCGAAAGCCCTAGTGAAATTATTGACCTGAAAATCTATAGGGAAAACTTATCTCCTGAACGCCTTTAAAAAAGATTATCTCTTGAACGCCTATAACTCCTGAACGCCTAAACGCCTACTATAGAACCATTATGAATTCTTCTACTGCTATTTCCGAATCTGATTCGATACCCTCTTGGCTTGAGCGTGTGAAACGCGCTTTATCTAAGAAACCACAGAATAAAACTCAACTGATTACCCTCTTACAGGATGCCCAACAACGCGAATTGCTCAGTACTGAAACTTTAGGCATGATTGATGGTGCCTTAAAAGTCTCAGAACAACATGTCCGCGATATCATGATCCCAAGATCACACATGATTGTTTTAGAGTTACATGATCCGCCGGATCAATTAGTCAAAACCATTGTTGAATCCGGCCATTCGCGGTTTCCCGTCATAGGCGAAAATCGTGATGACGTACAAGGCATCTTTTTGGCCAAAGATTTACTCGAATATTATGCCAAAGGTGGCGGGAATCTATTTAATATGCGTGATGTCATGCGCCCCACTGTTTTTATTCCAGAAAGCAAACGTCTCAATGTGTTATTGCGCGAATTTCGTACCAGCCGCAACCATATCGCCATAGTTGTTGATGAATATAGCGGAGTCGCCGGTTTAGTCACCATTGAAGATGTGATCGAACAAATTGTGGGCGAAATTGATGATGAACATGATATCGACGATCCCGTTTATATTAAACCGAATCATCACGGTTTTTACAGCATCCTCGCCTTAACACCCATAGAAGACTTTAACGAATATTTTAAAGCCAATCTCAACAAAGACGAATTTGATACCATCAGCGGCCTACTCCTACAAGCCTTTGGACACCTACCTAAACGTGGTGAAAGCATAGAACTCAATGGCTTTTCTTTTCAAGTCGTACGCGCAAATCGACGTCGCATCCAATTATTGCGCGTTAAACCGCTTTCGACAGCCCCTAGCAAGACGGATGCTTCAAAACAATCAGAGTACAGCGGATTAACGGAATAAACGGATTTTGTGTGTGATATGTTCAAAGTAAAAATCAGGAATTTTCAAATAACCTTCTTATTCATTTAAAGGAACAATACTCTGTGAAACCATTAAAATTATCAGGTTATTTAGGTGACACCTTAGCCCTCATTGCCGGCTTAAGCCTCCCACTCGCCTTTGCCCCTTATGCATTATTTCCCATTGCCGTCTTATCACCGGCCCTATTATTTTGGCTTTGGCAAAATATCTCACCACGTCGCGCCTTTTCGCGAGGCCTACTCTATGGCATCGGCCTATTCGGTGCCGGCGTATCATGGGTACATATCAGTTTTCACCAATTTGGCGGCCTACCCCTAATCGGCACAATCGCCTTAACAGCAGCTTTTGTCTTATTCATGGCACTCTATCCTGCATTCTTAGGCCAATTATTAACCCGCTTTTTTTTAAAAAACACCCCCATCAAATTATTACTCATCCTACCCGCCGCATGGACACTCATGGAATGGTTACGAGGTTGGTTTTTAACTGGCTTCCCTTGGTTAAGCTTAGGTTACAGTCAAATTGACTCACCCCTAAATGGATTTGCACCCCTATTAGGCGTATACGGCATCAGTTGGCTAACCGTCTTCACAGCCGCCCTACTCGTTTATGCCATCAATATCAAACATATCAAACACTTAGCATGGCGTATCTTACCCCTATTACTGCTCGTATGGGGAAGCGGTTGGCTACTCTCAGGCCTCTCTTGGACGCAACCCGTCGGCAAAGCCAAACAAGTCGCCTTAATACAAGGCAACATTCCGCAAGAATTTAAATGGTTATCAGGATTCCAACTCCCCAGTATGCAACGTTACTTAGAACTCAGCAAAACCCACCGAGATGCCGATATCATTATCTGGCCAGAAACGGCCATCGCCATGTTTTACAACGACGTACCCATCCACTTTCCCGGATTTTTAGAAGAAATAGCCACAGAGCATACCCAATATCACACCGATTTTTTAATCGGCCTACCCGTCATGCAGCCAGACGGCCATTATTTTAATAGTGTCGCCAGCATTGGCAGCCAGCCCGGATTTTACTACAAATCCCATTTAGTCCCTTTCGGAGAATACATCCCCTTTCAAAGCACCTTTGGCGAACTCTTAAAATTCTTAAATGTACCCTTATCCGCCTTTTCCGCTGGCGAAGCCATACAACCCAATCTCACCAGTGCCAATGAAAAAATAGGTGTCTCCATTTGTTACGAAGCAGCTTATGGCGAATTAATACGCAACAGCCTCCCAAGCGCCACCCTATTAGTGAATGTCAGCAATGATGCCTGGTTTGGCGACTCAATCGCCCCCCATCAACATTTAGAAATCGCCCGTATGCGCGCCTTAGAAACCGGACGTTACTTACTCCGCACCACCAACACCGGCATATCGGCCATCATAAATACAACCGGCAAAATCGTCACCCAAGCCCCCCAATTTAAAATCACCACCCTACGCGGCAAAGCCCAACCCTATCAAGGCAGCACCCCCTACATCCGTTTCGGCAACAGCCTCATCATCACCCTACTATTAATAATATTTCTAATAGGCGCTTTATGCCCCACTCTCTGTGACACTCTTTGTCCCTCTGTGATCTCTGTGTTGAAAAACAAACTCAAATAGACTATAAATATGAATGTAGGGTGGGTAACCTGTTTTTGTTGCCGGCCCCAATTAAAATACCAATTAAATGTTGCCAACCATATTAAATATAGGGGGTTTGTAACCTGTTTTTGTTGCCGGCCCCAATTAAAATACCAATTAAATGTTGCCAACCATATTAAATGTAGAGCTTTGGTAACCTGTTTTTGTTGCCGGCCCCAATTAAAATACCAATTAAATGTTGCCAACCATATTAAATGTAGGGCTTTTGTAACCTGTTTTTGTTGCCCACCATATTAAATGTAGGGTGGGTAACGTGTTTTTGTTGCCCACCAATTAAATACCAATTAAATGTAGGGGGCAGGTAAAGATTGTTGCCGGCCCCAATTAAATATCAAATAGACTATATATACATAAATGTATTTCAAAAAAAGGACGAAACACCATGCAAAAATTCATCTTATCATTATTACTACTCACCCTCGCACAAAACGCCAACGCCGAATTAAATGTAGGGTGGGTAACGTGTTTTTGTTGCCCACCAATTAAATATCAAATAGACTATACATATATAAATGTATCTCAAAAAAGGACGAAACACCATGCAAAAACTCATCTTATCATTATTACTACTCACCCTCGCGCAAAACGCCAACGCCAACGCAGAATTAAGCTTCACCAGCTTAAAACCTCTATACTATGTAGGTGAATACATCATCATTGATTTACAAGAAAACCTACAACAGCCATCCCGTTTTGATCGAGTCGATTTATGGGTAGCCGTCGAACTACCCAGCGGAGACTGGTTATTTAAAACCCCTTTCGGATTTGCCCCCTTTGATCCCAAACCGCAAGCCTTCAGAAGCTCTTTAGACACCGCAAAAAAAACGCATCGTATCTTTGACTCTGAAGTCATATCCGGTTTAGGCGGCGATTATGTCTTCTATGCCCTTTATGTCGAAGCTGGTAAAAATCCCCTAACGGCGGGTATCCCAACATACCGCTCGAATATCGCAACCGTCGCCACGACTTTAAGCAATAAATCCTTGAGAGAAACACCGCTACCTGCTCCTAACTCGCTCTCAGCAACAGCCGGCGAACAGCAAATCACGCTCACTTGGCAACCCATCACTGGTGCCGCCTCTTACACCCTTTACTGGCAAGAACCCGATGGCAGCCAACGCAATCTCTCCCTTTCCGGCACATCTTACGTGCATAGCAGCCTCCAAAACGACGTAACCTATACTTACTGGGTAACCGCCGTCAGCACAACAGGATTAGAAAGCACCCCATCGACAACCATTGTTGCCATGCCACAATTGCCCGCAGGAAAAGTCTTTCAAGATAGCTTAGCAGATGGCAGTTTAGGCCCAAAAATGGTAGTGATTCCTGCCGGTACTTTTAGAATGGGCGATATCCAAGGCGGGGGGTATTCTAATGAACAACCCGTACATGAAGTCTCTGTCGCGCGTTTTGCCATGGGGCAATATGAACTGACAGTCGGAGAATTTCGTCTGTTTGTCCAAGCGACTGGGTATAAAACCGATGCGGAAAAGGGAGACGGTTGTTATGTCAATCTGGATAATGATAGAAGTTGGGAAAAAGTGAAAGAGGCCAACTGGCGCAACCCCTATTTTTCTCAAACCGATAATCAGCCAGTCACCTGTATTTCTTGGAATGATGCCACAGCTTACGCCGCATGGTTAACGCAACAAACCGGACAGCAATATCGTTTACCCACGGAAGGGGAATGGGAATATGCCGCACGCGCTGGAACAGAAACAAAGTACTGGTGGGGAAATGAAGCCTCTCATGACTATGCGAATTACGGTGCAGAAAACTGTTGTTCTGGTGTAGCAACAGGCCAAGATCAATGGATATACACCTCACCAGTGGGTTCCTTTGCCCCCAATTCTTTCGGTTTATATGACACAGTAGGAAACCTTTGGGAATGGACGTGTTCTGAATACGAAAGTCCCTATCAGGGTAAGGAAACGCAATGCTTAGAGCAAGCACATTCCGATAACGATAGCCTTTTCGTTTTGCGCGGCGGCTCGTGGAGCAGCGATGCCTTGAGGATGCGCTCGACGAACCGCAGCAGGAATCAGCGGACTATCCGTAACAGGAACTGCGGTGCGCGGCTCTCCAGGATATTGTAAGCCTTTGATCTTTAGGCTTTTCCCCTTTTATTTTTTTTGTTTTTGGTTTTTTGGGGGGGGGCAAAGCCCCCCAGATCGATTTTATATATCCTTATTAATTATAAGTATTTTGTAGAGACGCGATGCCTCGCGTCTCTATTTCTCGCGTCTCTATTTCTCGCGTCTCTATTTCTCGCGTCTCTATTTCTCGCATCTCGACTTCTCGCGTGGTGAATGGATTTTTGGTGAATGGAAATGGGTTAGAGACGCGAGGCATCGCGTCTCTACAGAAAAAGGAATTTCTCGCGTGGTGAATGGAAATGAGTTAGAGACGCGAGGCATCGCGTCTCTACAGAAAAAGGAATTTCTCGCGTGGTGAATG
>Ga0164315_10000041_pt1 | contig 64045 bp, 44 predicted proteins | sample GuaBasSedimGuay6_FD_113737 | JGI IMG/M metagenome (GOLD analysis project Ga0164315, IMG submission 113737) | Subseafloor sediment microbial communities from Guaymas Basin, Gulf of California, Mexico - Guay6, Core 4569-2, 0-3 cm | ecosystem: Environmental > Aquatic > Marine > Hydrothermal vents... | reverse complement strand
GTGTTTATGTTGCCCACCAATTAGATCAATGTAGGGGGCCGGTAACGTGTTTATGTTGCCCACCAATTAGATCAATGTAGGGGGCCGGTAACGTGTTTATGTTGCCCACCAATTAGATCAATGTAGGGGGCCAGTAACGTGTTTATGTTGCCCACCCTCTTCATTAAAATCCCATACAAATCATAGTGTTATTGTTATCCAAGCAGAAATGGGTATTATTTTGTTAAAGCCAATTCCCAATCAATAAAAAAGGGGCCCAATAATAAGGATGTTTGTATTGCCTTTGACTGAGTAGTAAGGTTTTTTGGGCTTGTTGAAGCGCTTCGGCTTTAGAAACATAAGGCCCTTTACACATCGCCTGATAAAAAGTCGTCATCAGTTTAGCCGTCGAGGCTTCTTCCACTCGCCATAAGCTCGCTACCGCACTTCTTGCGCCCGCTTTCAGGGCTATACCCGCTAAGCCTAATGCCGCTCGTTCATCCCCCACCGCCGTTTCACAAGCACTTAAAGTGAGCAATTCGATAGGTTCATCACGAAATTGACTGATACGCATAAACTGTTCGAGTTCATTCAGATTCAGCTTGTCGTTGTAAGTCAACAAAAAGCTTGATGTCGAATGGCTTTTAAATTGCCCATGGGTGGCAAAATATAGACTGGTGTAAGCTGTTTCGGCTAAGTTGTCTTTTAGCCTATTTTTCAGAAAGCTTTTATTCACTAAAGGCGGTGTTTGAGTCTGGCAAATTTGTTCGATACTGTTGATTGAATTAAGCACATGCGGTAACGCTGAAAAACCTTGGCGACTTTCTGATAGCCCACCCATGAGCATCTTGATCTCATGCCGTTTAAATCGCTTTGGCTCCTCTGTCAGCGTTAAACCGGGAATGATCGCGAGCGCGTATTGTTGAATCAAAAATTGTCTGCCATCGTGTAAAGCGGCAAAAGGGATGGTTCGCAATAGACTGTCTGGCACGATAATCAACGTTTTGATCTGCCGTGCTTCAAGTGTCGGCCGCATTTTTTGAATAAAAATCTTCTCAAGTTGACGGGAATTGACTAACAGCCGCCGATAATTACTCTTAGGGTTTCTCAGTTGACGATGAAAGGCTTTAACGATTTTCTGAATCTGAGCGTAGCTTGCTTTCGGATTGTCTTGATCTGTCAAAGTCAATTGTTTTAATTCCCCGCCGGCGAAACTCAACAAGAGTTCAACGCGCTGTTCAAAAATCATCGGATAAAATACAGCGGTATGCGTATCAGTGAGGATATCATCAATACGCTTCCTTTTCGCTTGTAATGCCGTGACACAGTCATCTTGAAAATAATTTTCCAGTTCAACGGCTTTCAGTAATTCCAACGTTTCTCTCGCTTTCAGCAAATCGGCTTGCCGTTGTTTTTCATCAGGCGCATGACGCGCTGTTTGAAGCCATAAATCCGCTAAATCAAAATAAACCACATCGGCCGTTTTCAAAAGCGATTGTGGCGGAATCCGATAACCGCGCACAACGGCGCGGCGTAAACGCTGTAATTGCTTAATGGCGTTTTGATAAGCGGTACGGGCACGGGGTAAATCATCTTGTGCTTTATACAAACGGCCCTGTTGCCAGTACCAAAGGTACAACTGATCGGCCGCGTCGAAACTCATAAAAATCGCTTGTTGCGTTAAACGCTCCGCTTCCCCATAACGCTGTTCTTGTTCATACAGCTTACCTAAATAACCGGTTGCATAAGCCGCACTCCGCGTATCACCTAATCGCTTAGCCTGTTGCAAGACAGTCTGCAAGATTTCATAAACAATCCATTTCATTTCAGGATGCTCAATAGCAAGATGAGCCAATTTGAGCAAGCCCAATCGTTTATCATGCGAATCGGGTAAAGCTTGCATGGCTGACAAAGCCGTTTCAAAAGCCTCTTTCCCCCATTCAATTTGCACGATATTGGTTCGCAGTTTCGCACTCAAAACCGGATCATCAGCTTGTTGTGCCAGTGCCAAGCTTTTTCTATAGTGAGCCAAGGCTTCAGGAACATTTTCCTGTAAACTCAATAGGTTAGCTTGATAATTTAAGGCCGTAGCACAGGCTAAAGGCGAATCAGGGGCCGTACAAACCAAATCAACACTTTGCTTGGCATACTGTTCGGCCAGATCAAAATCACGATAACGTAAATAGAAATCACTCAAACTGCCCAATACCAGTGATTGACGAATCGGATCAGATTGCAGCTTCGGCAAGGCTTGATGAAGCGCCGCAAAAGCCTTATCGGCCAAGCCTAATGATTGATAAGCCACAGCCAATTGTAATAAGACATCAACTTGTTGCCCTGTTGGCAAACTGGGCCATTGATTTTCCCATTGCTCAATGGCTTGAGCAAATTGGCCTTGTTTAAAGGCCTGTTGTATCAGCGGTTGATCAAGGGCAGCCGTTAAAGGGCTTATGCTGAGAGTGAAAAAAAAGTATAGATAAAAAAGCGCATATTTATTCATAAATCACCATTAATCTTGCTGCCTTATTGGAGTGCATTGTTATTTTGCGGTTTTTTCGTTCCTTGTTATTTTGCGGTTTTGGAGTGCAAAATTTATTTTGCGGTTTTTTACGTTCCAAATTTATTTTGCAGCCCGATTTTCATCCCCAAAAAAAATTTTAGCAAATGTGAGCAACTTGTCCGTCTGTTTAAAATCAATATAAACAAAGCTATCTATACGCGATGAACAGTGTGGACAGCTATCGCTTAAACTACGCGAGGTAACCATCATGAACGGGCTTATTATCTACTTAATCATGTTAGCGATTTTTTTGCCACTGCTACTAATCTTTATGAGCGTCACTAAAATTGACAATCATGATTATGATTATTCAATAGAGTTGTTGCGAAATAACTTAAGTATTTGAAAATAACATCACACACGATTTTTAAGCATATAACTTAATTAGTACAACGAATTAACGGAATAAACTAATCCGTTTAGTCCGTTAATCCGCTGTACTATCGTTGACAAATATTTTTTGGCAAATTTGAGCCATTTATCAGTCTATATATATTTAGTACAACAGATTAACGGACTAAACGGATTAGTTTATTGATCGCATTGAGTCAATCCATTGACTTCGCTAATCCGCTGTACTATTCAAACGGTTGACAAAATTTTTTTTGGCAAATTTGAGCCATTTGTCAGTCTATTTAAAGTAGATATAAACAAAGCTTGTATCTGACGCGGTGAACAGTGTGAACAGCTATCGCTTAAACCACGCGAGGCAACCGTCATGAACTGGCTTATTATCTACTTAATCATATTTTAGCGATTTTTTTTGCCACTGCTACTGATCTTTCTGAGTGTCAATAAAATTCACAATCATGATTATTCAATCTCCGTTTTTAATTCTTAGGGCTACAGTGATTAGAGGCCGATTCAGATTATATTAACTATAGAATAGGCCTCATTTTTTTCAAACGGTTGATAAATTTTTTTGGCAAATTTAAGCAAATTGTCAGTCTTAATTTAATAAGAAAACTTACTTTCACTTTCTATATATCAACACACATTCAGGAGAACAATCAATGTTAAACCAAAAAACATTACCTGTACTCATAGCCAGTTCATTGGCACTCAGTATCTCATCCGTCGCGGCTGCCCCGATTCTGACAGCCAAGCCTGTGAAACCCGCTCCAGCAGAAGCTCAAATCGTTAAACCCGCACCAGAAGCGCTTTGCAAAAGTATTACTTCTAGAAAAGAGGTGATCAATGCGCTACAGGTAGGTATAGAACCCAATGTGATTTCTGAGGCATCTGCCGCTTGTCTACCACCGGCCAAAGCACCAACCTTCGATAAGAATGGGGAGCCCGTACAAGCCCAAGTCAATACAACAATACATACCCAATTTGAAGAACTAATCGGTTGTGGCTATCACCCGCAGCGTCGAGAATTGGCGTGTGTGGTCAAACTCAAAAAAACCTCTGGTTACGGAGGTACGCCGCCTTATCCTGCAAGCATGGGCTCGTTTGAATGGGTAAAGTTTTGTGTATACTACCCTCCCTCTCAACCTAACCCTGGCTGGGAAGCGGTGAATACCTCAGCAGTGCATGTTCACGATAGGCCTAATTTTGCGATGTCCCCACCCTACCACTATGGTGTCATCGTACAGGCGAATCCTAGACTGCACCAAGCTTTAGTTAATGGGCAGACACTTTGGGCACGCGCCGCGCTGTCATGGGGTTCTCCTCCACCGCCAATATCGTGGTGTTCACCGGGGAATTGGGGTAATGCGAAAATGTTCAAAATCAAACTTGATCCATAGTTCTGTAGAGTAAGCGGGTGCCAAGAAACTCGAACAAAGCTTCCTAACTTGCCGCCCGCTTGCCCACCATTTTGTATGATTATAGGCAGATTCAGATGGAATTGAGAATAGGCCTCATTTTTTTTCAAACGGTAAATTTTGCGATCAATTTGAAAAAGACAAAATAAGGATCAAATTATGAACATAAAAACACACAAACCCTGCTATTTTCTAATGGGGATAGCGGCATTCAGTTGGCTATCAGGCGTTCAAGCGGCAACTGATTGTACTGTTCAGACTGATATTAATGAAGAGGAGTGTCATGCTCTTGTTGAGTTTTATATCAGCACGGATGGTGCTAATTGGATCAATAACACTGGCTGGAATGTGACGAATGCACCTTGTAGTTGGAAAGGTGTAGGGTGTTTCAATGGGCATGTTACTTCGCTTGATCAGCGCCAGAACCAACTCAACGGTTCTATACCTGAGTCGTTGGGCAATTTGAGCCGTTTGCAAAATCTCAATTTGAAAACTAACCAACTCAGCGGTTCTATTCCTGAGTCTTTGAGCAATTTGAACAATTTACAGAAACTCATACTGCTAGATAATCAACTAAGCGGTTCTATACCTGAATCTTTGGGCAATTTGAGCAATTTGCAGCATCTCTTTTTAAACGGTAACCAATTAAGCGGTTTTATACCTGAATCGTTGGGCAATTTGAAGAATTTGCAGCGTCTCTCTCTAGGCAGTAACCAACTAAGCGGTTCTATACCTGCGTCGTTGGGCAATTTAAGCCATTTGTATTATCTTGGTTTGCTTGATAATCAACTCAACGGTTCTATACCTGCATCCTTGGGCAATTTGAGCAATTTGAAAAATCTCGATCTGAGAACTAACCAACTAAGCGGTTCTATCCCTGAATCATTGGGCAATTTGAGTCATTTGCAATCTCTTATCCTATTCAGTAATCAACTCAGTGGTTCTATCCCTGAATCATTGGGCAATTTGACTCATTTGCAATCTCTTATCCTATTCAATAATCAACTCAGTGGTTCTATCCCTGAGTCGTTAGGTAATTTGAACAACCTGTCGTCTCTTTATCTGCATAGTAATCATCAACTCAGCGGTTCTATCCCTGAGTCGTTGGGCAATTTGAGTAATTTACATGTACTCCTTTTATCCTATAATCAACTGAGCGGTTCTATCCCTGAATCGTTGGAAAATTTAAACAATTTACAGAGTCTAGCTCTTCACCATAACCAACTCAGTGGTTCTATCCCTGAGTCATTGGGAAATTTGAGCAATTTGCAGTCTCTCTATTTGAACAATAACGAATTGTGTGGAGACATCCCACTCTCTTTGATGAATCTGAGTATGATTACTGGTTTAAGGTTAAGCGACAACCACTTAACAACTTCTGATACAGAACTAATTGCTTGGCTTGATGCCAATTCTGACTCTGGTTTTAATTGGATGGATCAAACCCCCTGTCAACAAACCAATACGTGTTTAGTTTATGGCGTACATGATGGTGGATTGAATGACTCTCAATTTTTTAGCATTGACAGTGAAGACTTTGAAGTCAAACCATTGGGAAGCACCTATTTCGGACATGACATCGAAGCGCTTGATACTCATCCACACACAGCTAAGTTGTTTGCGGCTTCTGGAAAAGATACCAAAAAACGTGGTTATCTCTATAGCGTAGATAAAACCACTGGGCAACTAACTGAGATCGGAGCCACCGGTTTTAAAGAAATTGATGGTTTATCATTCCATCCTGATGGTACGTTATGGGGCTGGGCAACTGGTGATGGACTTGTCACCATTAACACCACCACCGGGCAAGCGAATTTGGAAGTCCCATATCTTGGTGAAGTTGAGGACTTAACGTGGAATACAGCGGGAACGGTACTCTTTGGCGTAGAGAATTTGGAGACGCACTCGGATGCAGGTGTTAGGTTATTGGCTTACGACGGAAATACAGTTACAACGGTTTGCCAAGAACTAACTCAGTCACTAGAAATAGAGGCTTTGGACACCTTGCCTGATGATAGCTTATTATTTGGTCTTCACAATAGAACGAGTTTACCTCTTGGTGCGCTAGACGTGACAAATTGTCAAATCATTGCTGAACAAGAAATAGCTACTGATTACAATGATGCCGAAGGGATTGCATGGCCTAATTGTCAGTAAAGCATAGGATAGGTAAATGAAGTGTAAGCATTACAATTTCATTACGATTTTTAAAAAGCCCCAAAGCCAAGGGGCTTTATTAGCGTTCGCTCCGCTCTACCCACCCTACAAGTATCACTTTTAATTACACCCTAAAAAGCTTGGTATTTTGAAATTTGCCCTCTATCGACTTACAATTGCTCGAACCCTTTTCAGGTATTTGCTCAACCAAATACGATGCTTATTGAACCTCGAAGTTTTCTGCCCTCGAATTTGAAAACGGATAGGTGGTAAGCTAAGCTAACTTAACCCCTTCAAATTTTCAGCTTTTTCAAGTACAATTCATACAAAAATCCACAAAAAATATTATCCTAAGAAATGTCATGAAAACGTTTTCATTTTTAACACTGTTCATTGTTCATTGTTCATTACTGGCTGAAGTGATCACTGATGGTACGCTTGGAGAGGCGACTAGCTTGTCGGGCCCGGATTATCGCATTAGCGAAAGCTTCGGTCAGCAACGGGGTGGTAATTTATTCCATAGTTTTCAATCATTTAATCTTAATACAGGTGAAAGTGCTACTTTTACGGGGCCTAATAATGTTAATAACATCATTAGCCGTGTGACTGGCGGTTTTCCCTCAACAATTAATGGCCTCTTACGCAGCACCATTCCCAATGCTGATGTTTATTTCCTCAATCCTAATGGTATTCTATTTGGTGAAAATGCCCAATTAGAAGTACAAGGTGCTTTTCATGCCAGCACAGCCGACTATCTCCGATTAGGAGAGCATGGACGTTTTGATGCCCGCCAACCCAGTAACAGTCTTTTGACTGTCGCTCCCGTTTCCGCGTTTGGTTTTTTAACGGACACACCTACCCCTATCACGCTTCAAGAGAGTACGCTATCGGTTTCAGAAGGCCAAACCTTATCACTCATCGGTGGCGATTTACGTCTGAATAGTACCGAACCCATTTATGATGATGAAGGTGGGCGCACATTCAGTTCAGGCCTTTCTGCTCAGTTTGGACGTATCAACCTTGCCAGTGTCGCTTCACGCGGTGAAGTCATGCCCACCGATTCAGGATTCAACAGGACTGTTCATAAAGGTGGCCCCATCAGAGTCAACAATGCCGAAATTTCAACTAGTGGCGAAGGGGGTGGCGAGATTTTTATCCGGGCTGGACGCTTTGAATTAATCAATAGTCAGATAAATGGCAGAACATTAGGTGATCAAAATGGGGGTATAATCAACATTGAGGTCGATGAGTTAGTGTTAAGAGCAGGCACAGCGATTTCAACTAATAGCTTAGGCGTGGGACAAGGGGGTGCCATCACGCTATTTGTGAATGATAGCTTAACACTTTCAGAGGTGAATCAAACAGGGCGGGTTTCTACCATTAACAGTCATTCGATAAGCACGGAAACCAATGCGGGTGATGGGGGCAGTATTGACATAACCGCTGGCAAGATAACACTGATGGGCGGGGCACAAATTGGCAGTGCCACATTCGGGCCTGGAAAAGGGGGTAGCATTAGCATCAAGGCGAGTGAGACGTTGACCGCTTCTGGGATAGCAGAGGTAGGTTATAGCAGTGGTTTTGCGACTGATTCGCTTAGCATGGAACCCAATGCAGGTGACGCAGGCAATATTGATATAGAAACTCGCCAACTCCTCGTGTCGGATGGGGCACAAATCGGCAGTGCGACATTCGGTGCGGGAAAAGGAGGCACTATCATTATCAAAGTGACTGATACTTTGACTCTGACAGGCGTTTATAATGGTTTTAATAGTGGTATTTTTGTCAATGCTCAAAACGAAGCTGATCATGCTGGTGATGCCGGGCATATTAATATAGACGCTGGGCAAATCAACTTGACTGAAGGGGGCGTTATTGCCAGTGCCACATTCGGTGTTGGAAAAGGGGGGGCTATCGTCATTAAAGCGACTGAAGGCATGACGCTTTCAGGGTTTGCGGAAACGGGAGAAAATAGTGGTCTCTTTGCCGTTTCGGTCAGCGAGCAAGCTAATGCAGGTGAGGCCGGGCGTATTGATATCAAGGCTAACAAAATAGCAGTAATAGATGGCGCTGCGATTAGCAATGCCACTTTTGGGCCTGGAGAAGGTAATGACATCACCCTCCGAGTTACTGAAGAACTCAGCGTTTCAGGACAACTGGTGAATGAATTTGGTTATGGTATTACGAGTCAATCGGAAAGTACGGCTTCTAATGCGGGCAATGCGGGTAATATTTCAGTACAAGCGAATACAATACACTTAAGCAACGAAGGCCAAATTAGCACCCAAGCAAACAACGCAACGGGTGGCAATATCAATCTGACGATGCCCAATTTATTATTGCGAGAATGTGAAATCATCACCCGCGTACAAGGTGGCAGTGGCGATGGGGGTAATATTACTCTCAAAAATCTTGATACTTTAACGCTTGACAACAGCCTCTTGCTTGCCAACGCAAAAAGGGGGCATGGTGGCCTGATTGATATTCATGCCGATCAGATTCAAGTCTTCGGCGACAGTCAGATCGATGTGTCTTCAGAACTCGGTTTAAATGGTAGCGTGTTTCTCAATGACAGTGAATTGACAGTAACCCCACATTTGACGTTTGATTATTTTGATGCCTCAGCCCTATTGCCAACACGGTGTGCAGAACGTTCAGGCGCGAATCTCAGTCGTTTTGTCGTCACAGGCCCCAATCTCTTCCCCGATTCGCCTCTTGATTTAAGTGTTCATTTGCCTACTCAATTATTGACAAAGCCTTCAAATTGCCTTCGTGCCATCAAAAAACAATAACGCAAGAGACGCAAAAGACGCAAGAGACGCAAGAGACGCAAAAGAACGCAGATTTTTTAAGGCCTCTTTAGCGTCAAAGCGCGTTTATTTCTTTTTCATTTTAGCAAAATACCCCACTTTGTCCGTCTTGATCAAATTAATTTATAATTACAACTGTTATTTTCAAAAAGAAGAGTAAAAGCATGATGTACCTCTTACAATTATTATCTCAATTAGATCGGGTAAAGGATTTAGCGAAAACTCATCTTTTACCTCAATCTGATGAAGTGACTTCCCCAGCCTCTTTAGCTATTGCTAATCAGCTTGACTATGGTTATGAACCTATGTTTTTTCCATCACAGAGGGTAAGTGCTTCTACCGTTGATAGGATGGATGACAGTCCAAAAAACAAAGTGCTTGAACACTGGAATCATATTGATGCGCTGACTAGACGGCGATTCCCTGATGATCAAAATAGGCAACTTGAGGCCTCTCAATATGTTTTAGATGCGCTTGAAGCCGATGATTGGAAAAAAGTCAGGGCCTTTAAAGGTGAGCATTTTACGGCGTTTTTGACAACCGTGACTTCTCGTTTGTTGACCGATTTTTGGTATAAGCAATTCGGTAAACAGCGCCCTAATCGCTGGTTGAGTCGGCAAACGGATAGTCTTTATCACTTTGCTTATGACTTGTTGGTGAAAGACAGGTATGGTAAATACGAGGCAATTGAAATATTGGTTACCCGTGAACCGACGCGGGAACGTTGGAAAATTCAAGAAGTTGTCGAGGCCGTGCTGGCAAATTGTCCCATCAAAGAAGCCTATAAAACCTTATCGCTGGATGAGGGGGAAGGCGAAAATTATGCCGATCCATGCGCTTCGCTAGAAAATCAAATTCAAGCTGGGAATGAAGAAGCTTTATTGGAAGTGTTAAGTCAATCACTTAAGACTGAACAACATGAGGAGAATCGTTTAGAGATTAATCAATGGTTGGCAGAAATCATTCAGTTTATTCGTCTAACAGAGGAAGAGTGTTTATTATTAAAACTGCGTTATCAAAGTGGTTTCACAGCCAAGAAAATTGGCACATTACTTGAATTGACAGGCAGTCAAGTGGATAAGCGTATTAAAAAAATATTGGCGCGTTTGCGTAAAACGCTAGATCGCGAATTTGAAGGATTTGAATACAGTCAATAGGCGCATTCCCAAAAAAAGGGTCATTATCAATTAGCTCTCTTTGCTCTTTTCGTTCCAAATTTATTTTGCGGTGTGTGGAGTGCAAAATTTATTTTGCGGTGTGTGGAGTGCAAAATTTATTTTGCAAAAAGCATCACAGAGGGAAATGGTGGGCAACAAAAACACGTTACCCACCCTACAAACTATAAGGAGAACAAAATGGCTACTAAAAATACATATGAAATGAATGATTTAAAAGGTGTTCTCAACTCGGATCGTGCCATTGCCTTGATTGCTATAACCGCTCATCAACAATCGACTCTGGAAGCTTGTTTGTCTGATGAGCAACTGGCGGCTTTTGTCAATGGCGAATTGAAAGGTGAACCGCGTCAAACCTTGCTGGCACATTTGAACAGTTGCTCACAATGCTATCATCATTGGTTGGATACAGCTTCTTATCTGAAATCTCTTGGCACTTCTCAGAAACGCTTGCCGTTTTAAAAAAAAACGTTTTTTTGGAAAAGGTGGCAAAATAGCTTGAATGGGTTATCATTTTTTTTAGATAATTTAAAATTCGGGGTACCCGTTGCCGCGACGGCCGTTTTATTAGTTATCGTGGCACTGAAAATGTGGCCAATGCAACCTGTGGCAGAAAATCCGATTGAGGCCAGTTATGTGGCTATTATCACTGATAATCATGAGGGTTTTAATCGGGTACTAGAAAATTTTCCATTGGAAACAACGGATTTGGGTTTTAATGAGGTTGAGCCTTCAAAAGCGGCCCAAGCGTTTCAGGCCGGAGTCGAAACAGGGTATGCCATGCTGAGTCAGACAAGTGCTGACATAAGCCCTTGGAAAGAAACTGATTGGGCGGCTGAATATGATCTAGGGCGTTGGTTTGTCTTACTCTGGACAATGGCACAAACACCTGATAAGGTTTCCAGCGATTTTTGGGCTGATCAACAAGCTATTGGTGAAACATTACAGGCGCGTTTTTCAAAACGCGCATCAGAAGAGATGACGGAAACCGTGTTAGAAACTTTAAAGCGTATTCAACCGGTGTTGATGGCCTTAAAAAAACAGCCTAGCTATCGAGGTATGGCTTATGAGTTAAGTGATCATTTAGAAATGGCGATGAGTGGGCTTGCAGAGTTTTGAGTTTTAAATTGTAGGGTGGGTAACGGGTTTTTGTTGCCCACCATTCCCGCATCCGTTGTACTTTCGGTGTAAAAAAATGAACCCATTTAAACATCACAAAAATCCCCGAACGCTTAACGGCCTTAAAAACCGGTTTCGAGCGATATCGGGAAACTGTTTATTGTTCCTGAGCATACTGGGCATGGTTTACACAGTGCCCAGTTTTGCGGCCAATCCACGCGATTATGTGGATTACTATATTGACTGGTATGGCACAGCCTCAGAAGATAGCGAGGTTGCACAAGCTCATGAGATTTTTGAGCGAATCAAACAGGTTGCCGATAAAAACCGGAAATTCCTGAATCCTAAATTGAAGGTTCTGAAGAATAAAGGTAGAAATCCTTTAGCGAGGGCATTACGGGATGGTTATATCATTATTTGGCAATCTGCTATCGATATCTGCCACGTCAAAACAGCTTCAAAGGCAGCACAAGAGGCCTGTTTAGCTTTTATCTTGGGCCATGAATTAGGGCATTTAGCGAAAGATGATTATTGGCATCTTGATATCGATTGCCAGTTTTCCGGTAGAGGCTGTTATCGTAGCAAATTGTTTACGCGAGAACGTATGCGGCGCGAATTGGCAGCGGATGGAGAAGGCTATGCTTATGCCGCTATGGCAGGTTATCGGGTTAATTTGTTGCTAGGCAAAGGAGCCAATCAGGATAACTTTTTAAAGGATTGGGTTAAACAAGTTAAAGCGCCGAGACATTCAGTCTATCCAACCGTTGAAAAGCGTGTAGCGGTATTGCATGACTATTTGCAAGAACTGGCAGAAAAATTAATCTTTTTTGATTTTGGGGTACGGCTGAGTCATTTTGATCGGTGTGACGATGGCGAATATTTTTTGCGAGAATTTCAGCATGTTTTTCCGGCGCGGGAAGTCTTGAATAATAGAGGATTTTGCTATTTGCAACGTGCGCGTCAGGAAATGGAGGGCGAGCGTGCTGATTTTTATTGGATGCCCCTATTACTGGATGTCGAAAGCTTAGCCGCCCCCCTTGTGATGGGTAAAAAGGCATATAGAACGCTTAAACAAGCTTCCGCTTCCCGGCAAGGTGAAGGTTTTTTGAAAGAAGCGGTGATCTATTTTAAAAAAGCGATTGAGGCAGATCACGGTTACGTGCCCGCAAAAGTCAATCTAGCAGTGAGTTATTTATACCTTGGCAAACCGCATCAAGCGCGTGGCGTACTTGAAGAAGTGAGGGCACCCAATAATCTGGAAATTCAAGGATTACAAGCCTTAGCCTTGTATGAACAAAGCGAAGCTGATCTTGATCTTTGGCCTCGTGCCGTAACACGACTGGTTCGATTGGCAAATGACTCAAAAGCACCCCCAGCGATTCTTTATAACTTAGCCCGTTTATGGGAAATACGCCCCCGCCCAGCGCAAGCCCATCAATATTGGAATCGTTTAGCTTATCTGTCGGCCAGCTTACCAGAATCCATTCGCGCCATTGTTTGTCGTCAACAAAGTGTCGTACATAATTGTGAAGGGGATAAGTCAAATGATTCAGACAAACGGCCCCCTTGGGATTGGCCGATACCCTTCGAGTGGCAACCCTTATCGGAACAAACGACAGTAATGGAAGCACTTTACGGATGGGAACGACCGATTTCATTTAATTGGTATCGGGAACAATTACGGGGTCATATTTATCAACGGCCCGATGGGCGTGTAGCCGTTTTAGAATTAGATGATTTTATGCAGATGCAAGTACTAAAGGGAGATAACTTGGGCCAAGTCAGTCAGTTATCAAATTATTGTGGACAAGCTTTGCGCCAACGGCATTTGGCAAGAGGCATTTTATGGTCTTGTTCCGACTGGGCCGCCTTAACATTTGAGGATCAAGTAGAGGAAGTTTGGCGGGTTTTGAGATAGAAGGGAGAATGAGAATTATCGGGCAGAATGTCTTGCGATGTTGATTGCTCGCTTGTTTCAGAAGGAAAATAACGCAAGAGACGCAAGAGACGCAAGAGACGCAAGGAAACAAGATTTCTTTTATAGCGTCTTTAGCGCCTTTAGCGTCTTTAGCGTTTTTTTTTATCTCAGCGAAAGCGAAACCTTTATCGTCTATTTATGTCAGTCGTTTTGCAAAATACATTATATCCCATTTTGAGGCAGATGAGCGAGAAAGGTTTCAGCCCTTGCACCGAAAAATACACGGATAGTGGTAAAAAAAGCGGGTAAGCTACCGTTTGGTTTAACGGTGAGAGATTGCGCTACCATTTGATTGAGTAAAGTATCAATTTGTGCAAAACTAGCTGTTGCGCCCAAAGTGAGTCGTTGTTGTCGATAATCGGCATCAAGTTTTTTTAAAATCTGTTTGCGTACCTCACATAAACGTTTACAATTAAGGTTTAAGGCTTTTATTGTTGATTTAGCCTTTTCTGGGTTAATCCCCGCTTGATGACAAGCATTTTCATCAACACTTATCGCACCATTAAAAATTGAAACTGAAAATAAAGGCGGTGAGAGGGGCAATTGAATTGGGTTAAGTATTTGATTATCCAATATTTTATATTTTTTGCTGGCCCCGCAACTGAGATTTTTCTTGATTGGGGGCAAACAACGCGCTGTATCTCTATAATCGGAACGTGCTTTGTCACCAAAAATATTGACTTCTGAACCCCCTTTGCAAGCCGCAAATAGATTGGTTATTTCAAACATCCAATCGGTTTGATGAGAAATATCCGATTTAGGATGAAAGTGTTCTATTTCGCGATCATAGACGGGTTGCCCTTTAATCATTTTAACGAGATTGATTTCGCAATAAGCACAGAGTCCATGTTGAACTTTAGTCAGGGCATCAATCAGTTCACGGAAAGTCTTGCCACTGTCATCATTTCTGAAGGCTTCCCAATCTTTTACTTGGCGATTTGCTGGGGGAAAATATTCTTGCAAAAAACGCTGTAAACTCGTAGGCACAGCATGAAGTTGTTTAATCTTTTTCATATTTTTGGTGTTCCATAAAGCACACGCCGCCGCTCATTCTCCATATCCGCTGTGATCAAGTCAGGATCATCACCTGACAATTCATTCAACCTTGAACGTAATTTTAAAGCGGTTTCAGTTTCCCCCTCGTTACGTTCAATCAGTTCATAATATTGTTCAAGCAGCCGAGTAAATTCATTCACGTCAGCGGGTGGACGTTCATTCACGTCCATAATTTCCGAAAGCAATCGCCCGCTTTCAGCACCGTAAGAGGAAGTCGGTTGTTCAGCAATCACGTCATCTTCTCGTTCTAAGCTGATGATATGTTCTGGCTTGATCGTTGTGAGTACTGGTGCGCTATGGGTTGTGACGATAAATTGTGCATTAGGGAAAGTTTCCATTAGGTTAACCAGTATATGTTGTTGCCATTTCGGATGTAAATGCAAATCAACTTCATCAATCAATATAATCGCCTCCGACTTTAGCGGATTGTCATTTTCTTGATAAGGCGGATTCGCTTGTGCCATACGTCGAGCTAAATCCATGACTAAAGCTAATGTCGTGCGATAGCCATCACTCAGTTGTGAAAGTGCTATCTGTTCTTTTTTTCCCTTTTCATATTCAAAATCGACTAAAAATTGTGAAGGTTTGGTGTCAGTGCGTGGGTTGGAACAGCCGGGCAACATTTGACAAATAGATTGGCGAATCGCCTTCAATACGGGTAATTGATAATCCCAATCTTGCCGTTTTTTGATTTCTCTCAATTCTTGATTTTCTTGGGCCGTAAACCATTCAAAGACAGTACGAAAATGGGTAATGGCTTCTAAACTGCCTTCTAATGCCGCAAAACGGTTAAATTCTTGTAGAAAATTGGTGTGAAGCTGTTCTTGAACTGAAGGGAAAACGGCGCGATCAGTACCATAGTAGGCGATGACAGGTAATTTGGTTTTAATATTGCCATTTTGCACATCATTAATAATCGGATCCAAAAACGCATGAAGTTCATTCACGTTTTTTGCTGGCGGAATGGCTTTTTGAGTGGGTTCGGTTTGATCACGTTTTTGAGTCCGATCCCAAATAATCCCGTCCATCGTTTCCAAACTGACTCGTGCATAAGGGGCGATTGAGCGTTCAGTTAAGGTAGGATTATCAAGGTGAGTGACTAATGCTTGCCGAATATCGTTGAGGCAAAAGTCTTTATGACTCTGATGAGGTAAACGTGCCAACACCGCACCCAAGCCCACAGCAATACCATCAAGAATAGTCGTTTTACCCGCTGCGTTATTGCCAACCAAGACGGTTAACTGTGGGTTAAGTGGTAATGCTAATTTAGAAATAGCGCGAAAATTATCAAGGGTGATATGATTCAATTTCATGTTTTTTGTTGGGAATGAATTGGATATTAATAAACCAAGCCCACAAAGGGCAACCACAATGGATTGCCCCCCATCGTGTTATCGCTATCCAAGTATTTGACCAAGCAGCGTGATGATTTGATCCAAATTGCGCTTTCTGTGAAGGGCCAACAATTCTATTCCTTCTTCCGTTGCGCTGACAAAAACCAGGAAGGTGTATTCCCCAAATTGGGGTAGATGGGTGATATGCACAATGCCGCCTGAAAACAGCAATTCCGCAGTCTTGAGTGAACCAATGTGATCGTTCACTTTGTTAGTCATTTTGAGCATGGACACAAAATGTTGGATTTGCACACTGAAGGAATCGACATCGACTTGTCGATCACCTTCTTTTAGCAGGCTTGAATAGGCCACTCGGGTTTTAGCGTCATCGTGGATACAAACCAAAACCGCGTCAATTTCATTGTCATTCTGAGCTATGGCATTAAATAACTCTTCCAGTTCTTTTTTCTTACTCATGGTATCATCCTCAACAGATTGTAAAACAGTTTGCGTTTCAAGCTTGTCGTAAAAGTCAGACAAATCGTTATTACCCACCAATCCAATGTCGTCTTTTGACGGTTTTTCAGGGGGTTGTTCTTCCGTCCATTTTGTTTTTTTAAAGAGATTTTGAAGGAGTTTCATAAACGTCTCTTGCATTTCAGAAGGAATGAAAAAAAGGCTACTATCCTCAGGTGAGATGTAAGACACCATTTCGTCAGAATCAATAATACCTTCAGGTAGCAAGTCTTGAATCTGTGTTCCTTCGTGTTCAATAAAGCGTTTTATCTGTGCGTCATGATTCGATAAAATGACTTTGTGAAAACTACCAAGGGGTTCAAATAAGCCTTTAAAGGGTGTAGCTTCATGGGCCGTGTAAATAAAGAGTTTCATATCCTATCGTATCAATGTAGTGTGGGTAACGGGGTTGCCCACCATTTAATTAAACGTCGGATGGATTTTGGTGTTGCCCACCCCATTTTGATCAATGTAGGGTGGGTAACGTCTTTTTGTTGCCCACCATTTAATTAAACGTCGGGTGGGTAAAGATTGTTGCCCCCCATTTAATTAAACATCGGATGGATTTTGGTGTTGCCCCCCATTTAATTAAACGTCGGATGGATTTTGGTGTTGCCCCCCATTTTGATCAATGTAGGGGGCCGGTAACGTGGTTGCCCACCATTTAATTAAACGTCGGATGGGTAAAGATTGTTGCCCCCCATTTAATTAAACGTCGGATGGATTTTGGTGTTGCCCCCCATTTTGATCAATGTAGGGTGGGTAACGTCTTTTTGTTGCCCCCCATTTAATTAAACGTCGGATGGATTTTGGTGTTGCCCCCCATTTTGATCAATGTAGGGTGGGTAACGTGGTTGCCCACCATTTAATTAAACGTCGGGTGGGTAAAGATTGTTGCCCCCCATTTAATTAAACGTCGGATGGATTTTGGTGTTGCCCCCCATTTTGATCAATGTAGGGTGGGTAACGTGGTTGCCCACCATTTAATTATTATATTCATTTGTAAGTACTGAGTTTAGAGAAATTGTCATAAATATCAAAATTTCTCAATTCGGCGATCACATCTCGATAATTGCCGTCGGTATAATATTGTAATGCATTGTGATAAATGGACATCGGTATCACGTTCATTGGACGTTCGATTGAGTCAGCTTCATTTTTCGTAGGTACGCGAGTGGCTTTGATGAGTATATCTAAAAAGTGGTGACGGGGATCACCATCTTTTTCGGCTGCAATGTGAGCAATATCAAGCTTGCGTAACCAATCACTAAAGCTAACACCTTCTCCAAGTGACAAGCCTTCCAATTCTGCAAGTTCTTCAATATGAACGTCTTTATTTTGCGTAATAGCTTGATAAATTTTCCGCGCAATAAATGAACCGATACCGTGATCGCCATCTTGGGGTTTAGACGATATCAAAGTAGCTGGCCCAAAAACGTGCATAAAAGGGCTTTTAGGGCAGCTATGACTTTTGATATTGCGTTCAATCGCCGCCGCAGTGAGTTTGATCACCGTTGCATCATTATATTTAAGTCGGATAAGGTTTTCTAATTGGCGATAAACCCACATAAACCAGATTGTGATACTGTCACGGTTGAGTGCGCCCTCTGTATACTCAGTATAGTCGATATCTTGCTCAGAGAAAATATTACAAAAATGATAATTCGTGTCAATAATGACGGTTTCTAAAGGGGGAATACCTAATTTCTCTTCAATAATCGGGGCGGCCGATGTTTTAAGCGTAGACAATAATTTAGCAAACATTGAAGGATCATACATTCTAAACGGATTGAGAGGCCAACCAACCACGTAGTAGTTTGGATATCCTTGATGATTCAATGAAAAAGTTTTTTGTAAAACGATTTGTTCATTGTTCCTTTCTTGTGTCGGTATTGCGATTGCAAGCGGATCGCCCTCCTCTTTTTGGTAAAAAAGCAACCTAGAAAAATCAGCATTCATGCTATTTAAATCCAACACAAGGAGACTACCCTTGCGATTTTCAAGAGACTGTGCTGACAAAAGTAAAGCGAGTAAAGTTTTACCGACACCGCCTTTGCTGCCAGTGATAATGTGCCATTCCATTCTAATTGTTTCCTATTTTCCTAGTTGATATTCAATTATCAATTATGACATCCGTTTTCAAAATAGTGAGATTTTTGATATTGACTGAATGTCTAATGTCAATCAATTTATCTGACAAATTATATATACTGCACACGCTTATAAATTTAAACTTTTATGTATTTCACGCTAAAGTTGAGCGAAGCTTCACCGCGCGCGTGAAATGGTGGGTAACGTGTTTTTGTTGCCCACCATCCTCATTAAAACGTTTTTCAGGCAAAAGTACAGCGAAGCGAACCGAAGGTCAGCGAAGCTAAACTTTTGCCTGAAAGTTTGTTGCCGCGCTAAGTATAATAAATATTATAGCAATTAAATTTAAGTTTAGCGCCAAAAGTTTTGCGCGCAAAACTTTTGGCACGAATTGATTTTATGACTTTTACTAAAATAAGAATAGCCATTAAATCAATGAGTTGTATTAAATCGGCGTAAAGTCTAACAGATAAGGGAATCGCTAACAAATAATTTACCCTCTTTTTATGTCTTGATACTGGCTGCATTAGCGATGAAAGGGTATATTATTTTGTAGCGAGTCCCTACAAACTCTAGGCGAACTTTGGCATCTTAATAAAAACGTTGCAGTTGAGTTGTTGTGCGATTTTTTGAGATGACGGCGTTAATGGATTTCCGATTAGCCATAAATTCTGCAAATTGGGCAATAGCGGTAGATAAATCCCTTAATTGGTTGAAAACTAGAAATAATTTTATGTCAAAATGTGTAGTGATCAAGAAGATGTTAAACAGAGATGGAGGATTTGAACAAATCTATTTCACATTTAGCTTCGCTAAATACAGTTTTTGCGCGCAAAAACTTTTGCGTGAAAAACCTGATAGAACGCTGATATGTCACATTTAGCTTCGCTAAATACAGTTTTTGCGCGCAAAAACTTTTGCGTGACATACTGATTGTCATGATTTACGCTGATTAATATTAATGGCCTGTTCAACATCAATTTGACACACTACATTTTATGTCAAAATGATTAAAAAAAAGGATTTTTCGTTTTGAACTCCAATCTTTTTGGATATGAACGATTTATCAAGGAAAAAAATAACTTTTCGCGCAAAAGTTTTGCGCGCAAAACTTTCGCCGAAAAGGAGTGCAAAATTTATTTTGCGGTTAATTTACGTTCCAAATTTATTTTGCGTCTTTTGGAATGCCTGTTATTTTGCGAAGGCCTGATTGAGATAATGACCCTTTTTTTGGGAATGCGCCCATCGAGCTGTCATTTACACCAATATCTCAATGAGAACGGATAATAATCTTAAAACACTTTATAAATCAGTTATTTGATTGTGATTTGCTGATCAATTTAAAATTGACACTGCTTCCCAAACTAATGGCTCATTTTTTTAACCGTACAGTGTTTTGCGAAAAAACTTTTGCGTCGATTTGATTAATACCACAGACTAAGATATTTATCTTGAATACTATAGTTTAGTTTAGAAATCATTTAGGATGCTTATAGCTTGGATTTTTAAACGGAAATATAACATTTTAATATTATTTCTAAATGTTAAAGTTCGCAAGCTCAGTCCAACCAAGTGGGTTTCGTTAGTACCGAAGCTCTACACAGTTGATTTCTAAAATTGGAATATTCCGTTTTTCATTCAAGTTTTCCAAAGGAGGCAGTCATTTTTCCAAGTACCAAGTGAAATCAGTCGCCTGTTCCAACCCTTTTATCCTTTTTCTATTCATAGTCGTCAAATTAACTAAAAGTTGACTCTCTTTGGTTTCAAATAAAAATTGAACACCAGTTAAACTGGTTCGCCATACTAGGCAAATTCCTATCCTTTCTTTATTGGCACACTGTTGTGTGATAATTTTTTTAACTTTAGGCCAATGACTGATTTCTTCCCACTGCCAATCATATGAATCGTTATCATCGCCTAGAGGTAAATATGAAATTAGTCCCTCATCATACGACCAACCAAATTCCAATAAAGAATCAATAATACTAACTGGATTGAAGATAGAAGTTTTGTTGAATTGAAAATCTATAAAAACAGATAGACTCATTTTTTTAACTAATGGTTTATTAGACGGATTTATTATTTTCATTCCCGTCTATAGCGAGTAGTTATTGAATTGTAAAGCTTTATCGCTCATCTCGAATGGAGCTTTGAGTCAAATGTCTTGATATAGCGTTTTTTGATTTAATGAAGTACAGGCACTGGGGTCGTATCGTTTAGAAAGCTTCACACAAGAGCAGCCACAAGGGATTGCCCCTACATACCCATTTTTTTGTATGGGCAATACTTTGCTACAGCCCCTATTTTTCGAGATCATTGAAAATCCGAAAGGTTTACTTTTTGTGTATCACTGTTGCGTAAAAATTGATTTGAATCAATCCCATTCAATGACCCCAGTGCCCGTTTTTTTCACTGACTAAGCGGCCTGCCTTGTCGTAGACATTTTCTTTGACCAAATTGCCTGGGTAGATTGTTTTAAGGCGTTGGTCTAAGGCATCGTATTGATAGCTGATGGTGTTACCATTGCTATCAGTTTGGGATACCAAGTTGCCATCAGCATCGTAGGCTAATGTGGTGATTTGGCTATCGGCATTCTTGCTTTGAATACGACGGCCTACTTTGTCGTATTTAAACTCGGTGCGGTTGCCGTTTTCATCAATTTGGGCATTGACGCGGCCGGCGGCATCGTATTGTGTTTGGGTTACGCTCCCGTCTGAGTAAATGGTTTTGATTTGACGATCAAGTTTGTCGTACTCGTAGCGTGTGGTTTGCCCGGCCACATCGGTGACTGAGAGGAGATTCCCTTCGACATCAAACGTGCGGGTTTCCTTGGTGCCATCTGGATAACGGGTTTCAGTTAGATTGCCGTAAGTATCATACTGATACTCAGTCCGCCTTTCTAACGCATCGATACGGGCAACTTTTTGCCCAATGGTGTTGTATTGTGTTTTGCTGACATTGCCGAAGGCATCGGTGCTTTGAATCAGGCGATTGCGTTTGTCGTATTGATAAAACGTGGTTTCGACGACTTGGTTACCAGAAGCATTGGTGCGTTTACGGCTTTCGGTCAGTTGATTGCCGTTGTCGTCATAAGTGTAAGTCACAGTGTTGCCTAGCGGATCAGTTTCCGTTAGCTTATTGCCACTTTTGTCGTAAGTGAAACGAGTTACATTGCCTAACGCATCGCGGATGGAAGTCATTTGGCCTCTGTCCACGGTCATTTTGATCTCATTGCCCAATGGCCCTCTGATTTTGACCAAGTTGAAATCGTTTTGAAAATCATAAACGTTTTCAAAGGTGTTGCCACGAGCGTCTGTCAGTGTTTTTTCCTGACCTTTTTTGGTGTAGGTGTACTTGACGATGTTGCCTTCGGCATCTTTTTCTTCCAGAAGATTAAACTTGTCATCGTACTTGAAGAAGGTAGCGTTACCCAATGGATCGATGGCGCTTATTTGATTCCCGAATTGATCGTAGGTGGAATAACTGATGTTGCCTAGCGGATCAACTTGGGTAATCACGTTGCCTCTGCCGTCGTAGTAGAGTTGCGTGACTCGGCCAAGTTTGTCGGTGACGAGGGATTGGCGGCCTTTGAGGTTGTGGTTGAAATTGGTGCGCTTGCCGTTGGCATCAATTTGTCCCGTCAAGCGGCCGTCATCATCGTAGAGGTTACGCACCATTTTCTGGCCTAGCGGATCGATGATATCCGTCATGGCATGGGTGCTGTTGTAGGTGTAACGTACTGTATTACCTAGGGCATCGGTGGAAGATACCAGATCACCTGCGGTGTTGTACTGGTATTTCAGGTTATTGCCGCTGGGATCGGTGATTTTGGTGATGCGGCCTTGGTTGTCACGGGTGAATAGGATGCTTTTGCCAGCAGAATGGATAATGCCATCCTTAGTATAAGTCAGGGTGTTGCCGTTGGGATCGGTGAGGCTTTTGATGCCGAAGTTTTCATCCAGTTCATATTCATAGCCAGCTTGTGTGGTGAGCTTGTACTGACTGGGGTTGAACAGCTGCATGTCGTTCATTGGTTCTAGCAATGAATTGCCATCAAAATAAATGTTGGCATCGGCATCCAGTGGTTCTAACTGGGAGAATGTGCCATTGAGGGGTTTGAAAACGACTGTGACTTGACGGGAGATGCCTTGAAAAGCTGATTGACAACTTGGGGAGGTGCCGACTTCAAAGGCTTCTACTTTGCCTGATGGCAGTGTGATGGTGATCTGGTTAGTGTCCGAGAAAAAATAACTTGAACATTTTTTCATCAAAAAGAGACCCAATTTGAAATTCGGTATACTTGTCCAGAAAAGTGTTGTCCTACAAAAGATTTTTCCACAAACTCTGAGTTTTCAAATCAAAAAATTTATCTGGATAACTCTATTTGGAATTGTCAAAGTTATTTTTGCTTGGACACTTAGAGCCTAATGGTTCAATGCATAATTTCTGATTGAAACGTCGGCCGTAGGTGTTGACGGTCCAGTATTTTCCTGATTATAACTTTTTTTGTTGAAAATATAACTGTTTGATTTTATAGAGGTTATTGGTTAATAAGTTCGCCTACCGTCACTCAAATCAGTCTATTGATATTCCTTTAAAACATTAAGAGATAACGAGCTTCAATGGCAACTGATAAATGAATACTGTTCTTTTTTTTAACTGAGCGGTTAGACAGCCTTAAATTAACTTGTGAATACGTTTCAACAAAAAAAGTTATAGTCAGTAAAATTAATGTTACTCTGACCCCAATTATTGACCCCAATTATTGACCCAGAATTTAGAGAAGATACCATTTTTCTTTATAGTAAAGGTTGGGATTTTCTTGAATCTTACTTCTATATTCAGATATCGTACCCCTATTAACACCGCTGTGGGTATCAATTTCAGTCGTGCCATCGTCCTCCCAACGGCAATAATCACAGATGTCATACCCTGTACCTTTCTTTGAATCGTAACTCTCAGACAAAGTTTTGCGATTGCAACATGGGCATTTGAATAATTCGTCAACTTTTCCGATCACCTCAGCCTTTTCCCCAGTAATGGCTTCATAAATTTCTGACAAGTAACCATTGCTAGTGCCTTTATATAATTCTGTCAGAGTTAAGAACAAATCCTCTTCAATGGTTTCATTATTAATACAAGAAGTTTCCAATAACTCAACAAGTTGCTCTTGATTGTTAAAAGTCAATCGACATCGAACCAACAACTTTAATACGTCATCTCTGGATATTTTACGATAATTAATTGAGGTACCCTCCTGTTCTGCTCTAACCTTAACCGCTAAGTAGGAGAACAAAAATCATTTTAAAATTGACAAGATTCAATGAAAGCAACCACCGTTATTAACGAAGTGATCCGTTTCAATTGGTAAACGTAAATCCTACCCGTGTACCCCTTCAATAACATCATCAAAACTATTAACAGAAACAGTCGAAAACAATAGCCATTCTACTGCTGGTATGAATGGTGGGTTATTGTCTCTGGCTAATACAATATCTCTCACAGATTGGTAAATGATCGATAGCACGATGCTGAGGTGGTTTTATAGGCTCGCTAAGGAATAGTGCCCTGTTGGATCAACAAAATTGACGGGGTTCCCATTGGCATACAAATACTTATGCAGCGTAATCGGGTCTGTTTGAAAACCATTGAAGCTATCCATGCTCAAAAAACGTCCGCTGGCGGGATTGTAATACCGCGCTCTCAGGTAATAATTTCCTGTATTCGGATCAATCTGTTCACCAGTATAGAGGTAATTATTCTCGGTTTCGCCGATTTGTTCTAGCAATTCACCGAAGGCTTCATAGTTGTAAGCATCGGTAACAGCGGCATTTTGATCCGTCAAGACTCGGGTACTACCCAATCCATCGTAGTGATAGTAATGGATATCATTACCACGATATTGACTAATGAGATCGTCGCCGTGCAAATAAGCTACTTTCACCTGATCATCTTTATCAAGTTCGGCGATGACTTGGGCCAAGCTGTCATTGCTGTCTACCACATATTGGGTAACTTCCCCATTTAATGAGGTTTGTACGCGGTTACCATCAGCATCGTAGGCATAGCTAACTGTGCTAGTGACTTGGCCGTTTTCTTCTGTCACGACGCTGATCAAGCGATCATCACCATCATAACTCATCTGCACTACTTGCTTTTCTTCAGTAATGCGAATGCTATTGCCGTTGGCATCGTACTGGTACACAACACCACCTTGTTTTAGCAAGCGATCGTTGGTGTCGTAGGTGTATTTGGTGTGGACACCGTCTTCTATACTGTAAACACGGTTGCCTACAGCATCATATTGATAACTAAAGACAACATCATTGTCGGCCGTGCTGATTTTCTCTTCTTTTAGGCGATAGAGATCATCATAAGTGTAGTTGATGACGCGGCTGGTGTGTTCGAGAATCTGACTGCGCTGGCCTGTGGGTGTTAGGGTGTATTGGTAACTCGCTAATAAGCTGTTATCAGGCAGTAGAGCTTCTAAAGACGTGAGGCGATTTAGCTTATCGTAGCCATATTGGGTGTAGGTGCCATTGGCATAGCTTACTTGCAGGCGCTTACCAACGGAGTCATAAGTATAGGTGGTTTCACCGAATGAAGTTAGTTAAATGGTGGGTTGCGTTATAGCGAAACCCACCCTACGAACCCATGTTACGCTCGTTTTTACACTCAGCCTTTGGCATATTTTTCCTTGGCATCTGGGCTGATGGACTTTAGAGAATCTTCTGTACAAGCCCCAAATTGTGAAAAATTATCTTGAGCTTCTTTAAGCGTCATATGATTAGGACCACTATAATGTTCTGGGTCGTTTGAACCATCGTCTTCCCAAAAGCATACTGAGCAAATAAAATATTCGCCTCTTACCGGAAGATTTTTATAAGAACAACAAGGACATTCATACAAATCTATCGGGTTCCCCTTTATCTCATCAACCTTAATTCCAAATTGAGCTAATTGATTTTTTAGGTAGGTATTTTTTACGCCGGAAAGACTGTCAGTGAGAGCTATTAACAAAAGGCGATCATATTTTATCAATAATGGTTCGGCTGGTGAATCGTATTCTTTTATCTCTGTCTGTAAATCAGAGGGTAGTTGGAAAAATTCCGGATCATCTTCATCTGTTTCCCACCAGTTTTCTAGTATCCACATTCTTTCCTGTTTGGAAAGCTTATTCAGTTGATATTGTACCAGAATCTGTACTGCTTCTTTTCTGGAGAGAACTTTTTTATCCATAATTAGGTAGTCCTTACAAACGCAATGTAGGTGTGTTTTAATTTTTTAATAATCTCAATATTTGTATGGGTTCAATATCAAGAAAACTAAGTCCATGATAACAGAACACTGTTCAGTTATTGGTCGCTAGCGGGCCATATTATTTATGTAACTCAACTCAGTGAGTTTCCGTTCAACACTGGAAATTCCAATGTTGCCGTCTTTCATAGCCAGCACATCCCCTTGAGTCAGGTTTTCAGCAGGAGTTCAGCCTTCGCATAAATGGTTTTGGTGCGCCGACGCATCGTACTCATAAGAGATGGTATGGTTATTGGCATCGGTTTTTGAAATCCGATTTCTGTTGGGATCAGAAACAAAGGAGCTTACCTGCCCCAAGGCGTTCTTGGTTTGGATACGTCAATCCGCTCTGAGGAAAAAGGGTGAGCATATGCCGTGAGAGTTTCATGGCAAAACCAAATGAAAGTGGACGGTGTATGCTCACTCTACTCGGTTTGACTTCTTCTCATCATAATAATTAATAGAAATTTCTTGACACACTGGTAATAATTCCTGACTTATCTCCCATAATTTATGGTATGAAATTATTTGAATTTCATCACCACCAAGGCACATAGATAGAAGGTTTTTTTCCTCTTTACCATAAAAAGCGGCCCCAAACAAAAATTGATTTTCACCACATCCTGCCCAAAATTCAACAACACTAAGTACTTCAAAAGGTATTTTAGAAATGAGAGGATTATTTAGGGGACTAAAAGTTATTATATAATCTTCATCATATTCTCCATCTAACTCAATATCATTACCAGAACTTAACTTCCGAAACGTTTTTCGGGTTTGAGATATCAGAAGTTGATATGAACCACTATGAGAAGTTTTAAAAACTAAAGAATCTAGTAATTCTAAATTTATAGCCTTTTCAAAAACGATAATATTTTCAATAGACAATATTGTTTCGCCTATTAGATATGAAAAAATATTTTTATTCATCTAAATAAGAAACTCTTATACAAAATAATTTTATTATCTCAATATCTTTGCTAATTCTGGTAGGCCCAGGCTGGTGAAAAGGAGGTTTCAATCGCTATTTGAAATTACTCCCGTTTTGATTCATACTTTATAACTTATTGTTTTTAAATGGATTCAGAATAAGAAATAAAAATAGGATCACAGATTCAGGAGCAAATGAAGCTCCTTTTCACCACTCGATCCAAAAACTTTTTGGAAATTTTGTGAGGTTAAAAAACTTAAAAATCCTCTTCAAATTGAAACTCATGTTTCCAATATTCAATCAGTGAATGCCCATAAATGATAACATCATCACCTACGGCTGATATCACGGGTGTCAGTTCTAAGTCTTCAAAAACAACCAAAGCCCTGTGGCTGTATAGTGGTATAAATCCTTTGAGCTCTTTTTCTGCCAATCCTAACTCTTTTAAAGCGATTTTGATAAATTTCAGATTATCATAAAGTTCTGCTATGAACGTTTTAACAACCTCCCAATCATCAGGGTATTTATAACACGATCTGAAATAGTGTTTTTCTTCTTCATAAATGTCGATTTCTTCCCTATCAAATCCATTAACAACCCTCAACATTCTTTGGTATTCAAAGGGAAGAACTATGCCAAATAACACTTGTAAATTCTTTATTTCTTCAATGGACAATCCACTATTCCACTTGGTACCCGTTTGTGTTTGAAAACCACTAACCCCTTCACAAAGGCTACAATTTTCCCATAGTGCCTCTGTTATTTTTTTAAATTGATTCCAATTAGCCATAGCATTCTCTTTCAAACAACGATTTATACCTGCTCAAAATCCGTTAATTGAGCTAAATTAATAAGCATTTAGACTTTAATGTTATAACCATCCTAAATGAAATGATTTGTGGAGCGAATCTGAGAAAACATTCTATCATCCACAAATCAAATGAAAATACTAGAGCATCAATCATGCTTCTGTGCTTATTATAGCTATATAAAACAATAAGTGACGTTTTTTTACTTGCTCCAAGGCAGCTTTGAATACGTCGGCCAGAACCGATTAAAAATGGTGGGCAGACACCGTGAGAATTTGATGGAATTAGCAAATTTCAGTGAACGGTTTATGCCCACCCTACCCAACTAATTATTTGGCTTAATTAGTCACAATTTTGTGCTTGGTTTGCTTAACTTAGTATAGCTTTCCCATTCACCATAAATATCCTTTTCCCATTCCAAAAATCGCCATTCTCCTCTCTTTGACTCAATATCACGTTCATATACAAAAATCAGAACACTGTTTCCTTCATGTTTCTGAAGTCCCAATCTTTGTTGTCGGCTAAATAAAAGAAGTTGCGTGTCAATCCATAGCTTGCCATCAATTAATTGTACCGTTACCACAGCTTCCCATTCCATTTCAAAAATAGAATCTATTTGACTACCACTGTAGATGAAATAGGTTGCAGAACTACCCGGATCAATACAGGTATTATAAATTTCAATTTCTTGTTTTAAAAAAGTAGCAAAACGTTCAATGAGATAATCAGTAATCCGGCGCAATTCGTCTTCAGAGGGTTCATATTCACCCATTGTCCATATAAGGTTTTCTATATCTGTATTCACTCTAAATGTTTCTCTTGTTCTGCTTAATCTTACAATGTCACATTACCCATTTCACGTACTTGTTCCAAAACAATCACTCTGTAGAGTTTGGGAAAATGCTTTACACTATTAATTTTATATCAATTTTTATAGACATACGTTCCCAAACATAGTCAAGGGATAAAAAACCACTTTTATCACTGTTTAGACCAGTGTATAAAATATTGAGAATAATTCTGCTCAAAAAAATTCACAACCTCTTCTAAAACAGAATCCAATTCACCTGCTTTCAGAGAGTCTTCCTGAATTTCTCCACTTGGATTTTTAATAATTAATTTTCCTTGATCTTTATGTTCAATTAGATATCCTTTCCAATTGTCAAAAATATCTATACCAGAACTTAAAGCATGAAATTTTGCAAAACGTTCCCAATTATCTTGGCATTCTTCTATTGAAGCCTCAGTATCTCCATAAAGAGCTTTATCTATCTTCCAAAAGAGTTCTTTTTTCTCTAAGTGAAAGAGTTTTGATTCCTCTCTGAGGCCTTTATACCAGAGCAATTCCATTAAATAACCTACCGCTGTGCTTAAAGAAGTTTCATCCAAATAATCCCCAACTTCACTATATTTAACAACAAAGCAAATATGACCAAATAACCAACTATCTGGTTCTGGATTCACCTCAAATTGTACCGCAAAAGAATGTTTATCACCAATTATCATTTTTTTTCACTACCAATCTGTTTAGCAATAACAAATAGTGCCAAAGGATAAAATGTTTATGTTTACTAAAAGCTTTTTCGGGCGCATTTCTATTTTCCGCTTGATTAAATATTCCCAAGCCCAAAGAATTGAATGTGAATAGCCCCACATTCCAGCTAACTCTATGCCATTTTTCTTTTATTTCAAAATGATTTTTAATTTGCTTAACTGCTTAACTTAATCATTATAATAGACATTATACCGATTAAATTTAAGTGCTTGATTTTATGACTTTCTAAAAATATAAATTTTAATAAAATCAATCATTAAATTGGTATAAACTCTAATGTCTTTAACACAGTTTGTACATGGGGCTATTCATATTTTACCCTTTCAGGATAAGTACAATAGTTGGAAAATTCGTCCGCTTTTCGAGTGAGACTTTTTGCCAGTATAGCTCAAATTCAAAATTTGTTCTAAAAAATCAGGCATGAAAACTATCAACTAAAAAGCCTTTCGCTAAGTACTGAAGCACAAGTTTTCAGGTATTTTAAATTCTCCCTAACACAGAACTTAAAGGGGAAACTCAATGAAAATACCTGTTTATTTATGCTTCAGTACTTATATATTAGCCATAAAGGCTTACCAAAGTCTTCTTTTAATTTCTTCAGGAATCGTGTTTGGCTTTAACGGATTTTTTGCATCTCCAGTACTACCACTCCAATGAACGGTTCCAGCACCATCAGAAAAATAGCGATATATCTCACCATTTTTTCCACGCGCATACCATGTATGTTGATTACCTCTAAGAGCATCTTGATACGCATCCTGAGCGTCATCTGGTTCAACACCGGCTTTTGGGTTACGGCCATCAGTATGTTTAGGATTAGATTTATAAGGAGGTTTAACCCTTTTTTCCACTTCATCATGGTGATAAGGATCACATTTCAGGCTAGGGCTACCACCCGAGCCCACATTATGCACCAACACCCCATCACTACCCACAAAGTAGTTATGGGCATTAGCCACCGTCAAATTGTAGATAGCCGTTTTTCTCTGTTCCTGAACAAGGGCAACAACTTTAACATTGTCCTCTTTCAAAACCAGCACTTCCCCTTGAGTCAGGTTTTCAGCACCCGCCCAGCCTTTCTCAACCACATAGAACGGATGCTCATTTACGTTTCCTCATTCTCTACAAAAGAGTATTCCTTTAGTGAAAATTTGCACACATCAATATCCGTACTTCCTGCCGCATGTGCAATCAACTCTGGAAACTTTTGAATAAGTCTTTTTGCCGCTATTGCACCGTATCTCCGAACCAGTGGCTCCTTGTCATCAATCATTCTCAACACTTGTTCTGGATTCAGGAGTGAGCCCTTTAACAAATGATGAAGCCCGTTTGAATGTAGTTTGTCGGAACGAGAGGAACCGAGTAATCGAGCCGCTGCTTCCAGTTGCGACAAATAAGCCTTATACATCAAATGCATCACCAAAACTCGTATGCCCTCATCATCGCTCTGCAATGAGCGAACGACATGCACGAAGAGGTTATCATTCTCTGAAAAAGAGCAACCCTTTAGGGAGAATTTACGCACATCACGATCCACGCTTAATGTCGCATTCGCAATCAAGTCTGGAAACTTTTCAATCAACCTTCTTGCAGCGATTGCACCGTATTTTCGAACGAGTGGCGAGTTGTCATTAATCATTTTCACAACTTGTTCAGGCTCCAAGAGTTCATCCTTTATCAAATGATTAAGCCCTTGTTTATGCTGTTTGTCGGAAGAACTCGATGAGCCAAGTAATCGAGCCGCCGCTTCCAGTTGCGACACATCGGCACTAGACATGAACTGCATCGCAAAAATTCGCATGAGTTCATCATCGTTCTGTAATGAACGAACAACATGCACAAAGTGGTTAGCATTCTTGGTAAAATGACACGCTTTCAAGGAGAAGTGGCGCACATCGGGATCCGCACTTGATATAGCATGCACAATCAACTCTGGAAAGTTTTTAATAAGCCTTTTTGCGGCAATGGTACCGTATTTTCGAACGAGTGGTTCCTTGTCATCAATCATCATTAAAACTTGTTTAGGAAGTATAAACTTACCCTTTAACAAATTTGAAAGCCCCTGTTTATGCCGCTTGTCGGAAGAACCAGGGGAGCCGAATAATCGAATCCCCGCTTCCAATCGCGACGCATCGGCATTAGAGACTAAAAACATCGCGAGATATCGTATTAGCTTGTCGTCGCTCTGCAATGAACGAACGACGTGTACGAAGTGGTCAACATTCTCGGCAAAAGAACACACCATAACGATTTCAAGGGCAGAGTATTGAATGTCTCGGTCGCCATCATAGATTAATGGGATTGCATCATGAATCAGGCTGCGTGCTTCGTGACCCAGTTCAGATGCCACCCAAACCGCTTCACGTCGAACCCGCCGGTCGTTATGCTTCAGCAGTGGGCGTAATGTTTCTACTGGAAGACCCGCCTCCCATAGTTGGAAGCCCCAACCTTGTTCACGAAACCTATCTGGATCCGTTAGTAGTTCCTGAATGAGTTGTGTTCCTTCTAAATTGTCTATCATGATTCACTTACTTAAATATTTTTCCAGTTGCTTAATGAGTTTTTGTTCATTCCCCTGACGCTGCCCGTGCGTCATATCACGCCCCTTATTATCAGTCACTTCAATTCGCGTCTTTATGCTTTTCCTCAGTTCGTCGAGTAAGTCCTCCAATTCCTCTCGTGAATATCTATCGAAATCTTTTGGTTTCGGGAAATATTCTATACCTCCATGCACTTTTCCAGTACCATCCAACCTGATACAAATATCCATCGGCCCCTTATCTGCCCACTTCCCTTTCCCTTTTTTACTCGCATTATGCACCAACACCCCATCACTACCCACAAAGTAGTTATGGGCATTAGCCACCGTCAAATTGTAGACAGCTGTTTTTCTCTGTTCCCGAACAAGGGCTACAACTTCAATATTACCCTCTTTCAAAACCAGCACATCCCCTTGAGTCAGGTTTTCAGCACCCACCCAACCTTTTTCAACCACAAAGAAGGGATGCTCATTGGTGGCCTTAATAATCTCACCGTTTTCAAGCGTCAAGAGAACTAAATCATATTCCTGCTCGCCTTGAATCAGGTGAACAACTTCATTCCATTGTTGTTCGCCTGTTTCCTCATTGTAGGACCAAACCTGATCCCCAATTTGTACTTCGGCAATGGTAATCAATCCCCGCTGGGTGTGTACCAGCGTCTCTGCTGTAAAGCTATTTCCCGCAACAGGGCAGTCTTCATCTTTATCCTTTTTAGAAGGATCCTTTTTAGCCCTTTTCTTCTTCTTAACTAAACGCAACCACTTTAAGAATCTTAAGCGATTTAAGATTCTAAGCGTTCTGTTCATTAGTCTATCATAGAAAAACGCTGTTGGATCGTTCACAAAATCAATCACACCCATTAATTGAACAAAGCGAGCCATGCCCGTTAAAATTCCACGAATACTGATACTCGCGCTTAAGCTTCCCAAGGAAAATTGCCCACTTGGATCAACCATATTGACGGGATTCGCGTTGGCATATAAATACTTATGCAGCGTAATCGGGTCTGTTTGAAAACCATTGAAGCTATCCATGCTCAAAAAGCGTCCGCTGGCAGGATTGTAATACCGGGCTCGAAGGTAATAATTTCCCGTATTCTGATCAAACTGCTCACCCGTATAGAGGTAATTATTCTCGGTTTCGCCAATTTGTTCTAGCAATTTACCGAAGGCCTCATAATTGTAGGCATCGGTAACCACAGCGTTTTGGTCAGTCAAACCTCTGGTACTACCCAATCCATCGTAGTGATAATAATGGATATCATTACCACGATATTGACTGATGAGATCGTCGCCGTGCAAATAAGCTACTTTCACCTGATCATCTTTATCAAGTTCGGCGATGACTTGGGCCAAGCTGTCATTGCTGTCTACCACATATTGGGTAACTTCCCCATTCAATGAGGTTTGTACGCGGTTGCCGTCGGCATCGTAGGCATAGCTAACTGTGCGAGTGACTTGGCCTTTTTCTTCTGTCACGACGCTTATCAAGCGATCATCACCATCATAACTCATCTGCACTACTTGCTTTTCTTCAGTAATGCGGATCGTATTGCCGTTGGCATCGTACTGGAACACAACACCACCTTGTTTCAGCAAGCGGTCGTTGGTGTCGTAGGTGTATTTGGTGTGGACACCGTCTTCGATACTATAAACACGGTTGCCTACAGCATCATATTGATAACTAAAGACAATATCATTGTCGGTCGTGCTGATTTTCTCGAATTTTAGGCGATAGAGATCGTCATAGGTGTAGTTGATGACGCGGCCGGTGTGTTCGATAATCTGACTGCGCTGGCCTGTGGGTGTTAGGGTGTATTGGTAACTCGCTAATAAGCTGTTATCAGGCAGTAGAGCTTCTAAAGCCGTGAGGCGATTTAGCTTGTCATAAGCATACCGGGTGTAAGTGCCATTGGGATAAATGACTTGCTGGCGATTGCCGACAGAATCGTAGAGATAAACCGTTTCGCCGTCAGGTGCTATTACCTTTTGTAGACGAGAAAGTACATCATACTGGTATTGCACTTGAGCAGCCGTGCCAGAGGGCTCAGTGAACTTTAGCCTCGTGCGATTACTCCGTTTATCATAACCGTATTCTAAAACCGCTTGGTTGGGTTTAACTTCCTTGATTAAGCGATGAAAATTGTCATAGCTGTAGCTTGTCGTGCCATTTTCTGCCTTCATTAAAAGGCGATTGCCAGAAACATCATACGTGAAGCTTTCTACACTGCCATCGGCATACGTGGTTGAGAGCAGACGATCAGTGTTCTGATCATAACTAAAGGTGGTGGTTTTGCCATTGAAGTTGGTGTGACTTAGCAAGTTGCCGGTTTTCTTGTCGTAGGCAAAAGTTTCTGTCATGCCCAGTGGCAATGTCCGACTGATAACACGGCCTAGCTTGTCATAAGTCCAAGTTGTTGTGTTCTGATTGGCATCAGTTTGACTAATGCGATTCCCAATTTCATCATAACCGAAGGTGGTGCTGATGGGTTTGTCAGAAAGTGACTTGATGACTTCAGTCAAACGGCTCAGTTTGTCGTATTGGTACTGGGTTTCATTACCGGCTAAGTCTTTTCCAGCCACTAAGTTGCCTACCTTGTCGTAGATATTTTCTTCTACCAAGTTACCTGGGTAGATCGTTTTGATACGCTGATCTAGGGCTGAGTATTGATAAGCAATCGTGTTGCCATTGTTATCGGTTTTGGATACCAGATTACCATCGGCATCGTAGGCATTGGTGGTGATTTGGCTATCCGCATTTTTGCTTTGAATACGACGGCCGACTTTGTCGTATTTAAACTCGGTGCGGTTGCCGTTTTCATCAATTTGGGCATTGACGCGGTTTGCGGCATCGTATTGTGTTTGGGTTACGCTCCCGTCTGAGTAAATGGTTTTGATTTGACGATCAACTTTGTCGTACTCGTAGCGCGTGGTTTGCCCAGCCACATTGGTGCTTGAAAGGAGATTCCCTTCTACGTCGTAGTTGCGGGTTTCCTTGGTGCCGTCAGAATAACGGATTATGCTTAAGTTGCCAATCGTGTCGTATTTGTAGTCGGTTCGGCGGCCCGACGCATCAATATGGGCAATTTCTTGGCCGAGGGTGTTGTATTGTGTTTTGTTGATGTTGCCGAAAGCATCGGTGGTTTGAATCAGGCGATTGCGTTTGTCGTATTCATAAAACGTCGTTTCGACGACTTGGTTGCCAGAGGCATCGGTGCGTTTACGGCTGTAGCTTAGTTCATTGCCGTTGCCGTCATAAGTAAAGGTTACCGTGTTGCCTAGTGGATCGGTTTCCGTTAGCTTGTTGCCACTTTTGTCATAAGTGAATTTTGTGACATTATCATTAGTGTCACGGACGGAGGTGATGAGGCCTTTTTCCAGCATTATGCTGATTTCATGGCCTTTTGGATCGGTGATTCTGATCAAGTTACCTTGATTATCATAGAAGTTCTCAAAGGTGTTGCCACGAGCGTCGGTCAGCGTTTTTTCTTTACCTTGTTTGGTATAAGTGTATTTGACGACATTACCTTCGGCATCCTTCTGTTCCAAAAGATTGAACTTGTCATCGTATTTGAAGAAGGTGGCGTTGCCTAATGGATCGATGGCACTCAGTTTATTCCCGAATTGATCGTAGGTGGAGTAACTGATGTTTCCTAACGGATCAACTTGGGTAATCACGTTGCCGCGGCCGTCGTAGTAGAGTTGGGTGACTCGGCCTAGTTTGTCGGTGACGATGGATTGGCGGCCTTTGAGGTTGTGGTTGAAGTTGGTGCGGTTTCCTTCGCTGTCAATTTGTCCCGTCACGCGGCCGTCATCATTATAAAGGTTCCGAACAACCTTGCGGCCTAGCGGATCGGTCATATCTGTCATGGCATGGGTGCTGTTATAAGTGTAACGCACGCTATTGCCAAGAAAATCCGTAGAGGCGATTAAGTCACCAGTCATATTATACTGGTATTTCAATGAGTTGCCTTTGGGATCAGTGATTTTGGTGATGCGGCCTTGGCTATCACGAGTGAAGAGAATGCTTTTGCCAGCGGAATGAATGATCCCATCGTCTGTGTAAGTCAGTGTGTTGCCATTTGGCTCGGTTATTTTTTTAAGGCCCGGTGTTTGTTGAGCTTCTATGTCATCTTGCTGAATTTCATATTGATAGCCGTTTTGGGTGGTGAGCCGGTAGAGACTGGGATTGAAGGCGCGTCCTTCATTCAGTAGTTCTAAAAGCGCACGACCATCAAAGTAGACACTTTCAGCATAAGCATCCAGTACTTCTAGTTTAGAAAAAGTACCTGATAGGGGTTTGAATACCATGTTGAGGTGCGTGGGCCTGCCTTGAAACACGGATTGACATCTGGGTTGTACACCGACTTCAAAGGCCTCAACCTTGCCATCTGGAAAGGTGACTGTGATCTGTGGTGGTGAACCTAATGATTCAACACAGAATAGTTGATTGAAACGCCTACCGTATGTGTTGAGTGTCCAGTATTGTCCCGGTACCCGTGATTCTTCTACCTTAATGTCTTGGTAACTGATGCTCCAACCTTGACCAAAATCTAGGGCTTCTCCTTTGCGACGGGTGTCGTAAGTCCGCATCACTTTGAGCGGGAGGCCCATCATGTCTATTGAGATGTCTTCTACGGTGAAGGAGAAGTTGCCGACTTTGAGATCACCTGCTACCCGGTAACTATTTGAAATCGCTGTGTTTCTTCCATTCGCATCGACGGCTTGAAAGATGACTTGGTAGAGGCCGTTGGTGAGCATGGTGGGATCGAAGGTGGCGATGGGTTGGTTGGCGATGGGATCGCTGCCGCTGCCTAAGATCGTGAGGCCTGGGTTGCTGACGGATTTGACGGCAAGTTGCCAGCTTACTAGGCTGTCGTCTGTAATGGTGGCGACAAAGTCTGTGGGGGCTGTGATTTCTGTGCCGTCTTCTGGGCTGTGGATGACGAGTTCTGGGGGAGTGGTGTCATCTGGAGCGTTGACGCGGAAGCTGCCTTCTTGACGACTGATGTTGCCGGCACGATCGGTGGCGGTGACGATTAGGGTGTATTTGCCGGGTTGTTCGCTGGTGAAGGTGGCTTGGCCGCTGTCGTCTAGGGGGAGTAGCTGATCGTTGATTTTGACGGTGAGGTTGGTTATTTCACCATTGTCGCTGGCTGTGGCGGTGATTTGGAGGTTTTCACCGGGATTAATGCTGTCGGCGGCTAATTGTAGATCGATTTCGGGTGGTACGGGATCGAGCAGTTGGCCTAGTGAGAGGTGTTCAAGCAGTAAGCCGCTGAACAGGTGTTCATCTAGGACTTCTGGTAGATTCGGGCCGGTTTCTTGTTCGATTTGGTTGCCGGTTAGGAGGGTGAGCACTTTGTCGGTTAGGCCGATTTTGAGGGGATCGGTGGCCAGTGGGATGAGGCCGACGGCTACGGATTGTACGAACGGGATTTGTGGCTTGATCGCGGGCGCTAATCTAACTGGTTTTTTCAGGAGACTAGCCCAGACTAGGCGTTGGCCGATGTCGTTGTAGAGTATGCCGGTGGCTTGGCCGCCTGTGCCGAATGTGGGGTAGTGGCTGTTGCCGGTTTTTGGATCGACCCTGCCTAGCCCGCGGCCTGTCCATGTGTCTAGCGTGATCGGGTTTTCTGGCAGGGTGACGTGCATTCCGAAATGCAGGGCTTGCTCGATAAAGTGTTGGGCGCTGGCATCTAGGCTTAATTCTGGGAGAATCGCTGTTTCTGGATTTAAGCTGTAAATGCGTTCCCCTGATTTTAAGGCGCTGGCTTGGGCTCGTAAAGCTGAAACGGCTTGGTTGCCTTGCCCAAAGGTTTGTTCCAGTACTAGGTGGGCTAGGGCGGAGCCTAGTTTTCCTATTTGGCGTTGGAAGCGTTGGGTGTTGTTTTTGCCGACGGCGATGCTGTTGAGGCGTTCGATTTCAAAGGCGATGCCGTTGAATTGGACTTTCTGGGGTATGCCGACGACGAAGTCGGTGGTGAGCACGGTGCGGGCGGCACCCATTGAGGGGGCTCGGTGTGCAACGACTTCAGTCATTTGCGCTTGCCAGGTGTCGTAGACTTCATTGGCTGCAAAGTAGCTGTCTAGGCTGGCGTTCAGGAGATTGCCTACGATTTCATGGTGCGTGATTGCCGTGAAGGTGCTGAGGGCGGCTTCTGTTTTAGCGAGACGTTCGCTGACAGTCTGAAGACGATGGCTGAGGCCGCCTTGTAAGTCCATGCCGATGGTGCGGTATTCTCCGACTATAGGTTGGCTTAGGCTGCGTGCTTGGCTTAAGGTGGGTGGGGTGTAAATGGTTTCGCTGATGCCTTGAACGCCCATGACATAAGGGCCTGCGTTGGCCACAACTTTTGTTCAAACCCTGATTCCCCCCCCAAAAATCCTTTATAACGAGAAAAAAACTAACTAGAACATCAAGTCTTAGCTACACGGCCTTCAACCACTCTTTTAAAGAAACATCAAGGGGTTTCAATTTGTCAGCAAATTCTTGACTACCCCAAAGCGATAAAAGGAGTTGATCATGTTGCCTAAGAAATTTTTTACCTTCCTTTTTATCAAAGGATAATTCTTTTAATTGTTCCATAAAAGGGATGGATGACAAATATTCTTCTACTAACTTAAAAGGTTTATCCATTTGATCATAACGGGTCATCCTGCCGTCAAAAGGTTGAAGTGATTTAATTTTCCAGATTTTTTCCTCAAAATAAAGCCATTTTCTTTTTCCTAATCTCTTATTATCATAAAACGCTAAATCAAACAAACCTGTTTGTAAACCTTCAATTACAAACGGTTTATATTTGTTAGAAAGGGTTTGATGACTTATCTCGTTGAGATCACCAAAATAACGTATTCCTAATAACCCTTTAATATTAGGAAAATGGTTGAGAGAAATGCTTATAGAAAAATTGCCTTCTCTGAGATACATTTCATATTCACAAGGTAATAGACTAAATTCCCAATAATCAAAATGAAATCGGTTAACTGAGATATCATGCAATATTGCTTCATATCCTTTGAGAATTTCTTGATTTAAATTAAAAAAATCCTCGGTTCGTAAACAACGTTTGTGCCACGGATGTTGATGATATTTTGTTATTGAATCAGTTAGCTGTTGAAGATAAAATGCCAAATTTTCTTTATGACAGTCACGTAAAAAACTTGTAAAACCTATTGCGATACCAGGAAAATTCATCATAATAAGTACTGAACCATAAATTTTCAGGTATTTTAATAGAAGCTGCCTGTAGAGACGCTTTCGCGAAGCGTCTCTGCAAAAAACGAGAGACGCAAATCTACAAAAAACGAGATTTGCTATGCGTCTCTACAAAAAACGAGAGACGCGATGCATAGCAAATCTACAAAAAACGAGAGACGCATAGCATAGCAAATCTACAATGAGTTAGATAAAACTGATTTTCAAGCAAAAGTTGAGGCAAACAAAAACTTTTGCTTGAAAATGTGGATCGGGGCAACCTTCTGCCTTGCCCCTTTGCTGTAAAATACCTGTTTATTTGTGCTTCAGTACTTATTTATTAAAACTTTGCTAAGAGGTTCATTCCGTAACCCTTGCTAGGTATCCTGCGTGATAAACCTGCCTGTTGCTGGATGACCATAATACCGTACTCTCATGTCAATCAAGCCCGTTTGTGGAGCATGTTGTTCACCAATAGGCGTGGTGCTGGCAACCTGTAACAACTTTCCAAATGCTTCATAATTATAAGCATTGGTGACGGTTTGCTTGTCATCCATCAGGCCACTGCCCAATCTGTCATAATGGAAATAGTGGCTTTCCAAACCCCGTTTTTGGCTGAGTAAATCATGGCCGTAGGTGTACTTAGCGAGCAAATCACCGAAAAAAGTGCGTTCTTCTAGTCCCTACCAGCTTTTAACCAGTCATCTAAAGATGCACCTAATGGAATTAAATTTTCACTAAACTTTTCCTTTCCCCAAGCATCCAACAACATCTGATCATATTTCTCAAGAAACTCTGCGAACCTTTTTTTATCAGCGGCATCCCATTGTTTTATTTCAATTTTAGATAAACCGGCAGATTTAGAAATGTCTCGTTGTTTAAGTTCTATATCAGAGTCCATGCTACTTGATAAAAAAACTTCTTCGACTTGCTGAGCAAATGCGTACACCATAGAAGGCTCCTCGCATGAGGATTGTTCCTGTGTTTGAAACCATGAGAGCGTTTTAAATAGAGAGATTTTCTTCTGAAGATAAACCCAATGGAGTTTACCTAAAATCTTGATTTCTTTAACCACTTCTATACGACTTTCGTCCACTATACCTTGAGAAAGAGCGTCTTTTATCAAACTGTTATACCGGTTTCTCTCAGCAACTGGTGGTTCTAAATAGCCAACTAAATGAGGTATTTTAGTGAGATAAAAAACCACGTTAAAATTAGCTAGATTAAATTCAGCATTTAGAGAAGGAAAGCTCCAGAACAGAGAACTTATCCATGGTGAAGGAGATTGTTGTAATCTTGACTGCTCTAAATGCTGTTTTATAGCAAGCATTTTATCGATATATTCCTCATATAATTCCACTTTTTGGCACGATGGATCAAAATTGAAATTTTGCTCTGGCAACCAATTTTTTTGCACAGTATCTGTTAGCAAATCCATATATGAAGCAACTGACACTTTTCCGCAATCAGGTAAAAATTTGATAAATTTTATGGAAGGAGAATATAACAACGGGTGTGACCTCCATTTGATGTCAAATTTAAGCTCCTTGATGTAAGCCATATTGATTAGTTTTATCCCAAAATTGGGAAAATCGTTGTTAAAACAAGTGTTTGTAAGCTTAGTGTAATACTAATAGCTAGTACACTGTCAAACTTGATGTGGCCAGTGGGATGAGGCCTAAGGCTACGGATTGTACGACCGGGAGTTGTGGCTTGAAAGCAAAAGCTAATCTAGCCGGTTCTTAAAATCACGCTTGTCCAACCGAGCCTTTGGATTAAAAAACGAGTACCACACACCGTCAAATCTGATTATTTATATCAATAACAATCAATGGGTTAGCTATAATCATTATCCAATATATTAACGACGTGTGGTACTAGCCGATTTTTTTGAGGAATTTAGGAACTCTTTTATGTTTTCAGAACAACGTTTTTGACGGAGTCAATCATGGCCGTAAGTGTAGCAGGTGAGCATTTCACCGAAAGAAATGCGTTCTTCCAATTAATCCCTACCAGCTTTTAACCAGTCATCTAAAGACACACCTAATGGAATTAAATTTTCACTAAACTTTTCCTTTCCCCAAGCATTCAACAAAATTTGGTCATATTTATCAAAAAATTCAACCAGCATTTTTTGATCAGCAGTCTCCCGTTGCTCTCTTTCTGTTTGAGATAACTTGGAATTAAACGGATAGAGTTCCCTTAGCTCGACCAAAGGATTAGCTACATCTTGTAACAGTATAACTTTTATTTGCTGAGCAAACTCGTACACCTGAGAAGGTTCATCGCCTGAATATTTTTCGTAAAGCCATTCAAGTTTTTGAAATAGAGATATTTTTTGCCCAAGATAAACCCAATGAAGTTGACCTAAAGTGGTTCTTTCTTTAGCCGGTTCATTTATAGAAATTTTATCGGCTACACCTTGAGAAAGAGTTTTTACTATCAGCTCTTTCGCTTGGTTTTTTTCAGTCGGTAGTGGCTCTAAAACACAATCAAAAACTGGATTTTTAGTCATATAAAAATTGACTTCAAAACGTACACCAAATGTAACATCAGGATAAGGATAATACCACCATCGAGAACTCACAATATGAGAAGGACCGCCTTGGTATCCTGATAACCCTGATTCTGGTGTTTTACCCCATTTTTTTTTGATATATTCTTCATATAATTTGGTGTGCGAAAGTTCAAAGCGAGTCTCTTTTTTAAGTGGCCAATTTTTGACGATCTTGATTAGCTTGTCTATATATCCGTTAAATGCCACTTCGCCACCATCATGTAAGAATTTAACGAAACGAAAGTAAGGAATATATGGTAACATTAAACCCACCCAATCATTCTAAAATATTTAATTAAATTATATATATACGATAACCTAGGTTCATCCAAAATGTTTTTCCTAAAACCCCAAAATCTGTTTTCGGATGCTAGTCCATAAAAAATGGTGTCAAGCTTAAGTCCAAATTGATAGAAACAATCATTTGGAAATGATATGAATATTCCTTTACACAGGAGAACAGATATTCTCCAAAAGAGAATATCTGTAAAAAAATAGCAATATTTGGAAATTAACAAACACAACTATTTATTTTAAATAAAAAAGCAAAGCTGAACCAACCAAATCTTTTTAAGGATACAGAGGCATTTTTTCTACCCATTTTGCAAATAACAATGCCGCTGCCGTCCAAGTTCGGCAATTCCATCCACCAGAATCCTTAAAGGTGTAAGTAAAATTACCACCCATATCAGCAGCAAAGGGTTTAAAGGCCCCAGCTTCCCACCACATTAATTGCACATACGTGAATTTCGCTTTTGCGCTACCTACAATTTGACCGCCGTCTTTCCTTATCTTGTGTGCGGTGGTATATTCCTTTCCTAATGTACCTTTATATATTGTGTCACATTTTGTACCATTATTCAAGAATTGTCGAAGTTCACGGATTACTTGTCTTGTCTGTTCTTCCTCAAAATCAGCACCAATATCGTAACAAAATCCTGCACCATTCGCTTTTGTCAGACTCTGACGAAAAGACTTTCTCTGTATATAAACAAAATGATGACCGTCAGTATCTCTCAGACCCAGCGACGCTGTTGCTTTGAAAACCGCAAATTTTTTGCCTTTAATGACCTTCTTCATAATATAACTGAAGTTTGGCCTAGCCAGCCTAACCATGATATTGGCCCCTTCAATCGCCGTGTTGAGACTGCCTATACTCATATATCCAGTCGGATCGATAAACACAACCGGATTGGCATTCGCATAAAGATACTTATGCTTGCTAAGAGGTTTACTCTGTTGCCCTTGCCAAGTATCCTGCGTGATAAACCTGCCGATTTTTGGATCATAATACCGCGCTCTCAGGTAAATCAACCCCGTTTGTGGATCATGTTGTTCACCAGTAAACCGATAATGATTAGGCGTGGAGCCTACAACCTGTAACGGATTCCCAAACGCTTCATAATTATAAGCGTCGGTGACGGTTTGATTCTCATCAGTTAAGCCTTTGGTGCTACCCAATTGGTCATAATGGAAATAACGGTTTTCCAAACCCCGTTTTTGGCTGAGTAAATCATGGCCGTAGGTGTAACTGGCGAGTAAATCACCTTTAGCGGTACGTTCTTCCAAAACTTGGGCATAAGTTTGGTTTTTGTCAACCAAGTAGTGAGTAGCAATACCATTAACCGTACGACCTACCCGAATTCCATCTGCATCATAAACATAACCCATGATGTCATTAGGCGTGGTTACGCCGACTAAACGGTTTTTGAAATCATAGGCATAAGCTGTGGTTCCTGAAGGCCCGATTTGACTCAAGGTGTTACCAGAAGCATCATAGCTATAAGCATAATCTCCGCCCTTTGTTAAGCGATTGTTGGCATCGTAGCTATAACTACCTGTAACCACGCCATTGACGCGAACTTCTATACGATTGCTCACTGCATCATAGCTGTAAGCAAGAGTCATATCGCCGTTGATCGGGTCAGTGATTTTTTCTTGAATCAGTCGCCCTAACTTATCATAAGTATAAGCGACTATTCTGCCATTGGGTTCAATCACTTGGGTTGGGTGGCCAAGAAGATTCAGCGTGTATTCGTAACTGCCAATGACACTTCTATCCGAGTTGAGATGTTCTACTTTGACCAGACGGCCCTTTGTATCGTAATGGTACTGGGTGAGGGTGCCGTTTGGACGAGTTTCACTGGTTAAGTTACCCAGCACATCATAGCTGTAGCTTGTCACACCACCATTGGCATCGATGACGGTTTTAAGGCTGCCCCGTTTATCATAAGTGTAAGTCGTTTTGCCAGAAGGGGTGGTGACCGAGGTTCGATTGCCGTTGGCATTGTAGTTGTACAAAAGGGTAGTCCCTTGGGGATGAACCACTTTGACTAACTGATTATGGACATCGTAGCTGTAGCGCGTTACGCCTCGACTATCAGTTAGAGTAGCGGGTAGGCCGCTTTTGGTGTAGGTGTAACTAATGGTACTTTCATCTGGATAGATTTCCTTGACTAGCTGGTTATTGCTGTCATAGCTGTAACGGATGGTATCACCATTAAAGTTGGTATGGGTGAGGACGTTACCATTGCCGTCGTAGGTGAAGGTTTCAGTCATGCCCAGTGGTAGGATACGGCTTAAGGGCCTTCCTAGATTATCGTAAGTCCAGCTTGTGGTTTGCCTTAAGGCATCAGTTTCGCTGATAACGTTTCCGACTTCATCATACAAATAGCGGGTTTCTCCGTCTTTGGCATCAATGACTTTCGTCAGACGACCCACGGCATCATATTCATAACGTGTCACATTTCCTGCTCGATCAATATCTTGAACACGACGGCCTAAGTCATCATAAACCACTTGGGTAAAAGTCTTATCCGCGTAGAGCACTTTGGTTGGTCTACTCACGCCATCGTATTCGAAACGAGTGGTTTTACCCAAAGCATCTGTCACACTGGTGCGATTACCTACCCCATCGTAAGTGAGCTGGATACTTTTTTCTAAAGCATTGGTGATTTTGATGGGTTGCTCACCTTTGCCATACTCAAATGTGGTGCGATTGGAAGAAGCATCAACTTCCGCCAACACACGCCCGACAGCATCATATTCCCGGCTTGTCGAGGTTTTGTCTGGTAGAACGGTTTCTACCAAGCGATTTTTGTAGTCGTAGCGGTATTGGGTGGTTCGCCCTTGACGATCGGTGAAACTGATTTCATTTCCAGAAGCATCATAACTTGAGCTTGTCGAAGTCCCATCTGGATAGTCAGTCTTAATTAAACGACCTTGTGTATCATACTCAAATGTGGTTTTATGGCCGTTTTTATCGAAGGTTGCGATGACATTACCTGCTGCATCATACTCGCTAGAAGTCACATAACCAGCCGCATCGGTGGTTTGGGTTGGCTTACCATTTTTGTCATAAACAGTGGTGGTGAGGAATGAAACCCGATTCCCATCAGCACCCGTGCGTGTTTTAAGCTTCCTCAGCTCATTCCCAGAAGCATCATAAGTGGTACGAGTGATATTTCCCAAGCTATCGGTTTGGGTAATGGGATTGCCATCACGGTTGAAAGTAAATGACAGAATCGGTTTACCGCGGCCATTCAGTGTTGCTATTGGACGCTTGTCATTGTCATATACTGGCGTAAAGACATGGCCGGCCGGATCAGTCGCTTTGAGCAAATTGTTTTCTTTGTCATAAGACATTGAAAGCACGTTACCCTGAGCATCTTCTTCTCTTAACAGATTGTCATGCTCATCATAAGCACTTTTGGTGACGTAACCCTCTGGAGAGGTTTTGCCGATCACATTTCCATGAGCATCATAACTGAAGCTGGTGGTACGCCCTAATGGATCGGTACGGGTTAATTCATTACCCATTGCATCATAGCTGCGATAGGTAGCATTACCTTTGGCATCAATTTCAGTGACAATTTTTCCACGGTTGTCATAAACGTAGGTAGTGGTAAAGCCACGAAGATCACGAAACACTTCCATATGACCTTCAATGTCGTGCTTGAAATGGATACGGTTGCCATCGGCATCAATTTGTCCGGTCAATCGGCCGTCGTCATCGTAGAGGTTACGCACCATTTTTCTGCCTAGCGGATCAATGATATCCGTCATGGCGTGGGTGCTATTGTAAGTATAACGTACTGTGTTGCCTAACGCATCGCTGGAACTTACCAGATCACCTGCTGTGTTGTACTGGTATTTCAGGTTATTGCCGCTGGGATCGGTGATTTTGGTGATGCGGCCTTGCTCGTCCCGGGTAAACAGGATGCTTTTACCGGCGGAATGAATGATCCCATCCTTAGTGTAAGTCAGGCTGTTGCCGTTGGGATCGGTGAGGCTTTTGATGCCGAAGTTTTCATCCAATTCATATTCATAGCCGGCTTCTGTGGTGAGTTTGTAGCGGCTGGGGTTGAAGAACTGCATGTCGTTCATTGGGTCTAACAATGAATTCCCATCAAAATAAATATTCCCGTCGGTATCTACGGGTTCTAACTGGGAGAAGGTCCCGTTTATGGGTTTGAAAACGACTTTGACATGACGGGATATGCCTTGAAAAGCGGTCTGGCAATCAGGAGATATCCCAACTTCAAAGGTTTCTACTTTGCCTGATGGCAGTGTAATGGTGACTTGGTGAGAACCTAAGGGTTCAATGCATAATTTCTTGTTGAAACGTCGCCCGTAGGTGTTGACGGTCCAGTATTTCCCTGGAACTCGTGATTCTTCGATTTTGATGCTTTGGTAGTTGATGCTCCAACCTTGACCAAAGTCAAGTGCTTCTCCTTTGCGACGGGTGTCGTAGGTGCGTAGCACTTTGAGTGGGAGGCCCATCATGTCTATTGAGATGTCTTCTACTGTGAAGGAGAAGTTGCCGACTTTGAGATCACCTGCTACCCGGTAAGTATTTGAAATTGCTGTACTTCTACCATTGGCATCGACGGCTTGAAAGATGACTTGGTAGAGGCCGTTGGTGAGCATGGTGGGATCGAAGGTGGCGATGGGTTGGTTTGCGATGGGATCGCTGCCGCTGCCTAAGATCGTGAGGCCTGGGTTGCTGACTGATTTTACGGCAAGTTGCCAGCTGACTAGGCTGTCGTCTGCAATGGTGGCGACAAAGTCTGTGGGGGCTGTGATTTCTGTGCCGTCTTCTGGGCTGTGGATGACGAGTTCTGGGGGACTGGTGTCATCTGGGGCGTTGACGCGGAAGCTACTTTCTTGGCGACTGATGTTGCCGGCACGATCTGTTGCGGTGACGATTAGGCTGTATTTGCCGGGTTGTTCGCTGGTGAAGGTGGCTTGGCCGTTGTCGTCTAGCGGTAGAAGCTGGTCGTTGATTTTGACGGTGAGGTTGGTTATTTCGCCATTGTCGCTGGCTGTGGCGGTGATTTGGAGGGTTTCACCGGGATTAATGCTGTCGGCGGCTAATTGTAGATCGATTTCGGGTGGTACGGGATCGAGCAGTTGGCCTAGTGAGAGGTGTTCAAGCAGTAAGCCGCTGAACAGGTGTTCGTCTAGGACTTCTGGTAGATTCGGGCCGGTTTGTTGTTCGATTTGATTGCCGGTTAGGAGGGTGAGGATTTTGTCGGTTAGGCCGATTTTGAGGGGTTCGGTGGCCAGTGGGATGAGGCCGATGGCTACGGATTGCACAAACGGGATTTGTGGCTTGATCGCGGGCGCTAATCTAACTGGTTTTTTCAGGAGGCTTGCCCAGACTAGGCGTTGGCCGATGTCGTTGTAGAGTATTCCGGTGGCTTGGCCGCCGTTGCCGAAGGTGGGGTAGTGGCTGTTGCCGGTTTTGGGCGAGACGCTGCCTAGCCCGCGGCCTGTCCAAGTGTCTAGCGTGATCTGGTTTTCTGGCAGGGTGACGTGCATTCCGAAATGCAGGGCTTGCTCGATAAAGTGTTGGGCGCTGGCATCTAGGCTTAATTCTGGGAGAATCGCTTTTGCGGTTTCGGGATTTAAGCTGTAAATGCGTTCCCCTGATTTTAAGGCGCTGGCTTGGGCCCGTAAAGCTGATACGGCTTGCTGGCCTTGCCCAAAGGTTTGTTCCAGTACTAGGTGGGCTAGGGCGGAACCTAGTTTCCCGATTTGGCGTTGGAAGCGTTGGGTGTTGTTTTTGCCGACAGCAATGCTGTCTAGGCGTTCGATTTCAAAGGCGATGCCGTTGAATTGGACTTTCTGGGGTATGCCTACGACGAAGTCGGTGGTGAGCACGGTGCGGGCCCAACCCATTGAGGGGGCTCGGTGTGCGACGACTTCAGTCATTTGCGCTTGCCAGGTGTCGTAGACTTCATTGGCTGCAAAGTAGCTGTCTAGGCTGGCGTTCAAGAGATCGCCTACGATTTCATGGCGGGTGAGGGCCGTTTCGGTGCTGAGGGCGGCTTCTGTTTTAGCGAGACGTTCGCTGACAGCTTGAAGACGATGGCCTTGGCCGCCTTGTAAGTCCATGCCGATGGCTCGGTATTCTCCGACTATGGGTTGGCTTAGGCTGCGGGCTTGGCTTAAGGTGGGTGGGCTGTAAATGGTTTCGCTGAGGCCTTGAACACCCATGACATAAGGGCCGGCGTTGGCTACCACTTCTTGGCCTAACCGTAATTCTGCCTTGAGGTTGATCAAGTAGCCGGGGAGGCTTTTGGGGAGTTGGGCCGTTGTCAGGTTGCCGCTGGGGAGGAAGCTGTTGATGACGGCTTCATCTTCTTGAGCAGCGGGTGGGAAGGAAAGCGAGAGCGTTTTGCCGGCTAACTGGGGTAAGCTGACGGTATAATCTAATGCGGCTTGCCCGGAAGCTCGCTTGGCGGCGTTTTCATAGAGGGTGAAGCGGTAGTGATGCTGGACGCTGGCCGGTAAACTGGATTGGTTATCGACACGCGCTATCAGGTGGTAGGGTAAGCTGGCCGTGAGTACGGGGCGGTTGAGTTCCAGAATCTGGGCTTGCCCGAGTAGCTGGCCTAAAGTTTCTATGCCTTGGTTTGTAACCCATTCTGATAGGCTGTTTTGCTGGGTGCCTAAGGTGTTTTGTAAGACGGTGTTGTCTAAGCGGGTTAGGCCAGTTTCGTCATAATCGGCCGCTTCGTTTTTGAGTTGGCCTGCAATTTCTTCGGGATTGAAGGTGAGTTGGGTTTGCCATTCTAAACCGGTATTGATTTCGGGTATTTTGAAGCTGGCATCTAGGGGTATCCAACTATCACCTTCGCGATGGCGCCCACCACGAGAGGGAATGAAATCAACCCAGGCTTCTGCCCAGAGGTGTTCTAGGATTAAATGGCTGATCCGGCCGCCTGATATCACGGCGCGATTGGGTATGCCGCCTTGGCTGAGCAATTGCATGGCCGATTCTGGCGTTTCGACTCCGCCTACCCATTCCATGACTTGCAAAGCGGGGATTTGGACGGTGCCATAAGCGAAACGGGCTGGGATGTTGGCGGCTCTGAATAGGGCTACCAATAAGCTGGCCGTGTCGAAGGCGTTGCCTCGGCGGGTGAGTAAGGTTTGTTGTGAACCTTGGATTGCGCCATAGCTGGGAACGAAGGCGATTTCGTTCCGAACCCAATTGAATATGGGGACGGGTTGATTACCCAGTTCTTCTGCTAAGGCCTTGATTTCTGGTGTGATTTGCACAACGGGGGTTGCGGCTAAGTCGTCAAGGCTTGGCTGTGTTTTGCGGGGTAGGCGAGCGCGTACATTGGCCGATAGGGGTGCTATGGGCCAGATTTTTTGCAACTCTGCGGCCGTTTCAAAGGGTGAACGGAGGATTTTGGTTTCCGCAGGTTGGGTGAAGATTAACGCTTCTCGCTGGCCGTGACGAGTTTGGCCTTTTGAGTACTGTTCTACGGCCGCGTGATGGCGTTGGTGGATTACCTCGGGGAGGTTGTGTTGGTTGAGGTGGTTTTCAACCTGTTTGAATATTTTGTCGGGTGGCTCGGCGGCCGTGACGTGGGCGGCTAGTAGGAAGCCACTCAGTAAGCCGATGCCTTTGGTGAGTCTTATCATAGGGTTTTGGTTCCTTTTTCCATTTTGTTGGAGTTATGAAAGAGGGGGGGGAAGGCAATATTGCTTTCCCCCTAGACTTTAAATACGCCTTGTTAAAAAATAAACGCAAAAGGCGCAAAAGGCGCAAAAGACGCAAAAGTTTTATTCCTCAGTTATGCCTAAATAATATAGGATTTGTTGGGTGCCGTCGGGGTAGGTGATGAGGAAGTCACCTAGGCCGTCTTGGTTGGCATCGGGTATTTTGCCATAAACCTGAAAGTTGCGCTTGTAAGACACAGGCGTAATGCGATTCGCTGTGTACCTGGTTTGTGTTGTCGAAGCTTAAAGCAAAGCTTTGGCTGCTGCCTTGGCTTAAATTTAACTCAACGGTGTGAGTTTGCACGGTGCCCAAGGTATCCAAGTCCATTAATAACACTTGTATGGCGAGTTCAGTCAAGTCTGTTGTGCCTTCATTAGTGACGGTTTGAGTACAGGTTTGGGTTTGCTCAGTTGTTAGGCGTTCTTCTAAAGTTTTAACTTGGCCTGTGACGGCTAAGTTGAGATCGTTTTCCACGGAAAATTCAGTGGTTTGACTGGCCAATTGCGTATCGCTGTCTGCTACGACGACATTGACTGTGTAGATACCTTTTTTGGCTTGGTTGAGCATGTAAGGCATCCGGATTTCTTTGATGCCGTTCGGCGGCAGTTGCCCAACCGCTTGATTTTCGGTGTGAATCACTTGCCCAGAAGGATCGGTGATCGTAACCGTGATCAGGGCATCATCAACCAAAGTATTGCTACTGAGACTTTCTATCCGTTGATGAATCACGATGACTTCAGAACTGTGATAGCTGTCTTTATCCAAGGTGGTTTTCAGAGACAATAGGGCATTGGTTTCGGGATGGAAAATCTCGAATAGTCGATCCGCTTCATCATAGGTTCTATCTGGATTGACTAAGCGACTCACCAGCTTGTAATTGCCCGCATACGTCGTGGTGGTGTTCCATTGCGCGTTGTAGGAGGCTGAAGCCGGGCCGGTTAAATCTGTGACGGCAATCGGCGGTAATTGGGCGACGGGTTTGTCATCCTGATCAACAATGGTTAATTCCAGCGTGCCATTGAAATCGGTATCGCTGTCGTTGATGACTTCGACTTGGATTTCAACAGGGGCCTCTGCACCATAACGTTCTTCTGACAAGGTAGGCACAATCTGCATTTGTCGAGTCGCCAACAAGGTGGGAATCGTCAGCGGCACTTGCACGGGTTCATCAGGTGCGAAGCTGTTATTGAAAACCAGGAATGCTTCGGTAGCCGCTCCCCGTCGTTTACCTTCGGTTAAGTCTTTAAATAACAGGTTGAGTTGAACTTTCTGGCCTTGATTGTCTACCTGGGACAGGTTCCAAACGTATTCCTTATTACCGTTTTCTAACGAGTATACAGTCGTCAGAGCCGGAAAGAGGCTTTTGAAATTAACTAAAGAACTAAAGCTTGTTAAAGATTGCATTTACCCCATCCTACAAGAAGCCATGTTACGCTTGATGTACGAAAAGCCTAAATTAGCTTGTTTTCAAGCGACAAACATTCGGAACGGGATTACAAATCCCGTTCCGCAAAAACATAGCTACATTATATGGGTTGTATAGAATCTACCTCATGGTTCTGTGCTTCTTATGTTTATATAAAACAATAAGTTGCGTTTTTTTACCTTTGAATTTAATTAAACTTGAGTAATATTCATAACCTATTGATTTTTATATAACCAAATCTGGTTTTCTATTATCTGAATCATCGAACCGAGGGTTCTACATCATACTTATGAAGAAAAATTTCAAATTGGTTAACAGATGAAGATAAATCCTCCACTGCAAAATCATTTTTTAACAACAGCCTTCCTTTTTCTAAAAGAAAATTTTGCACTCCTTTCCAGATAGAAATCGCGAATTCTTTGTCTGTTAACATAGAAATCTTTTTTTTGTGACAATTAACAACAACATGACCATCCGACTCTTTTGTAAACAAGACCATGAATGAAGAATCTATTCCAACAAATTCGTATTGTTTTCTCCCTGAACTTGATAAGATCTTTCTTATACCATCAAGAATATCTGGAAGCGATAAAAAAATCATCATTGATTGATCAGGGGTATGTCCTTTTGAGGTACATTGTCCCAATTCGCCAATTAAGGTCATATCACCCAAATCAAAACCCGAAATGCCATTAAAGTCATCGGTATCAATTTCACATATCAATTTTAAACAAGGTTTGGTATTAGTCATTATTTTCCGCTATAAGAAAATATCTACCTGTGCGCTTAGAATTGCTGTTCGTTAAAAGCAATAAATTCAATTAGTTATCCATGCTGTTCAAAGTACTCACGGGTAGCGGGAGTGATTTTCATTTTGCAAAACGACTGTTTTAGCTAGGGCTGAGATTTCTAACCGCACAGATCGAAAATTTCGCACTGTACGGTTAAAAAAAGTAGCCATGATAATGGGTAAATGATGTCAAATCCACTGTTGAGAAGAATGTCATAAATCTATTTGATTTATAACGTTTTTTTTAATTTTCCCCGCTAGATTATTGATTCGCTAAATTTTTGTCTTTTACAATCAGATAACAATTCTCAATCGAAAGTTGTCAAATCTAAATGTTATGGCACAAAACAGGGATATAAGCTATTTATTTGATTTACATCTTTTTTTTAAATCGTACAGATCGTTAAAAATTAGATCGGTACAAAAATAATTAACTCATGTACGCACTACTGTATGATGGTTTTGCGCGTTTATTTAGCACCATGCAAAATGATGAAATCTGTAAGTAGTTGATTTTACATAAAGAAAAGTTCATGTTTTTAATCGTACAGTGTGAACTTTTTTTGGAAATTCTCTTTTTACAGATCATAAAAAAGGGCCAAACTCAAAACCTGAATTTGGCCCTATCAAATCATAGATAGCTGGAGCGAAGCTCTACCCATCCTAACCTTGTGACACTCACTTATGAAATCCTGTAGGAATTAGCTTTTGCATTGTTGCTGATAGTCGTCCCAAGACACTTCTTTCGCTAGTTTTCCAGCCAATTTAATTTGAGCAAGTACTTCTTTTTCAGTGGTTTTTTTATTACCCAGAAAGTCATGTTCAGGAACTAATAAGTAATTCAATTGGTAACCCATATCCCATATTTTGGAAGAAAGAGAAAATAGTGATGAAGGAGATTGAGCTGACAAACACCACCTCATACAAATAGCCCTTTGTTTTTCTCTTATCTCAACACTTTGAGCATCACCTAGGAAACGATATAATTTTTCGTTTCTTGGATATATTAGTGTTGGCCGTTTTTTAACATATTGATTCAAAGTCGATAAGTCAACTTGAGTTAGTGTAGGTGTATAAGCAATCAGTTTTATCTGATCCGGTTTTTTGACGAATTTCCAAACAATATCATATATAAATTCAGAAAAACTATTGCTATAAAGTTGCCAAACAAACTTATCGACGGAATCTATTTCTATAAAAACAGGTGGATCGTCTGAACCATCCAATTTGACTGCCCAGTGACAAACACCCTGATTTTCTGACAAAACCAATAAAAATCCTTCACTCAATAAATCGTGAGACAGTTTATTACCCCACCAAAATTGGCCTTCATTATGCCATTCTTGAGGTGGGTGAGGCACATCAAACCAGATGCTGGTTTTAAGAATGTTCATAGCCTCTTTCATGGAATACCATTCTTTTATAGAAGGCGGTATAGAAATTGAGTATTGATGTTCAACATCATTAAGTAATTTCAAGAGTTCCTCAGAAACGATAGGCTTTAAGGAGAGTAAATTAAACGTGTTTTGGTGATACTTTAAATCCATAAATTTTGTGTGTTAATGTGCGAAATGTAGGTTATTTCATTTTTTTATCCTATTCAACTACCCCAGTGCCTAAGTTTAAAATTCAACCTATTTTTTAAATCATTGAAAATAAAGTAGATTTATTAAGTTAATACGTATGGGTTGCGTTAACGCTCTACCCTACGAACCCGTGCTACACTCGCTTTTATACTTAGCACTGTCATAAATTGCGCTTTTTGATTCTAACGGCCAACAGCTAAAGCAGTTGTCTAAAAGCTCAAGTCACCTAAAGGTGACTAACCACCCAATACTCAAGTTATAACGGTGGGCAGTATATATTAACTTGTGCTACGCTTACTTTTACTTCTTATTAGCTTTCTTGAAACCAAGGAATACTAGTCCAGATATTCTGTGTTCTCTTACTTAAGAGCAACAAGTCAATCATAAAATCAACTCTTGTTTTAAGTTCCTGTTTTTCTATATCTGGTTGGTTAGGATCGCATATCTGTATCATTCTACACAGATAGTCACCATTTGGTATTTTAAACAGTAATTCTTGTTGGTGTTTCTCGGGAAGTTGTACGTCTTCAAACTGTGATGCCATTGAAAGGCTTTCATAATTGGTGAGAAGTAATTGCCCACAGGTTACCGTGATAGTTCCTAGCACTTCACGAAAACCTGTTATTTTGCTTTCTTTAAAATGTACTTGCACTCGCCACGTATTTTCACATCCGGTTCCCCAAATAAGCAATTTTCTGTCTTGCATTTGTGTTTTAAAATGATGAATCAGTTGCTCAAAATACCAATTATTTCCGGTATCTGGAATATAAGAATTAGTATCAACTATGGCAAGAAAGCCTGAATCGTCGGTAATGTCGTATATTTTTCCATCCATTATGTTACTTGATTCAAATAGAGTTTGTTTATGAATAACGATTAATTATAATGGATTTTAAAAAATTTTCAAAAAATCATTCATCAGTGTTTACTGAACGTATCCAAAATAGCCATAATCGTTTGTATTTAAGGGCTACCCAAATAAATATTCTTAACCTACTTGGGCACTGGGGTCATTGAATGGGATTGCTTCAAATCACGTTTAAAGCAAAAAAGATACACTGTATGTAAACCTTTCTAATTTTTAATGATCTCGACATTAAGGGGCAACCACAAGGGATTGCCCCTACAAAAAAATGGGTATGTAGGGGCAATCCCTTGTGGTTGCCCTTGAGATTGAAGCAATCCCACTCAACGACCCCAGTGCCCCTACTTGAAAATGAGGATTTAATAACTTGAGTTTCCTCCAGAAAGTCATTTTTGGCTCATTTTCGGAAAAGTGTCCAACCAAAATTAGGCAATGATTTCAGTGTACTGAAAAAGTCGTCTTTGCCGAAAAGGGAAATGTTGGACTTTTCTGAGCGAACTCATAACTTCCAAAACTTTTAAATCAAATCTGACAGGTTTTTAAAACGGGTATGGTTTAGTTTCAAAATTGAATTCTTACTTTTTATTGTTCATCCAAAAACTTGTGCTTTGTGTCATTTTGACTCATAAAATAAATTATAACATCTACCTTAATAAAAAAGTTTTATCTCTTTAATCAAAATGACATCAGGTTAAAAACCTATGTTTCTGGATGGACACTAATTATTAAGTACCGAAACATAAATAAACAGGTATTTGGGATCGCTAAAAATCCTCCCTAGACTGACTGTTTGGTGCGCCGTTCTAACGCTTCGTACTCATAAGAGATGGTATGGTTATTGGCATCGGTTTCTGAAATCAGATTTCCGTTGGGATCATAAACAAAGGAGCTTACCTGCTCCAAGGCATTCTTGGTTTGGATACGTCGATCTGTTCCGAGGAAAAATGGTGGACATACGCTGTGAAAGATGGCAAAACCATATAAAAATAGACAGCATATGCGCCCTACTTTTCCGTTAATCCTTTTGCTTATGTTCTATAAGAAATTCATCCCACAATTCAAAAAACTTATCTAGTGCATGAGATTCGTTAACATGAAAGAATAAAAGTATGCTCATCCAACCGTGAGAACCTTCAACATCATACTTTTTGGCAATCCAATCTTGAAACTGTGAGAGTATTAGATGGTTATCGTTCCTCTCTTTTGGAGACATAATACCTTTGCAACAATTAAAACCAGCTAAGAAAGCACTAAATTCTTTAATCGAGTAATTCGCTAAATACTATTAATGGGTGCCTTCTAATTATTCCAATTACCTCATGTATTCCTAAACGTTCTTCTTTCAAAATAGATATCCTCTAATAAACTTAATTCATTAAAACTCGATCTTCAAGTTTTTTGTAAACCATTGAATTTATAAAGAAATATAATTTTATGTTCTAAAGTATAAATAACATTAAAAATCAATGAGTTGCATATTTTAACGCTCAAAAATAGATCGTCGTAAAGCTTGCTGAATATCAAAAACTTGATCATCGAGTAATAGAATAATAAAACCTATTTAAATTTCAAAATATAACTCAGGCATTACCCATTCTTCAGAACTAAATGCACACATAAAATCAAATTCAACACTACAAACAATGGCTTCTTCGCTATTGAATATCAGTTTGTCAAATGATTTTAGACTTGTAACAATGTATGCGTATGTTGATTTCTTTCGTGATTAATAATTGTGTAACGATAAAATAATTTGGGGCATTAAATATTTATCAGGAAACGCAGAAAATACATGAATATAATAAAATCAAGCATTTAGCCTGTAATCTGACACAGTCGAATTAAACGCATGAGCCATAAGAAAGCTCACCATCATGATGGTATTCAATACACCATTGATTCTCAGAACACACTATCCATGTATCCCAATCTTGTTCAAAGATAATTTCTACGTTTTTGACTACATCACAAAGTTTTAGTTGAATGCCAGGCCTGTGGGCATTTGTCCATATTAATGTCACCACTGGATTGCCCAATCGTTGTTTTTCTATGATTTCTCCTAGTAATTTTTCACAAGATGAAATCACTTCACATTTTTTTATCATAGTAATATGATGCGAATCAATACGCCCCCATGACGTTATTGAAAATTTTTCGCGTAACCATTTTGATATTTTTACCTCTGAAGTTTTATAATCAGGCCAAACAATCTCATATTCAATAGCATTCGAGTCAAATTCAAATAAAAGTTCTTGTATAAAAAATGCTTGCTCGTTTTGAGCTATTTTTCTTTGTAATTGTTCTCGTTTGGCTAAAAGCTTTTTTCTCTGTTCAGAACTCAATTTCATTGTATTATATAACCTTTCCTGATTGAATAAATTACACTTACATATTAATTGACGAAAAGGAAAGGAGGGCTTTTTCGATAGCCTATTCACATTCAGTTCATTAACTCAATCTGTGATTTTTATGATTGATTAGCCTTTATACTTATTCAATCGTGAAACGCTATAAATCAAGCGATTATTTTACATACACTTTGTAGTAGCCAACAGCTAAAGCAGTTGTCTAAAAGCTCAAGTCACCTAAAGGTGACTAACATGCTGCCAGTTTTTGCTAAAACGGCACGCTTTAAATGGATTTTTACTACCAAAAAAGCGCAAATGATAAATTTTAACAGTATATAAACTGTTTTTTACAAAAACGATGCTAAAAATAATATTGTGGGGGACGTAGTCACCTTTCGGTGACCTTTTCTGGGTGGTATGATCATTTTCGCTTTACTGCACTAGCCTTTCGCTTAAGACATCTCTCAATTCAATACCCCTATTCCAAACCTCTTTAGGCAAACTATCAGGAATATTAGTCATACAACAATGAGCAATAGTAGATAACTTATGATATTCCAAATTCTCAGAATCTTCATTAGGATGCCATTCAAACACAAAAAATTTATTAAGTATTTCTACCTGTTTTTCTTGTTCTTGTGCTAAAAAAGAATAGAAAATCCATAAAATCTCTTCAGTATCATCATATAAAATGTGCTTATTCATTTGAAAGTCCGATGACAATCTTTTTATACTTTTATATTAAAAAAGTTTTTAGTCACTGTCAAAAAATAAGTTAATTGGGAGGGTTTATTAATTTGTGATTTTAGGAATAGATATTTGCGCCCTTTAAATTCAGCATTCTCAGAATCTTGTCATGCTTAATGGGAAAGGGGGCTACAAATATCCTTCTCTACTTTTTGATATGCTTTCCCTAGGTTGCACCGTGCCCTGAGCTTGGTTCCTGAGCCTGTCTTCGGTATGTCTTCGGTGTGCTATTCACATTCAACCCATACCTAAGACTAGCTCAGGGAACATGGGGTTGTGCGTTTTAAGATTTCACTTAATAAGTTTTTGCGCGCAAAAGGGCGCATTCCCAAAAAAAGGGTTTTACGCAAAAGTATTTGCTTAAAAAACTTTTGCGTAAAACATTATCAATCTTGGCCGTCGCAAACTCAAGTTGGAACGAAAAGGGGCCGTCGCAAACTCAAGTTGGAACGTAAAAACGCAAACTAAAGTTTGCACTCCTAACCGCAAAACATCAGCCTAATTATTTGAAATGGTTGGGAGCGGCAAATGGGCTTTTTTTAAATTGCCCAAAGTCAAATGTAGAGGTAATTCAGGTTCTGGTGATAAACCTAATTCGGCGCGATGCTTGAGGGCCGCTTCACATTGCACCGCTACCCATAAATAACCCTCCGTTTCTTGAATAGTCGAATCATATTCAAATTCAATTTCTTGTGCCTGAAGCTTTTCCCAATTGGTTTTGAGAGGGGGCTCTTCATTACGAATAACGGAAATATGCGTTCCCCATAATGGCGCTTGAACCGATTGCGTCTGATAGGTTTTTATTTTAAATTGATAACGCAAATATCGGCCCAATTCAGGATCACATTCAATAATCAACCACCATTTTGTAGTTTGCCCGTCTCGACGAATAAGAGTGCCATGACGATTCAAAGGGGGGCTATAGCGAAAAATGCCCGTTGACTTGAATTTCATCTTGATTTTTTTATCCTAATTTTTCAGAAAATCCCTTAATCAGTGCAGAAGTTGATGTTGCCGACGACTTTAAACAAGCGTTCAGCTCAATTTTGCTGCCCTCTTTTCGTTCCAAATTTATTTTGTTTTCGCTTTTCGTTCCAAATTTATTTTGCGGTTCGATTTTCTTGATATAGCGTTTCCCGATTGAATAAAGTACAGTTATACCCTGAAAATTGAACCGCAAAATAAATTTTGCACTCCAAAAAAACCGCAAAATAAATTTTGCACTCCAAAAAAACCGCAAAATAAATTTGGAACGTAAAAAACCGCAAAATAAATTTTGCATTCCAAAAAAACCGCAAAATAAATTTGGAACGTAAAAAACCGCAAAATTTTTATTATGTAAAATGTAAATAGAACGCTGATTGCACTGATTATCATGATTCGCGCTGATTTTAAAATCAGCGTCAATCAGTCTGTAGGGTGGGTAACGGGTTTTTAAAGCCCACCATCCCCTAAATCAGTATAAGCATTTATGTAACAAATTAAATAACAATATTTTTACAATAATAATTTAACGCGCAAGACGAAGCCGGTGGGCAACAAAAACCCGTTACCCACCCTACAAGAAAGTTCTATTCTTCTCGTAAAATTTAACGCGCAAGACGAAGCCGGTGGGCAACAAAAATCCGTTACCCACCCTACAAGAAAGTTCTATTCTTCTCGAATGGCTTCCGCTGGATCAATGCCTGTGGTTTTCCAAGCGGCGAGTAATGAACTCATTGTGGCGGCTCCGGTTGTGCCTAAAAAGGCTATCCCGAAATAGTGTTCGGGTAGGAAGCATATTTTTTCGCCTAATCTCAAATCGGCCGCAAATACTAGATTGATGACTGATGCGAGTGCGGCGTAGCCGGTGAAGGCTACGATGACGCTCATGATGGCAATTGCAATACCTTGGTAAATGGGAAAACCAAAGACGGCGTTTCGAGAGAGGCCCATCAGTCTGAGCATGCCGATATCACGTTTTTTCCGTTCGACTGCGGCATATAGGCTGGCTATTAAGGCGGCAATGCCGCCGATAATGCCGACTAGCGCGACTAACCAGAAAATCCGTGTGAGCCCTCGATCCAGTATCTTGACTCGTTCGATTTCCTGAACTTGTGTGATCACGTCTATATTTTGCTCAATAAAGTATTTATAAAGCGTTGGTACGTCGTCAATGCTGCGCGTATATAAACGAAATCCGCGATAACTGGCTCTGGCTAAGAGGAAGCTGTTTTGTTTTTCATCAAATAAAATACGCCGTTGGTTGCCGGTTTTTAAGGTGCCGATGAGTTCGCTTGGCACAATGGCGTAATCGCTCTCTGTTTGACCGACCGATTTGATCGGGAAGCTGATTGTGCTTTCTAAAGTGTTGGCACTGGCTTGCAAGGGTTTTGTCAATGTGGACGTTGTGGGTAAGAGGATTTGGGCTTGTTTTGCAAACGAGGCGTCTGCGTCTAAACGATTCCAGGGTAGCGTGGGTAGGCCCAGTTGTTCTGTTTTTGAGGGCGAGAGGGATAAACCGATGACTTTGATCGTTTCTTGCTCGTTGATCGTTATAGAAGCGTTGTCTACAAAAGGCAGAATGATGGCCGATTGCCCCCGTAATTTGTTTTTAATACGCTTAATGCTGTCGATTTGTATGGTGTTGCCTCTGGCAACCAGCTTGTAGGCGCTGTGATCAGCAGGTAGCGAAAAGCCGAGGGCTTGTTTAAACTGTTCAGCAGTGAGATCGGTTATTTCCGCTAGGCCTGTATTAATGGTGAGTTTGCGCGTTTGAATGCGACTCAAAGGGCTACCGAGTACGACAAAAACGCCATCAAAACTCAAAAAGGGATGCGGATGACTGCCAGCCCATTTGCGTTCAGGCACAGCTTGCCCTTCTCGATACAATTCAACATCCGTGACAAATTGAAGGGGGGCATAAATACGGGGTAAGCCATCTGCGCGTGGGTTGAGTATGGCAGTCACCGTTAATGGGGTTTCTACAAATTCTCGTTTACGCTGTCGCGTGCGCGTCACCCGTGCGGTTATCGTTTCACCCAGTTTTACACCTAATTCTTCGGCAGCGGGATAGCTTAAAACACATTCCCCAGCTTGGGGTATGATGCCGCCATTTTTGAGGATCAAGGGATCGCCATCGCCTGTCGGGAGGAGATCAAGGGCTTGGCCTCGTGTTGTACCGGATTTCATGATACGGACAATGGAAGAACCGCGCAGGATAGTGGGTGTGATAAAGGCTACATCGTCACGGGCGGCAATGGTTTCAAACCATTCTGGTGCCAGTTGTAAAGTGCGTGAGGGTTTGATTTCTTGATTGACGGGATCTTCAACTAAACGTTCGCGCATGGTTTCAACGGTACCATATTTCAAACCTAACAAAATCAGTAAGGGTGCCAAGACAGCTGCGATGGCTAATACCATACAGAGGGTTAAAATCCATTCATGGCGTAAATCTAATAGGGCTAAACCGGCGACTAAGCCCCTAGGTGGTTTTTTATGTTCTGGAATCGTGTGAGTCATTGTGTTTTACCATTAGAGTGATGTCAAAATATTGTGGGTGAGATGATAGAACGCTGATTGTCATGATTTCCGCTGATTTTTAAACCCTAATTACAGGGATTGTATATGAAGGGATTAGATCATAAGTACTGAAGCACAAATAAACAGGTATTTAACAACCAAGGGCAACCACAAGGGATTGCCCCTACATGACATTGTGTAGGGGCAATCCCTTGTGGTTGCCCCCTTTCTGTTTTTTTTTGTGGTTGCCCCCTTTCTGTTTTTTTAAAGACCTGAAAATTTATGGTTCAGTACTTAGTCTTACCCAGTTTAAATCCTTTTTTATATACAATCCTTGTCGTTATGGTTTTAAATCAGTTCAATCAGCGTTCTATCCTTTCAAAATGAGTTTTTACCACTATCAATAATCAAGTCCAACAACTTATGAACATCTGTTGATGGATTACCCCCAGAATCTCCTTCTTCTTCGCGTCTTTGATAACCTTGTTTAGCACGTTTTTTCGCGATGTCGTAATGATCACGTATAAACTCGTAATTAAATGTGGCAGACACTTCATGATCATAACCCTGCATCAGTTTTTCAAGAATACGTTGTAAATCATGTCGGTGAATGGGGGCATCGTAATTACGAATGTGTAATAATCCCCAAAGCTCAAAGCAGGGATTAGCGATACTCAGTTTAACCCCATTGCTACGTGCCATATCTTTCGCTTGAGGAATATTCGGGTGTTCATCCACATCAAATAATCCCCACACTTGAAAATGTTCATCAAAACTGTTTTGACTACGTCGCGCTTCTCGCTCCAATTCCTTTTTGAATTTCACCGCTTTTTTAACCAATGTGACAGGTACGCCGCCTTTGGGAACCACTTTTATCTCAACAAGCGGGTTATTATGATCTTGAGTAAAATCATTCAAATACTTGGGTTCCGTTTTCTCGCCCTCGCACACCACAACGATCTTGAATTTTGGTTCGCGTTGCGATTTACGCCTTTCGAGTGATGGTGTTTTGGGTAATTTGCGCCGCGCCATTTTTTAATCCTGTGCAAATAAAACGTCTAAACTGCCTAAAAAAGGAATCCCACCAAAATGCCCTTGCAAATAACCTTTTTCAAAGTTGTCGGTATGGCGTGTACGAATATCGGTTAGGGGATAAAGATGTGTGGCACCTTGTTTGTTTTTTTCGGTTAACCAAATTTGATCGCGTCTCAGTACGGCCCCATCTAGCAGGTTAGTGTCATGGGTGGTGAAAATCAATTGTGCATTGCCTTTGTTAGAGGTTGGGGAATTTAATAATTTCAGCAATTGGAGTGATAATAATGAGTGCATACTGGTATCCAGTTCATCAATCAAAATCACTTTGCCGCTTTCTAGGGCATCAAAAAGGGGGCCAAGTAAGGTGAGAAGTTGTAAAGTGCCACGACTTTCATCACCTAGCTTTAGGAAAATCTCTTTCCCGCCAAGGCTTTGATGGCGAAAACGTAGCCTGTCATTGAGGTTTGCATTTTTAAGTTCACTGTTTTCTTCAAGGGCGGTTCTGATATTTTCAAGAATTGATTTATCTGTCACGCTACCCTTTTCAATTTGTGCCTCAATAATGCCAGTATCCGCGCCTTTGAGAAACTCAATAATCGGTGTCTTTATCATGCCCTTGTCGAGATAACGCGCTTCAACGTGTTCAAAGCCATGCTCTGCATTGAGGCGAAAGTCATATTTTTCTTCAAAATAGCGGTATATTTTAGACAATTGTTGGTGATTATTCTGGGCTGCGGCGGATAAAAATAGACTGTTATCACGGGTTAAGGCTTCAATGGTTTTATTTTTACCTTTTAAAAATTTGCCAAAATAGAAGGTTGGTTCTTCATGAGATTGGCGGTGGAACCAGACTTGACGATGTTTAGCGGGATAGGCATACAACCATTCTTCTTGCACTTTGTCATCATCTATTATAAAACCATAATGGTAGCGAATAGTGTCAATTAGTACATCACAGTCAAAATGTGAGGGTTGGTTTCGCATTTCTGGATCAAGTTGAAAAGGGGTGCGGGTAATGCCACCTGTCGCTGATCCATTGGCGTGTGATTTCAAAACCATACGCCGCATAAAGGCGAAAGCTTGTAGAATATTTGATTTACCGGAAGCATTGGCTCCATAAATACCAATCGTTGGCAGTATTTTAGAATCTAATGGTTTAATGGTAATCAAATGGTGCTGTTGTTCTTCGAGAGAAGAGGCCGTTAATAATAATGCTTGATAATCACGAATGGAACGGTAGTTGGAAACTCCGAAACGTAATAACATAATGGTAAACTACAAGGATTAGAAGAAAGGATTTTAACCTATAACTACAGGGATTGTATATAATAAAAGATTGGTTCATAGTCTTACCCAGTTTAAATCTTTTTTTAGATACAATCGTTATGGTTTTTGTTATTCATTGATATCGTTCCGAAGTGGAACGAATCAAGCTTTTAGACACATCTTCGACTTTAAAGGTGTAAATCACGTCGGCCAGTGGCAGGATTAAATCTTTGTGATGTGTCACCATGATGATCGTTGTGCCGGTATCTTTTGCGAGTGCATAAAAATCTTGAACAATGGCTTTGGCACGTTCCTCATCAACTGCTGCTGTGGGTTCGTCGGCTAGGATGATTTGGGGATGATGGCTGAGGGCTCGCAGTACAGCAACTCTTTGTCTTTGCCCGCCTGATAGAAATTGCGGTTTTTTATTCAGGAGGGTGTCTATGTCAAGACGTTTGGCTAATTCTTTGATATAACTATTGTCGTGTAAACCATTGAGTTTTAAGGGTAATTGAATATTTTGCCAAACGGTTAAAAAGGGGAGTAATCCGCCTGTTTGTAGTACATAACCGAGTTTTTCGCGACGCACGTCGGCTAAGCTTTGTTCGTCATCCTTTTCCCAAAGGTTAGCAATATCTGATGTTTCGACTGTCTCTTCTTTGGAAAAACGGTATTGAAATTGTTGGCAGCGAGTTGGACGAGAAACTAGGGCTAACATATCTAGTAAGGTGCTTTTGCCACAACCACTATTTCCTACGATGGCTACAAATTGTCCTTTTTGTAAGCTGATTTCTGGTATTTGCAATTCAAAGGCGATGCCGCCTTGTTCACGGTGTTTGACGACTTGTTGTAAGGCTAGGATAGGGGGAGTTGCTGTTTTTGAGAGGTTGGTTTCCATAATCATGTCTTAGTTAAACCTGTCAGGTTTTGAAAACCTGACAGGTTTGGTTGGCTAAAGTTAAACCGTTAGATAAAGTTAAACCTGTCAGGTTTTGAAAACCTGACAGGTTTGGTTGGCTAAAGTTAAACCGT